>Ga0315282_10000883_pt1 | contig 58616 bp, 39 predicted proteins | sample YL17G07_20_MG_FD_203693 | JGI IMG/M metagenome (GOLD analysis project Ga0315282, IMG submission 203693) | Sediment microbial communities from Yellowstone Lake, YNP, Wyoming, USA - YL17G07_20 | ecosystem: Environmental > Aquatic > Freshwater > Lake > Sediment | place: USA: Wyoming | collected...
CCCTGCGCAAGGCGGGTGTGCTGTCCGACGATTTTTGGCTCAAAGATTTCTTGTAAGAACTTTTGAATACCTACTTAGTCAATCCTTGGCTGATAGCAGCTCTTGACGCAAAGCCTCTCAGCTGGGTCAAACGCTTGCAGGCAGAAACCCTAAGGCGCCATAAGTTCTTAGTTGGTCTCATCGATGAGTTGCGGTCTCAACGCCCTGCAGAACCAGTCAAACCTGGCGTTTCTTTGATTTATACGGTTTGTCGCCTTCTCACATGCCTGAATAAAGGGTGCGACATCTTGGTGACGCTTCGGCTCGTCCAGTGCGTCAGCCAAGTGGCTAAGGTTTGCCAAGACAATATCATTCTTGAATCTCTTTTGCTTTTCCTGAGGAACCAATTTGCTCAGAGCCGGTAACGGGTGTAGTGTGTGTGATATGGCGAGAACGAGTGAGTAAAAGTTGTACGGCTTCATAAGGCCCGTGCCATGTATCGGTTCCCATACCTGTATCCACGATATGGCGTCCTTAATCCGTGCAGCGAGATTATCCTTCTCGGGGAAATCCTCGTCACGTGACTTGTAGAGAGCCTCAAGCTTGGCCTCCGACGCGCTCTGGATGCCCTCCAACATGGTCAAGCAGATATCGGTGAGCAGCGCCGCATCGTTCATGCGGCTCAGTTGCATTTCCGTAAGGACCCCCATGTCCTTTAGCGTCTGCGCGTAGAGTTCAGATTGGTCAACGATGAACCACTTGAGGGCGCCCTGGAACGTTGCATGCCTCTTCTCTTGTGGATTCAGAGGTACGGTGTATGAGTTGATGCGTCGGAATACTTGGCGAATGTCAGCCTCGACGGCCCCAATGAAAATGTCTACGCTCAGAGTGTAGTCGACAAACTTCTGCTGGTCGGCTTCCTCTAGTTGTGAGTACGTCCTGCCTGAAAATGCACTTTTGCCAGACATTCGAAGCTCGTTTGCGAAAAAGGCACGGATTGCCGCGCTCCTCTGCTGTCCGTCGACGATCTCCTTGATCGTCCTGCGACTCTTGAGATCGGTCTTCTGATAGAGGCTTATCTTTGGGATAGGGTAGCCACTCAGAACAGTGTCAATCAGATATGATCTGGCCGCGGGAGGCCACACCTTTGGCGAACGCTGGTAGTCGCGGTTAATGACGATGTCGCCTTTGTCCATCTGGCCGCAATACTCGGCTATAGTGAAAGAACTCTGCGTAACGTGCATAGTCTCGCCCTCAAGTCGAGGTCACATTGACGAGGAATAGCCTGGGACCATAGGCTGTCCGCCCGGGTCGTCCGTGCAACACATTATAGTTCGCACACCGACGCTGCACAAACTTGAAAAGATAGGGATCGGGGCAAGAGCAAGCGAGCGGTACCCCGCAACATCCAATGGCGCCCCCTTGGGATTTCGCAACCGGCATGTTGACTGTTTGGATGCCTATGATATCATATATCTTCGGTTGAGGCAGGTTTTCCGCTCAGGCGTTTAGCGGGAGAGGAGAGTCGATTACCCCTCGGTAAGACAATTCGACGCGGTTCAATAGGTGGGCGATTAGCTCAGTTGGCTAGAGCGCTAGCTCGACAAGCTAGAGGTCACTGGTTCGAGTCCAGTATCGCCCACCATCTTTTTTTTATCAGACTGGAGACTGGAGACCGGAGACTGTAGCAAAGGCGTGAACCAGAAACCAGTCTGAAGTCCGAAGTCTGAAGTCCGAAGGCAAGGCATGAAGGCATCGGCGCACAAGGCGGCGCCGTAAGAGGCAGACGGGAACGTCTGCCCCACTACATCACTGGCGGGCGAGCCGCCAGTGGCACATAGGGAAACGGGAGGTCAGAGATGGTTACGGTAAAACTGCCGGATGGAGCATCCATTGAAGTGAAGGCGGATGCTACTGTCCGGGACGTGGCTCTTAAGATCGGGCCGCGTCTGGCGAAGGCGGCGATTTGCGGGAAGGTCAACGGGGTTCCGGTGGATCTCACGTGCGTCGTGACTGAAGGCGCTACCGTCGAGATCATGACTCCGAAGACTACCGATGCCTTGGACATCCTTCGCCACAGCAGCTCCCACGTCATGGCCGCGGCGGTGAAACGCATCTACGGCGACAAGGTCCGCTTTGCCATCGGCCCCTCCATCGAGAGCGGCTTCTACTACGATTTCGATATGGAGGAGCGGCTCACTCCCGAGTCGCTCGAGAAGATCGAAGCCGAGATGGTAAAGATCGTTAAGGAAGCGATCCCGTTCGTGCGTGAGGAGTTCACGCGCGAACAGGTGGAGAGCTACATGCGTTCCGCGGGTCAGGTCTACAAGGTCGAACTCATCGAAGAACTCAAGAGCCCGACAGTATCCGTCTACAAGCTCGGCGACTTCACGGACCTGTGCCGCGGACCGCATCTTGCGGACGCGGGGCAAATACCGGCATTCAAGCTCACCGGCATCGCCGGCTCATACTGGCGCGGCGACTCCAAACGCAAGATGCTCCAGCGCGTCTACGGCACGGCGTTCTTCTCCAAGAAGGAGCTCGACGACTATATCACGCTTCTGGAGGAGGCCAAGCGCCGCGACCACAGGAGGATCGGCAAGGACCTTGACCTCTTTACGTTCCACGACGAGGGGCCGGGGTTCCCCTTCTTCCATCCCAAGGGGATGATTATCCTCAACGAGATACTCGACTACTGGCGCGAAGTCCACCGCCGCAAGGGCTATATGGAATCGCGCACGCCGATCATCCTGCGCGAAGAGCTATGGCATCAGAGCGGCCACTGGGATCACTACCAGAACAATATGTATTTCACGACGATCGATGAAGAGGGGTACGCGGTCAAGCCCATGAACTGCCCCGGCAACATCCTCATCTACAAATCGCGACAGCATTCGTATCGCGAGTTTCCGATGAGGGTGGCGGAGCTGGGACTCGTACACCGTCACGAGCTTTCGGGCGTCCTCCACGGGCTCATGCGCGTGCGCTCCTTTACGCAGGACGACGCGCACATATTCTGCCTGCCGGAGCAGGTCAAGAGCGAAGTGGCGGGGGTGATTGATCTTGTTTTCGAGGTCTATGCGCACTTCGGCCTCAAGGAAGTGGAAGTGGAACTCTCCACGCGCCCCGACCATTCCATCGGCACCGACGAGCAGTGGGACAGGGCGACGAAGGCCTTGGAGAGCGTCCTGGCCGAGAAGAAACTGCCGTACAAGGTCAACCCGGGCGACGGGGCGTTCTACGGGCCCAAGATCGATTTCCACATAAAGGACAGCCTGAACCGCCGCTGGCAGTGCGGGACGATCCAGTGCGATTTCTCGATGCCCGAGCGGTTCGACATGGAGTACTCGGCCGCCGACGGCACGAGACAGCGACCGGTGATGATCCACAGGACGGTTCTCGGAAGCATTGAGCGGTTCCTGGGGATACTCATCGAGCACTATGGAGGGGCCATGCCCGTATGGCTGGCGCCTGTGCAGGCGGTTGTGATCCCTGTCAGCGACACGTTCCTGGACTACTGCCGCAAGGTAGTAGGGGAGCTGGCCGGGGCTGGGCTGCGCGTGGAACTCGACGACCGCAGCGAAACCGTGAGCAACAAGATCCGCCAGGCGGAAGTCCTGAAGGTGCCTTACATGCTGGTTATCGGCGACCGGGAGGCCAAGAACGGAACGGTCAGCGTCCGGCAGCATTCAAAGGGCGATCAAGGGGCGCTGCCGGTAGCCGAAGTAGTCAAAAAGTTCGCGGATCTCATTGAAAAAGGGCAGTAGTGCAGCTATGGGCCGCAGGTGGGAAGAGTGGGAAAGGTGGGAAAAGTGGGAAGGGACCACCCAAAAGGCGTTTTTGATGAAAAAGGGAGTAATTCCTTTACTATTGGGCCGGTTCGCTTTATAATTCTCTGTTTTCACCAAGGGTACCACGTATTGAAAGGGGTGATGTAGAATCGCCAAAGAACATCGCATCAATGAGGACATCCGCATTCCTCAGGTTCGCCTAATAGATGCGGAGGGCCAGCAGCTTGGGCTGATGCTCACTGAAGAGGCCATGCGACGCGCCAGGGAAGCGGGGCTCGACCTCGTGGAGGTGGCGCCGGACGCGAAGCCGCCCGTATGCAAGATTATGGATTACGGGAAGTTCAAGTACGAGCAGAAGAAGAAAGCTCATTCGGCCAAAACCAAGCAGAAGGTCACGCATATCAAGGAATTGCGGCTCCGGCCGAAGACTGAAGAGCATGACCTGATGGTCAAGATCAAGAAGGCCAAGGAATTCCTCTCGGCCGGCGATCGCGTGCAGGTCAACATGCTGTTCAAAGGCCGTGAGATGGCGCACATAGATTTGGGCAAGACGCTTCTCGAGAGGTTCGGCGTTGAGATCGCCGATGTGGGCAAGGTTGAGCGGCCCGCGATACTCGACGGGCGAAGAATGACGCTGGTTCTGGTCCCAAAGGTTTCCATCTAAGCGGGACCGCCGGACTTGCGGAGATCAGAGAGGATAACTTTTTCTTTTTTTTCGGGGCAGCGACTTTCGAAAGGTCAGTTCCAATGCCAAAGCTGAAAACGAACAAGGCACTCGCCAAGAGAATCAAGGCGACCAAGAGGGGCAAGCTTCTGCGCACGCGCGCGGGCAAGAGCCACCTCAACAGTTCCATGTCGCCGAAGAGACGCAGACAGTTGCGCCGCAAGGGCCAGGTTGCGGCTGGTTTCCGGCAGAGGACCATGCAGGCGCTCGGCAGCGCCAAAGGTTAATAGGGGAGTCTTAAGATGCCCAGAGCAACTAACGCGGTCGCAAGACATCGCAGTCATAATCGCCTTTACAAGCGCGCCAAGGGTTTCGTCGGCGGACGCAGGAAGCTCCTGCGCTCGGTCAAGGAAACGCTCGTCCGCGCGGACGTTTACGCCCGCCGCGACAGGCGCGCCAAGAAGCGCGAGTTCCGCGCGCTGTGGATCACCCGCATCACCGCGGCATGCAGGTCGCGCGGCATCACCTACAGCGTTTTCATAAACGGACTTCTCAAGGCAGGCGTCGAGCTTGACAGGAAGGTCCTTTCCACGCTCGCTATCGACGACCCGGCCGCCTTCGACGCGATCGTCGAAACCGCCAAGACGGCCCGAGCGTAAGCGAGGGTGCCGTGTCCGGCCTCAAGGACGCCATAGAATCAGTCCGCAAAGCGGCCGCGGAGGCCTTCGCTTCCGCGACGAGCCCCGAGGCCCTGGAATCGGCCCGCACGGAGTATCTCGGCCGCAAGGGCCAGGTCCGCGAGCTGATGACGAAGCTCGGAACCCTCGCCGCCGAAGAGCGTCCCATCGCCGGCAAACTCATTAACGACCTCAAGGAAGACATCACGCGCTTCTTCGAGGAGAGCGCGGCGACGGTCGCTCACGGCAGGAAGGCCCAAAAGGCGCCGATCCTCGACGTCACGCTCCCCGGCACGAAGCCCCGCATGGGCAGAGTTCACCCCCTGACGTGGGCTATGCAGGAGATCGTCGAGATATTCGGCCGGATGGGGTTCACGGCCGCGTACGGCCCCGAGGTCGAGACGGTCCACAACAATTACGAATGCCTCAACATGCCCCTCGACCACCCGTCGAGGGACGCGTTCGATACGTTCTTCATCAAGGACAGGGCGGACATCCTTCTTCGCAGCCACACGTCGCCCGTGCAGGTGCGCTCGATGATGGCGGCGCAGCCGCCGCTGAGGATAGTCGTGCCGGGCAGGACGTACAGGCCCGACACGATCGACGCGACGCACGGCGCGATGTTCAGTCAGGTCGAGGGGCTCGTGGTCGATACGGACATCGCGATGGCCGACCTTAAGTTCTGCCTCGACTCGTTCGCGAAGGCGTACTTCGGCGGCGCGGTGAGGACGCGGTTCAGACCGCATTTCTTCCCGTTCACGGAGCCGTCGGCGGAGATGGACGTCTCGTGCATATTCTGCGGCGCGGAAGGGTGCCGCATATGCAAGGGCGGCTGGATAGAGGTTCTCGGCTGCGGGATGGTGCATCCGAACGTATTCCGCGCGGTGGGATACGACCCCGAGAAGTACACGGGTTTCGCGTTTGGCATGGGGGTAGAACGGCTCTGCATGCTCAAGCAGTGCGTAAACGACCTGCGGCTCTTTTTCGAGAATGATATTCGGTTCTTGAGTCAGTTCTAAGCGGGGAGTTTCCGCGGGAGTTCGGGGGCACTGGGTTGCATGGCCCTCACCCCCAGCCCCTCTCCCAGAGGGCGAGGGGAGGCGGGCGACGCATGCGTCGCCCCTACGATTGGGCGTACAGCGGTGCGCCCCTACGGATTTACGAGTTACTGGAACGGCGGCGATGAAGGCAAGTTGGAACTGGTTGACTGATTACGTGACGGTGAAGGCCCCTGTGGCCGAAGTGGCCGAGCGTCTCATCATGTCCGGCATCATCGTCGAGAACATGGAAGAGACCGCCGAGGACATCCAGCTCGAAGTCGAGATCACGTCCAACCGTCCGGATTGGCTCTCCCATTTAGGTATCGCACGCGAGATCGCGGCGCTTTACGGCGTCAGGGCGCGCGTTCCGGCCGTCAAGGCGCCGGAGGTGGAAGAGGAAGCCGCGGACAGCGCCTCGGTCGAGATAACGAACCTCGATCTGTGCCCCTTGTATACGGGGCGCGTGATCAAAGGCGTAAAGGTGGGCCCATCGCCCGCGTGGCTTCGCGAGAAGATAGAGGCTGTGGGCCTGCGAAGCGTCAACAACGTCGTGGACGCGACGAACTTCGTGATGCTCGAATGCGGCCAGCCGCTGCATGCATTTGACCTTGCCAAGGTGCGCGACCGCAGGATTATCGTCCGGCCGGCGGCAAGCGGAGAGCATCTGACGCTCATCGACGGCTCGAAGATCACGCTCAAGAACAGCGATCTGGTGATCGCGGACGGCAAGGGGCCGGTTGCGATTGCGGGAGTCATGGGCGGGATCGACAGTGAGATAGGCGACACCACCGTTGACGTGCTTCTGGAGTCGGCGAAGTTCGACCAGTACTCCATCCGCATAACGGCCAAGCGCCACGGCCTGTCGAGCGACGCGTCGTACAGGTTCGAGCGCGGCGTAGACATCGCAGGGGTAGACTGGGCGAGCAAACGCTGTGCGGACATTATCATGGAGACGGCCGGAGGGAAGCTCCAGAAGGGGGTCCTCCTGGCCGGCTCCGATTATGTCCCGCTCAGAGAGCTAACGCTGCGTATGCCGCGAATGATGAAGATTCTGGGCATGGAGGTGCCGATCGAGCAGGCGCGGTCGATTCTCGTGTCGCTCGACTTCGTGCTGCGGGGCGGCTCGCCGGATACGACAGTCGTCGAGGTGCCGTCCTTCAGAAACGACGTGAAGGAAGAAATCGATCTCATTGAAGAAGTGGCTCGCATACACGGCTACGACAAGATCCCGACTGAGACGGGGATGAGGATAACCATCGGCAGCCGCACCGCGCGCGAGCGCGTAAAGGAAGCGGTGGAGGAGGTCCTCAATGCAAGCGGCTACTATGGCTGCGTATCCTATTCATTCCTCACGGGCGACGTCGCAAAGGCCATAAGCCCCTGGACGAGTAATCCCCCGGTCTATATCGAGAACCGCGCGGGGCAGGAGAATGCCTTCATGCGCCGCAGTCTCGTGCCCAGCCTTCTCACGATCCGCAAAACAAACGAGGACCACAAGGTCGAGAGGCCCGACGTGTACGAGGTCGCGCACGTGTACCTGGCGTCACAGGAGCAGCTTCCCGACCAGCCGCTCATGGTCGGCGCGGTGGCCGGTGACGATTTCCACGCCTTGAAGGGCGTCTATGAAAGGATGCTCGAAGCGCTCGACGCGCCGGACGCCGAGTTTGTGCCCGCGAAACGCGATTTCCTCATGGAGGGGCGCGCTGCGGATATCGTCCTCGGCGGCAAGGTGATCGGCTATATCGGAACGCTCGACGAGAAGCTTCGCAAGACCGTCGACCTTTCGACGAGCGTCACGGTTGCCGAGCTGGACCTCACCACCTTCGAGGCGATGGGCGAACGAACCAAGACGTTCACGCCGCTCCAGCGGTTCCCCGGCATCGACCGCGACATCGCCGTTATCGTCGATGAGGAAGTTCTGTGGGCCCAGGTGATGGAGTGCGCAGGCACCTCGGGCGCGGCCAACATCGAAAGCATCTCCTTTGTAAGCATATACCGCGGCCAACCGATTCCTGCAGGCAAGAAGAGCCTCGCCTTCCGGATAGTCTTCCGCGCGGCCGACCGCACGCTCACCGGCGAGGAAGCCGATGCCGCCCAGGCGAAGATCATCGAAGCGCTCGATAAGCGCCTCGGCGCGAAGCTCAGATAAGACACGCGCCGGTTTCGCCGGACCAATTCCAACTTCTCGCGCGCTCGGCATTTTGCCGAAAACACCTCCCGGTTTCGTGCATTCATCCGGAATAGTGCAAAAAGGGGAAATCGATGCGCAAGGGGCAGGTGTCGAGTGCGACCAAGCTGTTCTTCGGTACGGCCGCGATTGTGATCTCACTGGCGTATTTTGTGGCGGGCGGTCTTCCCGCGGCGCACGCGGGCACCCCGCAGATCGCAGACAGACATAAGGCCGTGGAGACGCTGGACTTAGCGCCGGCAGTCTTCGTCGAGAACACCGGCCAGTGGGATAGCGGGATTCGCTACGGCTTCGACGGCAGGGGCACGAAAGTTTCGTTCACGGATGCCGGGCCCGTCTTTGGGATGCTCGGGCCCTCGTCTGAGAAAGGTCGCGCTTCTTCAGCGGTGTTTGCGGCCCGATTTGTCGGAGCGCGCAGTGTCGCGCCGGTGGGCGTTGACGCATCTACAAGCAGGACAAACTATTACGTCGGCAGCGATTCCTCGAAATGGCGCACGGACGTCCCCTCGTACAGCAAAATCGCGTACCGCGGTATCTATGAAGGCGTCGACCTCTGTGCATGGGGCAGACGGTCGGGCCTGAAGTACGAATTCCACGTCGCGCCCGGCGCTTCCTGGCGGCAGATAATCGTGCGATACGACGGAATCGATGGGTTGTCCGTTGACGAGAAGGGCGCGCTTCATGTCGCGACCTTCCTTGGCGAGATGGTGGACAACGCGCCGATTGTGTACCAGAAGACGCCCGAAGGGCACATGGGCGTCGATGCGCACTTCCGCCTCGTGGATTCGTGTTCATACGGCTTCGAGATAACCGACCGCGTCGATTCGTCCCTCCCGCTCGTCATCGACCCCGTGATCGTATGGGCCAGTTACTTTGGTGGCAACAACGACGAGCCGGGCGGCGGCATGTGGATGGACAGCGCGGGGAATGTCGGCATCGGCGCCGCGACACTCTCGACTAATTTCCCCACGACAAGCGGGGTGATGCAGAGGACCTTTGGCGGCGGCTCTGATCTCATCATGGCCAAGTTTTCTGGCGCCGGAACCCTTCTGTGGGCAACGTACTTCGGCGGCGACGGTAACGATGAGCCTTCGGACGTCGTGATGGACAGCTCGAACAATGTGTGGATCGCCGGCACGACTGATTCGTCCGACTTCCCTGTGACGGGGGGCGCATTCCAGAGCAGCTCGAATGGAGGGGTAGAGGCGTTTATCGCCAAGATATCCTCGTCGGGCACTCTTCTCTACGCGAGTTTCTACGGCGGGAGCGGGGACGACCAGCCTGCGCGGCTCGCCCGCGACGGGTCCGATAACTGCTGGATGGCCGGGACAACGGATTCGACGGATTTCCCTCTAACGGTGAGCCCCTTCCAGAATGAGATCCAGGGCGGTACCGACGTGTTCGTCGTCAAGTTCAGCTCGACGGGCTCCAGGCTGTTCGCAAGTTACCTCGGCGGCGGTCTCGACGATTCGGCGTCGGACGAGCCCAACGGTGTCGGGATTGACTCGACGGGCGATCTGTGGATCACGGGACAGACAGTCTCGACGGATTTCCCCCTTACGTCCAATGCGTTCGCCAAGAGCCTCGACGGTGACCAGGACGGTTTCATATGCAAGATCGGCCACACGGGAACGCTGGCGTTTTCCACGTACGCCGGACGCCTGAGTGGAGAGTATGGCAAGGTGCTGGTGGACTCAACCGGGAGCGTGTACGCTATCGGCGGCGCCGGCCCTGGCCCTCTTTCCACTACGCTTGGGGCATTTCAGCCGGACGAAGGCGGCATGGGCGACGCGTTCATACAGAAGATCACGCCGCAAGGCGCCCTGGCTTGGGCGAGTTACTTCGGCGGCAGTGGATCAGAATGGATACAGTCCGCGACAATCGATTCTTCCGGAAGCCTCTGGCTGGCGGGCAGCACCGGTTCCGCTGATTTGCCCGGGGCCGCAGGAACGACTCAGCCAAACCTGGACGGCGTTGAAGACGCGTTTGTGGCGAGGATTACGCCGCAGGGCGGCCTTGCGTGGTCAACGTACATAGGAGGCAGCGATCGCGAGAAGGCCAAGAACATAGCCGTAGACGTTTTTGGAAACGCATGGGTCAGCGGAGCAACGCTTTCAACCGATTTCCCCGCAACGCCCAACGCCTTTCAGACGGCTCCCGGCGGCGGCTTGGACGGTTTCCTCGCCAAGGTTTCCCGAGCCGGACAGCGCGAATGGGCTACATACCTGGGCGGGGCAGGAACCGACGGCGGCGATTCCTATGACGGCGGTGACGTGCCCATTGTAGCCGATTCATCCGGCAACGCATGGGTGGCGACGCAGACCAACTCCACAAACATGACGACGTCGCCGGGCAGCTTCCAGACTGCAGCCCAGGGAGGCTGGGACTTCTACGCCGCGAAGATTTCGGCGCCCGAGATAACGTCCGGGGGTTTGCCGTCAGCAACAGTTGGCAGATCATACTCGAACACCCTCACGGCGCGCGCCGGCACTCAGCCGTACACATGGTCCGTTCATGTCGGAACTCTGCCTCCGGGGCTGAGCCTTGTCGCGTCGACCGGAGTGGTTTCCGGAACGCCCACTGCGACAGGGGCGTGGAGCTTGACGGTCAGGGTCACCGACGCCGCAGGCGCATGGGAGAATAAGCCCCTGGTCATGACGGCCGCGGAGGTCCTTGCCATCACCACAGCCGGTCTTCCCGCCGGTACCGTTGGTGCAGCCTACAACCGCGTTATCGACGTTGCGGGCGGCGTCCCGCCGTATTCAAGGAGCGTCATTTCAGGGAGCCTGCCGGCGGGATTGAGGATTGACGGTCTGACCGGAGCTGTCAGCGGCACGCCGACGGCCGCGGGAACATCGAGCTTCACTGTGAGAGTAAGCGATACCGCAAGCTCGAGCGTTACGAAAGGCTACTCCATCGTGATCCACGCCGCTCCGAATATCACCACGTCGAGCCTCGCGGGCGGCACGGTGGGTGTTGCCTACAGCCAGACGCTCGCCGTGACAGGCGGCACGAGCCCTCTCTCGTGGTCGATTTCAAACAGCAGTCTGCCGTCGGGCTTGAGCCTTGGCGCGGCCACAGGCGTCATCAGCGGCACGCCAAACACTTCCGGAACGTCGAATTTCACGGTGAGGCTGCAGGATACAGCCGGCGCCACGACGACAAAGCCGTTGTCGATTACCATCTGCGCTGCCCCTGTCATTACGACCACAAGCCTGCCCAACGGCACGCGCGCGACGGCGTATAGCAATGCCCTGGCAGCTACAGGCGGCAAGAGCCCGCTGGCCTGGTCGCTCCAGGCGGGGGCGCTGCCGACCGGGCTGTCTCTTAATGGCTCGACCGGCGTTATCAGCGGCACTCCGAGCGCTACCGGGAGCTGGGGCTTCACCGCGAAGGTAACCGACGCCAACAGCGCATCGGCGACAAAGGCGCTGTCGATTTCCGTGTACGCGGGAGTGGGCATTACCACCTCCAGTCTGCCGGCGGACACCGTCGGCATCGCATACAGTCAGACGCTCGCGGCCGGCGGAGGCGTGGAACCGTATGCCTGGGCGATCCACGCGGGCAGCCTCCCGGCGGGCTTAAGCCTCGATACCGCATCAGGCACGATCAGCGGCACGCCCTCCGCGGCGGGCACATCGAATTTCACCGTGCGCGTTACTGATAACGTCTCCGCTTCGGGGACGAAGGCGCTTTCCATAGTGATCAACCCCATCCCCAGCGTTACGACGACGAGCCTTCCGGCTGGGGTGATGGGCGGAGCTTACAGCCAGACCCTCGCGTCCGCGGGCGGCACGGCCCCAATCATATGGTCGGTATCGGATGGAAGCCTGCCTGCGGGATTGAGCCTCGGCGCTTCAAGCGGTAAGATCTCCGGCACGCCGAACGCTGCAGGAACGAGTAGCTTCACCGTAACTGCAACGGACGGCGTCGGCGCGACGGGGACCGTAGGCCTCTCTATCGTTATCAACGCGGCGCTTGCCATTGTTACGGACAATATGGCCGACGGGACAATCGATGTAGAATACAGCCAGACGGCCAGGGCCGACGGCGGCATTGCGCCGTACGCGTGGTCCGTAATCTCCGGCAGCCTGCCTGCCGGCCTTACGCTCGACGCGTCCTCGGGCGAGATAGCCGGCATACCGACGGCTTTGACGTTCAGTAAGTTTACTCTGAAGGTTAAAGACTCTCAGAGCACGCCCAGGACCGCGACGCGGTCGTTTACGATCAATGTCTATCCGGCCGCTCCGTCGGTTGACGCCAACTGGCTTGAGATCACGAAGTTCCAGCTGGGGTTGCCGGCCACGTCCTCCGGCCACGACTCATTCTCCCTGAAAGGGTCGTTCAATATGTGGCCCGGCGGCACAGTGCCCAAGACGGTATTGCTCGGCATCGGCGACTGGTCGATCACGGTGGACGCGTCGGCGTGGAAGAACTCCGGCAAGACCAGGGTCTGCACCGCGAGGCAGAACGGCGTCAACTGCAAGGTGACGTACTGGGTTGGCGGCACCAGCAAGTGCACGTTCCAGTTCACCGGCGCCATGCAATCGCTAAAGGGCAGCATCCCTGCACCCGTGAACAACTCAGTCGTGATCCCGGTCGGTCTTCGTGCTGGCGAAGATTTCGAGATGAGCGCGCAGCCAACGATGACCGTGAAGGGGTCCGTGGTAAAGCTCGCGGTTCCCGACGAGTTGCCGTTCTTCTTTCCCCAGAAGATGTCTGTAACGAGAAACGCGCGTCTCCGCAATCGCGATGGCTTCTCATTCACGGCGAAGGTCGGCCTTGACGGCGACTTCAACCCCCTGACGGACGATTTCTACATAAGCTTCGGCGGCTTGGAGATAAACCTGCCCGCCGGGACGATGCCCGTCGCCGTCAGACGCGTTGCAAAGTTCACAGCTACGGGACCCCAAGGGAAGCTGAGCTTCCAGCTCAACAACGTCACCCATTTGCTTACGATAAAGCTGTCGAGCGCGGATCTAAGCATGGCGGAGCAGGACGTAGTAATACACGTGGCAGTTGGCAATCACGGCAATCCGGAAGGGGACTTCGAGCTCTTCATGTCGAGGAACAAGTCGGGCAGCCTGCTCAAGTACTGATGCGCCGCGGGTCTGGATGCGCGACGGAACAGCCCTCTTCGGAGGGCTGTTTCTTTTGGAAGAACGTTGACCGAATTTGATTTGCTTTTCGTCCTGACATGACCGATACTGTAGTAGCCGGGTTTACTGCGGCGTCCGTCGGGAAGAACGGACATTTTTTGAACCGATGACGAATTGAGACGGGGACCAAACTGGTCCGCAGCGCGCGGGCCCCGCATGCCGGGGATACGCAAGGCGAGCCCAAGGTACCCACTTGAACCTAAGGGTTCAAACAAATGCTCTTCCAACGGCGCACTGGTGGTTTATCCGGCTTCTTTCATTTGTTCCCACGTACTACTCCCTATCCGATGGTTTCGTAGGGGCGGGCGTCCCTGCCCGCCCTGGCCGGAATGCAAACCCCGCCATCGGTCGCAGCAGTTGGTTGCCCCGCGCAAGTCCATCCGCACACCTTGCCGTGGCCGAAGGCCGTTATGCTCGTCCTTCTTGAATGAACCGTCATGGCGGGTTCGCGGCCAGGGCGGGTACGGAGCCCCGCCCCTACGCATAGCACTGCTACGTGGCGCTACTGGATGCTGGTAGCCCCTGTATTGTCTCCGGTCTCCCGTGTATAATTGATTCCCCGAGGGAGAGCGATGGCGCTATTTGACGATGAAATCCAGGCTGAAACCGTTCCCGCGAACGCCCCTCTCGCGGCGCGCATGCGTCCGCGGAGGCCGGAAGACTTCGTGGGCCAGCGGCACTTCTTCGGCGAAGGCAAACTCCTGCGACGCATCCTCAAGGCCGATAGACTCTCTTCAGTCATCTTCTACGGCCCGCCGGGTACGGGTAAGACCGCCCTTGCGACGGTCATCGCGAGTATGACCAGGGCCGCGTTCGAGTCGATAAACGCCGCCGCGTCAGGGGTCAAGGAGGTGCGCGAGGCCATAGAGCGCGCCCGCCGGCGCATAGCCGAAAGCGGCCGCCGCACGGTGCTCTTCGTAGACGAGCTCCATCGCTTCAACACCGCGCAGCAGGATGTGCTCCTCCCCGACGTCGAGAACGGCACGGTGATCCTCATCGGCGCGACCACGCATAATCCGTTCTTCTCCGTGAACGCGCCTCTCATCTCTCGAAGCCAGGTCTTCGAGTTCCGGCCGCTCACAGCCGACGACATAAAGACGATCATCCAGAAGGCCCTTGCCGACACAGAACGGGGCCTCGGCAACTACCAGGTCGAGATCACCGGCGAAGCGCTTGATTTCCTTGCCAAGGTCTCCGACGGCGACGCGCGGCGAGCGCTTAACGCACTTGAGGTGGGGGTGCTGTCCGCCGAGCCGGATTCGAAAGGGCGGATCGTCTACGACCTCGAAACCGGTCAGGAGAGTATCCAGAAAAAGGCCGTCGTCTACGATGCGACGGAGGACGAGCACTACGATACCGCAAGCGCGTTCATAAAAAGCATGCGCGGCAGCGATCCCGACGCCGCGATCTACTGGCTGGGCAAGATGCTGGAGGCCGGGGAGGACCCGCGATTCATCGCGCGGCGCATAGTGATCTGCGCGGCGGAGGATGTCGGCAACGCCGACCCGCAGGCCCTTATTCTCGCCAACGCCGCCATGCAGGTGAGCGAGTTCGTGGGGCTGCCCGAGTGCCAGATACCGCTCGCGCAGGCGGTCACGTATATCGCCACCGCTCCCAAGTCCAACGCCTCCTATACGGCGATTGCGGAAGCGCGAAAGGACATCCAGGAGGGGCGCACGCTTCCCGTGCCCGAGCACCTGCGCGACGCGTCCTACAAGGGCGCCGAGAGGCTCGGCCACGGCAAGGATTACAAGTACGCGCATTCTTATGAGGGGCACTTCGTCGAGCAGGAGTACGTTTCCACCGACAAGGAATACTATCAGCCGACGGAGAATGGTTACGAGGCAATCATACGGAAGAGACTCAAAGAGTGGAGAAGAAGAAAGCAAGAAGGGCGGGGCGCCAAAGACTCTGCACCCTGACGCAGCGGGACCGCTCTGAGAAGAGCGCGACAATCCTGCGTCTCCTTGACAAACTGCCGGAACTGAAAAAAGCCAGGGTCGTAATGGCTTTCGCGCCGTTGCCGGACGAGGTCGATCTCAACGACTTCTGGCGCAGACTCCTCGCCCGCGGCGTAACGCTCGCGTTTCCTGCGCTCCTCGGCGATGACGGGTGGATGGACGCGATAGCGGTCACCGACCTTGCGCGCGACCTTAAGCCCGGCCGCTTCAACATACTCCAGCCGCTCGATGGCACGCCCGTCGATCCAGGAAGAATCGATTTCGTTTTCGTCCCCGCGCTTGCTTATGACATAAGAGGGCACCGGCTGGGCAGGGGGGGCGGCTACTACGATCGCTTCCTGTCGACACGCGCGCCAAAGGCATTCCGGTGCGGCGTCGGTTTCGAATGCCAGGTCGTCTTGGAGGTCCCCATAAAGGAGCACGACTGCCAGGTAAACGCCGTGGTCACCGAGGCCGGCGTCCGCCGCTTCGACCCGAAGCGCAATTGCTTGAGTGACCCGGCGTAAAGTACGATATATGGGTGTGTAGCCGGATTCAAAGGCAAAATGTAGGGTATATTACACTGAGGTCTGTAGGGGCGATCCGCCGGCGGCGGACATCGCCCGCAGTCCTGCGCATGCGCAAGTCCCGTAGGGGCGACTCGGCGAGTCGCCCTTTGTGTGCAGCGAACGGTACGCAACGAGGGTCCATTTGTGAGAGCGAGGGGCAGAATCTTGAGGCGAAGCATCTTTGCGGTGGTAATCCTTGCGATCATCAGCGTAGCGGCATTCTCGCAGTTCGACAAGCTCAAAGCCGCCCCTGCGGCGTCCAAGTCGTCAAAGGCCGGCACCGGCGCGCCTGCCGCCAAGTCCGAACCGGAGCTTCTTCTCGACCAGGGCGTCACCGCGGCGCGGTTCGGCAGAATCCAGGACGCGGCGAATGTCTTTTCATCGATAATGACGCGGTTCCCAGCGGACCCGGCGAGCGCACGGGCCGCAATTGAGTTATCCCGCCTCTATGTCAATTGCCAGGACTACGCGAGCGCCCGAAACGTAATGGCGAACTCGATAAATGCATTGCCTGATGGCCCGGCGCGCCAGCAAGTGGTTACGGAGCTCAATAACCTTAACGGCGAACTTGTCTTCTCGAACAAGATGGGCCCCGACAGCATCGAGTATAAGGTGCGCCCCGGCGATAACCTCGCCAAGATCGGTAACAAGTTCAAAATCACCGGCAACTTCATCCGGCGCATCAACTACCTTAACTCCGACCGCTTGAACATCGGAGACAAGCTGAAAGTCGTGCAGGGGCCCTTTAACGTTGTCGTCGAGAAGTCGAGATTCCGGCTGACAGTCTATCTGGGCGTCCAGTTCGTCAAGGAGTATCGCGTTGGCCTCGGCAAGGAGAATTCCACCCCCGAAGGCGAGTACATCGTTCAGAGCAAGCTCATCGACCCCGTCTGGGACCCGCCCGGGCCCGAATATGCCGCTTCCCGTGCTCCTGACAATCCTCTCGGTCCGCGCTGGATAGGCTTCGACAAGCAGTACGGCATCCACGGCACCATCCATCCCGACTCCATCGGCAAGATGGAATCCCGCGGTTGCGTGCGCATGCTCAACGAAAACGTCGAAGAGGTCTACGACCTGGTGGTTCAGGGCTCGAAGGTGATCGTGAAGCCGTAGGTCTTGCATTGGCTATTGTAGGGGCGGGTCCCCGTGCCCGCCCTTGTCGGTAGCCAGAGGAACCTGCACTGAGCAGTCACGCTTCGAACATGCTTGCCCACTGCTACCGCTTCTGCGCAATCTCCGCCAACTTCGCGTCGAGCTGCGACATCTCAAACCCTTCAGCTTTCACGGTACCGCTCTTGTCCGCGAGTACCAGCCACGGCAGCCCCTGAACACCCCATGCGAACTGGTTCTCTTCCGGCTTGGCGATGGCCGCCACAGGGAAGGAGACCCCGGCCTTCGCGGCCCATTGAGATGTCGCTTCTGCCCCGGCATCAGAGACGTCGCACAGGAAGACGGCGACGCCCTTCGCATCGAGGTCCTTGGCCCGCTGGGATAGCGTGCTGACGGCATAGCGGGACGGCCGCTGGGTGCTGTCGAAGAAGACAACAAGAATGGGCTTGGAAGCGCTCTTTTCCACCGCGGTAGTCCAATCAGCCTGTGCATCCAGCGACTTGAGATCAGGAATCGGCCTGCCCACAAGCGGCTTGGGCTTCGGCGCAGCTTGCTGCCTGCCGGCATTCTGCTCGCGGACGACAACTGTGACGTCCTCGTCGCCGGCTTTGGCGTTAGACGAACCATAGGTACTGACGTTAGGCACCTGCGCGCCGATCTCCACCGAACCGTCGGCGACGCCTTCGAACTTGAACTTGCCGTCCCTGCCGCTCTGGGTATCGGACTGTGCCTGGTCCGCCCCATAGAGCCAGACCCTCGCGCCCTCGACGCCCTTGCCGTCGGCATCCACAACCGTGCCCGAAACCGTCTTGTCGGCAATGGGCAGCTTCGCATCATCGAGGGTTACTACGGCGTCGGATGACTCCGCCAGATTGACGCGGATAGTCTTTCTGCCGTATCCCTTGGCGGTGATGTCGACACTAAATGACTGGCCGTCGGGAACATTCTTTATCTCATAGACGCCGGAGGCGCCGGTCGGGGCCGCCATGTCCGGGATGGATGAACCGTAATTACCAAACCAGATAGTTGCCGAGGCCACGGCGCCCTTGAGTGGGTTTCCCGCGGGATCGAGCGCGCGCCCCTTGAGACTGCGCCCCGGAAGCATCCTGATCTCCAAAGGCTTTGACATATCCTCTATGGCGATGGCAAAGACCGCGGCGAGATTCCGGCCCGCATGAGTAGCGAAGGCGTAAGCGGTCTCGCGGTCATTGGGCTGCATCTGAGATGAAATCGTGAACTTGCCGTCTTCGCCCGTCGTGGCCGGCTGACTGTAGAAGCCTTGCACGGTCCTTACCGTCGCGCCGGCAAGGGGCTTGCCTGTATCATCGAGGACAGTTCCAGTCAGTTTGGGCAACTCCGTGAGTTCAATGCTGATGCGTTCGGTGGCCCCGGTGGCAATACTGAATTCTTTCTGGGAGTTCGTGAGGGCATGGTAGCCCTCTTTGTATGCGGTGACGCCTTTGTAGTCGCCCGGGAACACCCTCTTGCGCACGAGCCCGTTCTGGTCCGTCTGTCCACCTACCGGCTCCAGTCCGCTGGCAACGCGTGCGTTTACGTAGGCGCCCTGAACGGGCTTCTTGCTGGCCGAATCGAGCACAGTGACTTCAAGGATGCCGCCCTTCTCAAGCTCGACCTTGATGCCGCTAATGGTCTTGCCGGCTTCGGCGGAGACCGTAACCGGGGAGGCAACCCAGTCGGCCAGGGCGTCTGTCGACTCGGCAAGCCTTACGGTGTATTCGCCTGCGGTCATGCCATGAAGCCTGAATGCTGCATCCTCTGCGGAGACTGCGTCCAGAGCAGCAAACGGATTCGACGTTGGCCCCTTGCCTATTGCGTGGACGGCGATACCGGCGACTGGCTTGCCGGACTCCTTGTCGACAACGGTCCCCTCAACCATGGCCTCCTTTGCGAGCGTGATCCTGATATCTGTCTGGCCGGCGGAGAACTGCGCGACTGGTGTGCCACGGTCCAGCCTCATGGTGAACAGAGCGGCCATGCCGGGCGCCTTAACAAGGAATTCGGCAGTAGCAGACGGAGGGACCGCGTCAAATGAGAAGCGGCCGTCGGCCCCCGTCTTCGCGAGAAGAGCATTAATCGGAGGCAGGCCCATCACGAAATTCATGCTATCCAGCTTTCCCTTTATCAGGAAGACGCCGACTTCCGCGTCAGCGATTGGGGCGCCCGATTCGTCGACGATTGTGCCTGCAAGCGTGGACGGCGGCTCGAGGGTTATCTTCCCCTCCGACGATGCGCTGCGCATCGCGTCGGGCACCACGTCGAACCAGCCAAGAGAGAACCCCTCTCTGGATGCCAGGACCATGCGCATCGTCTGGCGTCCCAGTCGTGCGCTCTCCGCCGAGCCCAGAGGAATGGCAAACCTGCCTTCGGCATCGGTTGCGCTGCTGCCGAGTTCGCGAGCGCTCATTGCATCGCCGCTCATGGCGACCTCATAGACAACGACGTTAGCCCCTTCGACGGCCTTGCCCTGCGAGTCCATAACGACCCCGGTGCAATCGACCGAGAGTGCGGTCTCTGCTGCCAAGAGGGCAGGGGCTACGGCCATGACGAGGCAGATAACGGCGGCAAGGCGCAACATGAGATGTCCTCCCATATTATCAGTTGACTGAACGGCTACCCACTATGTGAGGCCCTATTTCTCCGCGACTGTGATGTCTGTACTCTCGACGTTCACCTTGAACGGCGTTTCGACCTCGGGTGTCGCGGTAAAGGGGCCCTTTACGTTTGAAGGCTCTCGCCACGAGAGCGATGCGCCGCCTCAACCATATGTGGTCGCAAAGGACTTGTCGTATGAGCCGTCCGCGTTCTTGATGCGTATCTTCGGCGCGGTCGGGTTTTCGCCGCTGCGTTGCATCGAGACGTTTTCACCGGACTTGCCCTCGTAGCTCACGCTGATGCTGTATTCGCCGGAACTCTCACGCACCGAGAGTGTAGAGATGACGGGTTCACCGATATTGGGCGACGCCTCCTTGCCTTCGGCGACCTCGAAGATGCTCTCTTCGGGGAAGTACGACCCGGTCATGAGCCACTTCGCGCCGGTCGAGTCGTCTCGGGCTATCTCCCAGTTGCGGACGATCCACTTGCCGGCGGGCACATCCGCCTTGCCGCCGGAAGGCTGAAAATCCAACTGCCCGTTCTCGCCGCTCAGACTCAATGACGTGATGTCCGGACTGACCTTGACGGTTGCCATCGGTACGTCTTCGCCAGGAGCGAACGCAACGCATGCCCCGTCGCGAGAGACGTCGGGATTGTAGAGCTTGCCGTCGATACTGATGTACTTGCCGAGGCCAAACAGTTTCCGGCTATCGCCGCTGCCGATGGCAATCTGGTCCATCTGGCTCAAGTCCATCGACGTGTCATTGAAAGCGCCGTTGGAGTTGTAGTCAATAAGGGCGATGGGGTAATCCTTACCGCCGACGTTGACGGTGCTCTGATACCAGCAGGCCGAGTGCATGTATATGCGAATGTGCTCAGGCTCGTACTGGGCGCACTCGACAACCATGTGATAGACAATTGGGCCGTCATCGCCCTGGAAGGTGATCTTGATCGGGCCGAATCTGGTATAGTTGGAATCGGTGGCGGTGGCCTTGATGGCTTTCTCACCGCTGAGGCTGCCGTCGCACTTCGAATCGACGTAAAGCCTGTCGAAGTCGCCCTTCTGGCGTGAGCGCGCGACAGCCATCCAGAGGAAGCCGGCCTTTGCCATCGGCGTCTTCCACCGGCCATAGCGGATGTCGAATCCGGACGATTCGGGCAGGGCAACGCCTGCAGGCGCCTCGGCCGTGCTTTCCACGGACCTGTAGTAGACCGAAACGCCGTCGTTCTCAGGATTGGCAGAGACTCGGTATTGGAGCCACTCCTTCTCCTGGGCGGCGGCGCACGCGGCGACTATCAGGACAAGAGCCAACACTGCGATGTGCAAAGGTGTTCTCATCGGAAGTCCCCCTTCCTGTGCATGGGGCCGTCAGCGCAATGAGAATAGAATAACAGTTCGGATAGCGGAAAGCCAGCACAATACCGTCTGCAGGTTGTCCCTTATGCTGGAAATAGGTCGCCTCCTTGGCTACAATCCAATTCCGTTGGTTCCCGGAGGGGCGATGGCGGTTAAGATCATTCACAAGATATCCCTCCGGCGTACAGCCAGTGCCCCGTCACGCGGCCATGCATACGGGCGAGGAATATGTCGCAAACAAGACAGCGCCTTGCCATAGCACTTCTTGTTGCGGCTGCCGTCGCACTGGTCGTGGCGATTCCGTACTGGGCGCTGAGGCACGCCGCAATATCGAAGGTAGACGCCTTGGTAGCGGCACTCGATTCAAACGACCCATACAAGAGCGAAGCCGCCGAGAACCAACTCGCCAGGCTTGCCGGCAAGACTGAAATCCGCCGTCTTGTATGGCACCTCGGGGACGAGGGCCGTCCCTTCGAGACGAGGATAGCCGTTATACTCGCACGAATTGGTGAGCCGGCCATCAGACCCACCGTCGATGCCCTCGTGTCCTCGACAGTGCGCGGAAACGGTCTGCTGGACTGGCTATCCTCGTCCAAACGCCTGCCATCGCGCGTAACGACATGGCTGGACGGCATCAGGCTGCGCCGGGAGGGTCGTCAAGCAGGGCTCAGGACCAGGGCATCAGCAGCATTCTCGCTTATGGGCAATCCCGGTGCAGAGTACCTGTTGGCAACAATCAGAGGAACGCCCATGTACCGATTCCTGGCTTCCGCGCTTCTATACTCGAACCCATGCCCCGAAAGCGTCACCGAATTGGTGCGCCTGCTTGGGAATAGCGATCGTCTCGCGGCGGACCAGGCGCGAAGTGTTCTCGCAATTCTCGCCGGAAACGGCTGTATCGCGCCCGAGACGGCATCAGCGGATACCTTGCTTGTTGATAAGCTCACGAAAGATGCCTCCACCGGCCGCAGCAACGCAGCATGCGGCGCGGCAATGGTACTCGCGGCGGCGGATAATCCCCAAGCCGATGCTGAGATCGCGCATATCCTCAGTGGAGATGATGCTGTTGCCCGGGTGACTATGGCACGGGCGCTTGCCGCAAGGGGCGACTCCAGGGCGGTTGGCCCAATGATCGAAGCTCTCATGACAGACCTCACTGCCATTCCCATAGATCACCCGTCGCCCTACGACCGAACAGACCGCGCCGGCGGTTTCGCCTGGGCCATGGCCTATCTTGACGACGACGCCACGCTTGACGCTTTGATCCAGGCATTCTCCGGGAGCGCCGAATCGATACGCGCCAATGCAGCCGGCGTTCTGTCGCTGATCGCCCATCGTTCCGACACGCGGCCGTCTGCGAAGCAACGCGCCCTCGAAGTCCTCAGGACGGCCCTGAACGATGCTGACACCGAAAAGAGATTCTGCGCAGCGAGAGTCCTTGCGGAGCAGGGGGAAGCGGCGGCGTTTCCCGTTCTTCTCGAAGAGGCCGCGTCCTCCGATCCTCAGCAACGTTTTCGCGCCGTCATGGGCATGGGATTCCTCAAGACCGACAAGGCAGCTCAGGCCGCCGAAGGGCTCCTCGCCGACAAAGACGCCAAGGTGCGTAATGGCGCGGCCTTCGCTATCGGTTGGGCAGGTAAACCCGCGTTTCCGGCTCTCAAGCGTATCCTTGCAGGCCCGGATAGCGACATTGCCGACATAGCGCGCATGGGCATGAATCTCTCAGAGTTCCACGCTTTTCAGGAGGGGGTGTTGCGCTCATGTCGCACATCGGCGCTTCTCAAGAGCCACAGGACAACAACCGCCCATTAGCGCTCCGCGAAGACTGCAAGCCCGTTCGCCGGCTCCATCAGCCTTCACGCGTCCTTTACTGCTGCCCCTCGTGCTCTTTGCAATGAAATGCCGCGTCTGTAAGAGCCAATCTCCCGCTGGAAATATCGCGCCCCTCGCGCTACAATCCAAATCTGCTGATTTCCGGAGGGGCGATGGCGGTCAAGATCATCCACACTGCGGACGTGCACCTCGATTCGACCTTTGGCCGGATCGGCGGGGCAAAAGGCGCTCGAAAACGCGAGGCCATTCGTAATACGTTCAGGCGCATCATCGACGACTGCATCGCGTGGCCGGCCGACATCCTCGTCATCGCAGGCGATCTCTTCGAAGAGGAACGCGTGTCATCCGACACGATCGGCTTCCTCAAGACCCAGTTCGCGCGCCTCAAAGACACGCCCGTCGTAATCGCCCCCGGCAATCACGACCCCTTTACAGTGAGCAGCCGCTACGCCGTCACCGACTGGGGCCCGAACGTCCACCTCTTCACTCGCGGCAGCCTCGGCAGGTTCTCGTTCCCCTCCCTCGGAATCGACGTGTACGGCGCGGCGCACGTCTCCACGCACATGTCAGGCCGGCTCATAGACCTTGTGGGCGCTGCCGAGAGCGGGCCGGGCCTGCCTCTCCTTGTCGTTCACGCAAGTAGCGATGCGTCTATCCCCAGCGATAAGGCGGCCGACGACATCTGGCTCCCTTTCAGCCGCGCTGAAATCGAGCGTCTCGGATATGGCTACGTCGCGCTGGGCCACTATCATGCGCCGTCCGACTTCACCGCCGACGGCCGCGTTATCGCCGCATACCCCGGGTCTCCGGAGGGCCTGCGCGCAAGCGAGACGGGGCGCAGGCACTACGTGAGGGTCACGCTCGACCGCGACGGCGCGAAGGTCGAGAGGGCACCGGTGTCAGAGATCGACTTTTCGGAGTTTGAGATTCCCTGCGACAGCTTCCAGAGCCGCGAAGGCTTCATCCAAGCCGTCATGAATCTCGAAGCGGGCGATGCGGCAAGACTTATAGCCCGCATTCGCGCGACCGGGCGCGTAGCGCCGGGTTTCGACCTCTCGGCACGCCTGCCGGCCGAGATATTTGAACGCTTCTTCTACGTTTCGATTATCGACGAGACCGTCCCGGCGTATGACTGGGACGCGATTGCCGCTGAGAAGTCGCTTCGCGGTGAGGTTGTGAGGCTCTTCGCGAAGGAGGTCGCCGCGGCAGGCCCATCGGCGGCCGAAGCCCTCGAGAGAGCCCGCCTCTATGCCCTTGACGCGCTTGCGGGGCGACCCGTCGAACTCCCCGCGGAGGTGCTCCGTGTGGATTAGGCGCGCCGAGATCACCGGCTTCGGAAAGCTCATCGATAGAAAGCTCCAGTTCGCCGAAGGCCTTAACTGCGTCTTCGGTCCCAACGAGGCCGGCAAGACCACCCTCCAGGCTTTTCTCATCTCCATGCTTTACGGCCAGGCGACCGCGGGCCTTAAGAACCGTATCCTGGATGGTATGAACGCGAAATACCTGCCCGGCAAGGCGTTTGCTTACGGAGGGAACTTGGCGCTGGTCCTTGGCTCGGGCAGGGAACTCCTCATCAGGCGCTCCTTCGCCGGCAATGCCGACGAGATCGACCTCTCCGACGCGCGAACCGGCCAGAGCGTGCTCAAGACGTACTTTCGCAACCACCACCGCGAGTACCAGTTCGTGCAGAAAGAATCGCGCGTGGACAAAGGCACCTTCGAAAGCGTTTTCGTCATCGCCCACGACTCGGTCGGCGAGCTGCGGGCTGCCGAGGATAAGAACGTCGCCGACAGGCTCATAGCGCTTGCGGATACCGGCGACTCCAAAGGCGGCGCAGGCGCTGCTCAGAAGGCGCTTTCCGAAGCGCGTGCCGCCATCGGCACCGCCCGAGCCGCCACGCGCCCCTATGCCCGTACGCGCGACGACCTCCAGAAAGCCCGTGAGCTTCTTGAGCGCGTCAAGGCCGCGCGCGCCGAGTATTCGCAGGCGCTCATGCGGCGCTCCGAACTCTCCGCGAAGATTGCCACATCTGAAGCTGAGCTCGCGCGCGCAAGCGCGCTTCTCATTTATTCCAAGGCGGCAGCCCTTGCATCGATAGATTCCGAGCGCAAGGAGCTCGCCGCTGAGGAGGCGCGCCTTGTCCCTGCCGAATCTCTTCCGGCCGACATAACCAGGGCGACAGTGAGCGTTGCCCAGTCGAGGCTCACAGACGCCCAGCGCAGACTCACACAAGCCGCTGCCGACGAAACCGCGGCGGCCAAAGCGCTTGCGGGTGCCGAGATAGCAATGTCCGCGACAGGGATTTTCGCCTCTCTTGACGACGTGAAGCTTCGCGCCGCCGAAGATGCAGTCGTCGATTTCGTTGAGCGGCGGACGAAGCTGCAGGATATCCTGCGTCGCCTCGACGAGATATCCGAGAAGCTCAAATCACTCGCCGGTAAATGGAGCGCAAACCGTGAAACCTTGGAAGCCGTCACCGCCGATGACGAGTCGTTTCTCTCCCAAGCGCGCGAGCGCAAAGCCGCGCTCGCTGAGCAATCCGCTCGGGCCGCCTCCGAAGTCGCCTCTTGCCGTGTCAAGACAGGCCGAGCGTGCCTTGCAGTCGGTATTTCAGGCGGCATTGCCGTGGCGTTTGCTATTACGGCGGCGGTGATCGCTGCCACCGTGAGCTCCGGAGCTCGCGGCCCTGTGGCTATCACGTTCGCTATCCTCGCGCTCGTTGCCGCAGTTGTTCTCGCAAGCCGCCTTCGTTGGGCCAAGGCCGCCCGGCTTGGATTCGCCGATGCCGAATCGCGAGCGGTGCGCGTTCGCGCCGAGATCGAAGGGCTCGATTCGCGCGTTGCTGCGCTCATATCTTCGATCAAAGCCGAGAACGTCGAGTCCGCATTGGCGCTTCTGAGAGAGTTCCACGATGACCATAGGCGTTGCGATGAACTTGGGGCCGACGCCGACCGCCTGAACGGCGAGGCGGAGAGGACCCTCGCAGGCGCCCGCGACGCTCAGAGCGCAATGTCCCAAGCGTGTTCGTTTGTGAGCCTGAGCGCCGGCGAGAGCCTTGCCGCAGCCGCAGCATGCCTCATTTCCGGCGAGAACCATGCAATTGAACAGCTTGATTGGAGCGAAGCATTCGCCGATGCGATTTCGCCTTCCTTTGTGCGCGATGCGTTCAAGCCCCTCTGGGCGAAATCCCGCGAAGCCGCCACTGCCAGGTCTCGACTCGCCTCGGCCGCAGACACTCTGGCCAAGCTCCGGACTGCGCATGAGACGGCCAGAGAAGAGCGGGACACGAGTTCCAACGCGCTGCAGGAGTTGCTCGATCGTTCGGGCGTGAGCGCCGTCCCGGCGTTGGAAGCGCGTGTCGATGACCGTGCGCGCCTCGGCAAGGTGCGCGACAGGCTGCGGGTACTCGCGGATAAGGAGCGCATGGTCCTCGCAGGGATCGACAGGGAGGCGTTTTCGCGCCAACTCCTTGCCGCGCCCCCTCTTGCGGCGGATCAGACCCTCATCGGCGAATCCGCTATCCAATCCGCGGATCGCGCGTTGGAAGCGCGTACGCGCGCGTTGGAGGCGGATAAGCGCGACTTGGCAGCGGTCAATGCCACGGTGAGCGAGGGCCTCAAGAACCTCCCGGAAATGCCCGAAATCGAAGAGAGAATCTCCGAGCTTGAAGAGCGCGCTCGCCTCCAGGATCGCCATAGAGACGCTCTGGATAACGCCTTCCGCATTGTCACCGATGCAGCAAGTGCTTTCCACGGCGAGGTTTACCCAAAGATCGAGGCGTCGCTAACCTCCGCTCTGAAGTCCCTCACCCTCGGCGCCCACGAGGAAGCCCACGTCTGGAGCGACGACACCGGCGGCGTACGCGCCCTGCGGATCTCGGTTGTTGACAGGGACAAGGGTGCGCCGGTGGAGCCGCAGGCGCTGAGCCAGGGGACGCTGGAGCAGGTCTATCTGTGCGCGAGACTTGCGCTCATGGAGGCGCTGTCGACGGGGGACGAGCTGCCCGTGATGCTCGATGACCCCTTCATCAACTACGATACCGGCCGCCTGCGCGCCGGCATTGAGCTCATCGCGAAGGTTGCCGCGCGACATCAGGTATTTCTATTCACCTGTCAGGAAGACGTTCGTGATCTCGCACAAGCCGCTGGCGGCACAGTAGTTACGCTCTGAGCGCGTCGCCGGCGGCAATCTTCTGGACAACAGGCTCATCCGCGCTAATATTGGGGCTATCTCGTACGAAACCGCCGGTTGGAGGGATGGGGATGAAATTCGCTTTCAGCACACTCGGATGTCCTGATTGGCCGATTGAAAAGGTCGCCGAAACCGCCAGGTCGCTCAAGTATGACGGCGTCGAGATACGAGGCATCAAGCGCGTGCTCGACCTGTCGAAGGCGCCGGAATTCGCGGCCGACAGGATTGCCGCGACGAAAAAGCTTTTCGCCGACACGGGCGTAAAGGTAGTCAGCATCGATGCTTCGGCAAGTTTCTGCTGGCCTGAGCCGACAAAGCGCGAAGAGGCGGTCGCCGAGGCGCTTCGCCACATCGATATCGCGCAGAAGATGGGCGCGCCGTTCGTGCGCGTCTTTGGCGGTAACGTGCCGGAAGGTGACACTGTAGAGAAATGGGCGCCCACAGTAGCCGGGGACCTCAAGACCCTCGGCGCCGCCGCGGCGAAGAAGGGCGTTACGATCATTCTGGAGACGCACGATTCGTGGCGGCGCTCCACGGAGATCATGCCGGTTCTGAAAATGGTCGGCATGGACAGCGTCCGCCTTCTGTGGGACCTCGCGCACCCCTGGACGGCCGGCGAGACGATGCAGGAATCCGCGGAAGGGTTCAAGGGTTATGTCGTGCATGCCCATATCAAAGACCACACCGCCGACCACAAGGAGGCCCTGCTTGGCAAGGGGATTATCCCGCTCGATGAGGCATTCAGGGCCTTGAAACGCATGAAATACGCCGGCTATGTCTCCCTTGAGTGGGAAAAAATGTGGCACCCCGAGATCGAGGACCCTGAGATCGCATTCCCGCAGGCGATCGAGTACATGAGGCACCTCGACGCGGAGACGTAACTTAGTTGAACAGCTGACAAGGGGCGTCCGGACGCCCCTTTTTTCTTTATGGGAGAAATGCATTGAAGCGCATATGGCACGACGCGGACATTGACAGGCGGACGCTTGCCGGAAAGACAATCTGTATCGTCGGTTACGGCATCCAGGGGCGCGCGCAGGCGCTCAACTTGAGGGATAGCGGCCTTAAGGTCATTGTGACGGGGCGCGATGGAGGGGCGGGCATCAGCGAGGCTCGCGTTGACGGCTTCGAAGCGACCACGATGCGAGAAGCGATAGCGCGCGCGGACGTGCTCTTTCTTCTGACGCCGGACGACTCGCACGAGAAGCTTCTCCTCGACCACGTGAACCCCTTCGTCAAAACCGGTGCCACAATAGGCTTTGCATGCGGTTTCTCGATCCGGTTCGGCAATCTCACACTGCCGAAGAACGCAAACGTCGTGATGGTTGCGCCCAAGGGGCCGGGCAAGACCCTCAGGGACCGGTTTGTCGCGGGGTCGGGGCTGCCGGCCCTTGTCGGCGTCGAGCGCGACGTGACCGGCGATGCGCTCAAAGTGGCGCTCTGCTATGCAGCGGGCATCGGGTCCGGGCGCGTGGCGATTATTGAGTCGTCGTTTGAGGAAGAGGCCGTGACGGACCTTTTCGGCGAGCAGGCGGTCCTCTGCGGCGGCATCCCAAAGCTCATGGAAGAGGGGTGGAAGACGCTTGTGGCCGCAGGGTACTCGCCGGAGTCGGCATATATCGAGTGCATCTGGGAGGCCAAGGCGATTGTCGATCTCATTTTCGAGCGCGGGATCGACGGCATGTACAAGGGCATCAGCCCGACTGCGCGTTACGGCGGCCTGACGCGGGGTCCGCGCGTTGTGGACGCGGAAACGACCGCGAAGATGAAGGCCGTGCTTGGCGAGATCACAAGCGGGCGGTTTGCGGCGGAACTCGCGCAGAAGGGGCAGTCGGTAGGTGACCCCTCGAATGCGATCTCAGGCGACCTTCGCGCGACCTGGGACCGGCTCAAGGCGACATTCGAGGCAGGCAGGACGCGATGATAGCATGGCCTTTCAGTTCTCACCAAGAAGGCCATCTGGCCATGGTTTTCGTAGGGGCAGGCCCCCGTGCCTGCCCTTGCCCGGGCTCCGATTTCGCGCCGCCTGCGCACAGTCGGCCGCCATGCTCACTTTGCGCGACTCCTCCACGTCCATACTGTGGCGCGAGAATTGAAAGGCTCTGACGGTGATCCCATGCTCCTGATTCGACGCTACAGAGGTCAGGATGTGGGCGCCGTCGCTCGGCTTATCGGAGAGAACTTCCAGAAGTTCATCAGGCGGGACTCTACGAAGGAAGGCGCCAAAGGCTTCATGGATGCCCTCGCCGACCTCGCCGACCTGCGGCGGCGATTCTCGAGAAGCCCCATCTTCTTTGTCGCCACCCTCGACCGCGAAATCGTCGGCATGGTCCGCGGCACGCCGCTTGTCCTGACCAACCTCTTCGTGAAGCCCGCGCTGCACAGACAGGGCATCGGGCGCGCACTCCTTCACAGATTCGAGCAGGAATGCATCCGCCGCGGCACGGATGTCATCCGTCTTCACGCTTCCCTTTACGCCGTGCCGTTCTACGAACGCTGCGGCTACCGGAAGACTACAGGCGTCCGGACGCGCATGGGGCTGAGGACGCAGCCGATGAAAAGGCGACTGAGAACCAGAGGCTGAAGAACCTGAGGAGACGGCGAGTGACAGGCTGCTACATACGCGGCGACGTGTCGAAGGCGTTCGACAAGGAAACTATCGACAGGTTCTCGTGGGACAAGTGGGTCGATCATCCGGAGAATCCCCTGATCGATCCTCCATGTGACACGACAGTCATTGCCGAGCCGACGGTCATTATGCCTGATTCGAGTCCCGATGGGCGCTGGCATCTCTACGCGGTCAGCCTCGACGCCTACATAAACCACATGGACTCCTCGGACGGCGTTCACTGGCGTCCGCTGGACCGCTTCACGCCGGGATGGAACCCCTTCGTCGTCAAGGAGCGGGATACGTTTTACATGTTCCATCACGGATGGTGGTTCGTTGAGGGCGAGTCGGTCATAGTCTGCCGGTCGTCGAAAGACCTCAAGACATGGAGCGCGGATACGGTAGTCCTCAGGCCCACGGTCGACTGGGAAAGGGAAGGAGGCAGGGCTGTCGTAAGAAACGCCTGCGTCGTGAAGCTCCCCGACAGGACATACAGGCTATACTACGCGTCGGGCTATGGCTGGCTCGATGACTGCGGTTATGAGGAGCCGCTCTATAACGGCGTTGCGTTCGCGAAGAACATCACCGGCCCTTACGAAAAGCATCCGGAGCCGATCATCGGCCCGAACCCGTGCGACCCATATAGGAATATCGGAGCCGGCGGGCTGAAGGTGTATTACGAGCACAGCACAGGGCTCTTCGTCGGCTTCAATAACGGCATCTACAGGGACGAAGAGGGGCGCTCGCGCTCGGCGATTCACATGCTCTTATCGAAGGACGGCATGGGCTGGTACAGCTTCCCCTTCAATCCAATACTGTGGCCGGAAAAGGGGTGGAAGGAAGCCCTCGTCTATCAACTCGACATCAGAAGGGTCGCCGACGAGATCTGGCTGTGGTACAACTGCCGCGACGGCTGGAAGGAAGGCGTCGAGCGAATAGGCCTGGCCAGGCACAAACTGGCCGCCATGTCGGCAGAATTCCCGCATTTCGAGCACTGAGATACGACGATGGGGGAGCGTGCGGACGCGGATGAGGTTGAGAACACAGCCGATGAAAGAAGGCTGTGAGGGGCGTGTGATGACGGGCCGGAGCCGCTGGGCATTTGCCGCAATCATGACACTGTGCATTGTCGCGTGGCTACTGTGGAGCCATCGGGGCGAGCGGCAGAAGGAGAGCAGAGAGAAGGCTGCGCCCGTATTTGTAGAGAGCACGACAGCGAGTCTTCCACCGGGCGCGAGGCCGAGCGCTCCTGCGACAGAGAGCACGCAGGCCGACTCTGTGCCGGCGGTCGCGTCTACCGAGAAGTCGGTTGCCCCTGTAGTGAAACCATCTCCGGATGCTGAGGGGAGGGTGGTTGTTGGCGAACCGCCGCGCGGCGTGCCAGGGGTTACGGTGGCGATCGAGATGTACCGCTATGATGAGCCGCCGTTGCAGGCTGGATTCGCAGTCACGGATGAAAACGGCCGATTCGAAATGAGCGCCCTTGAGAAGGGCAAGCAGTATACCATCACTCCACTCGTCAGGGCCGGATATACGACCCCTTGGGCGGAGTCGTTCATCGTCAGTCCCGGAAGCACACATGGCCCCTACGTTTTCGTGTGGCATCCCGAAGGCGCAACTATCGTGGGAACTGTCTGCGATACCGCGCCGGACTACTCGCGAATCGATTTCGAGAAGGCCGTACGGGCAGCGTTTGCACACGATACAGCGGAGGTTGATGAGGACTACAAGACAATGATGGCGCCTCACCCGAAAGCCAATGTCGTTGTCAAGTTGAGCGGTGAATCTGTAGTCAGACAGGCGCTCACCGGCCCAGAGGGACTGTTTGAGTTCCCGGACCTGATGTTCGGGGAGTACGAAGTTTGGTTTGATCCACCCGTGAAGGCGGGTCCCGCAGAAGGCGTCAAGCAGAAGGTCAAGGTGACAGAGGCACGAGTGGAAGTGAAGCTCACATTCCGCTCTGACCTCGTGAACCTGAAGGGCCGAGTGTTGGATATGAACGGTCGTCCCATTGCAGACGCGAAGGTTACCGCGGTGTACGACGTGCCGAGGAGCGAGTGGGGAGATGACATGGACAGCGGCGAAGTCGAGAGAGCTCGCAATGAATGGGTGGCCGCCCATACGCGTACCGCGATTTCCGGCTCAGACGGATCGTATGAGTTGCAGGGGCTTGAGCCGACGGCCCGCCTGTTCGATGTTTGTGGGTATCTGGCCTGGGGAGCCCTACGTGCGGTCAGGCACGTCGGCATTCACGCGGAGGCAGAAGGCTTCGTGCAGCGCAAGGAAGACATGCCGGATGTACCGATCCTTACTGAAACGCAGCTCGCGCCCGCCCGCCGCTGGCTGAAGGCCGTGCTGGAAGAGATGCACAGACAAGGCGTTGCCGAGGCGCCTGGAAGGGGGGAACCGTACCTGCCGGCGAGCGACGGGAATACGATCACGGGCGTGGACGTGGTGATGGAAAAGCGGTAGAGCACCACAAAAAGCGGCCGGCCTGCCCCCTATATCTTGTGTCTCGCTCCTTCCCGACGCCGTGAGACTCGTTCACCTTTGAAGGGAAAATCAGAATTCCTCACTTTTTCTTCAAGTCGCAGCCACATAAGGTCTTACGCCCATATCTGGAAAACAGCCTATTGGACTTACGTCTCCCGAAAACCCCCAACACTCGTTCACCCCACATAGTTATAGAGGGGCTGCATTTCTTGCAGACGGCTGTCGGGTGGTGAGAGGCGGTTTTCTCCCTTTCGCACTTTTCCCACCTTGCGGCCGAAGGCCGCGGCCGCGATGGGCAGCAATGAACTCCAAAGTACTGCAAGTCTCGACTGCCCCTCCTATCAAAATCCGGCCGAAATTCGATACCATGGCCGGTCGGGACTTGCACTGTTAATTGCTGCCCCTCTCGACTGGAGAAGTGGGTTTGTGTTGTACGGTTCTTCTTCAGACTTCGGTCTGATCTTCTCGTTCTTTGACAACTGAAGACTTTGTGAAACGGGCGATTTGCCGCCTGAGCGCTGATGCCATGCCAGCGCACAGGCGCACGCACGTGGCCGCATTTGGGACATAGATGGGAAGGGCAGTATGGCCCTTGCCCGACGGCCGGAGATTGCAGAGAGCGCAGCAGTAGGCAGCAGAGCGGTAAAAAAGGAATAGACCTGCGCGTTCTCTTCCAGAGGGAGAGAGAGCAGTCCGCGCACGTCCCTATGGCATCCCCTTCGTACTTGGTATCTCCTTGCCCGTCGCCGTCGGGAGTCGTACTGCTCAAGGAATCGGCTTGCGCGTCTCCGCGGAAGACTCGATGCCGCGATTTCCGGGTCGAGCATCCTCCTTCGCGAGCGGCCCGGGCAGGCATTCTATGCTGCAGGTCGATTGGCTCAAGATCGTGCCGTCAGCGGCAGAGACCTTGACCGAAAGGGCATACCGGCCAGGGTCGAGCGGCGACGTATCGAGGACGGCCAGTCTACCTTCGGCGAGGTCCTGGCGGGTTTCGGCGCGGATTATGCCGGCGGCATCGGTCATGGAGGCCGTCATGGTGCAGACGCCCCTGCCGGATGGCGGCGCTCCCAGAAGGTCGAATGGCACGGCAAGACGTGAACGTGGCAACACGATCACGCGCGGCGCAACGACGCTCGTCACCGTAGGCGACTTGAAGGCAACGAGACGAGCGTCGCCTATGTCTATCGTGAGGCTCATGCCGTCGCGATAGTCGGACTCGGAGATAAATAGACGGATTTCGGAGATGTCCTTCCAGGGGGCGGGGCCGAGGCCGCCTTCGCGAACGAGGTCGCTGAGAGCAAAGCGAAGCGGCACCCACTGGCGCTGGCGGTCGCCGATGTCGCGCTTCGTCTCGAAAAGGTGGCGCTCAACGCCGTGAGACAGGATGCAAACGCCGATCGGCGTCGAATCGTCGGAAACCTCGTCGCGGTTCGAGTCCACGCGGACAAAGAACTCAAGGTAGTCGTATCCCGTCATGTCGAGGCCGCCCTTATCGTAATGCCTCGACACGCTTGGCCAGCCGACGGGGTACTTGCCGCTGAACTCGCCGTCGTGCTTGTAGTCGATCTTGACCTTCCAGCGGAGGCCCGTCCTGCCGCCGCGCCCCGCGTCCTTTGCCTGTTCGACCTTTCCCTCGCGCGCTGCGCTCTGCCATGCCGGAGAACCTTCCATGAGGTTGAGCGCTTTCGCCTGGCCTGAGTCAAGGGGCTTGGCGAGGACATCGTCATCCCCAGCCATCTTCGACGCCGTGTCGGCTACAGTGACTGACGGCGCGAAGCCTTTGCGCACGGAGGGGTACATGAGAAGCTTTTCGATAGCCTTTGCCAGCTTCCAGCGCCGGGCGTCAAATTCGTCGGAAGGCCACATGCCCTGGGCGAGGTACTTCTGCTGGACGTTTATCGCGTCCCACGTCTCCTGCAGGAGCGCGTGCGCCGCAGCCACCTCGCGGCGGCAGTCGCCGTTATCGGAGCCTTCGCGCTCCCAGGCGGCCTGTTCAAGAGTGTAGACATAACCCTCGTCGTCGCGCCCCTCTCGGAAACACTCCCAATAGACAGCGGGGATTATCTCGCCATCGTCGTCAATGCGGTTGCCGCAGCCGGACCGCCGGCCGCGCAGATACTCGAACTGGTCACGGTCGGTCGTCCATGCCCAGTGCCAGGGTATGAGCGTGGTGTAGCCGCTGCGCCACAGGCCGTAGCCGTAGGTCATCCGACCGCCCTTGCACATCACGAGCGAATCCTTGACCTCGCCGGCGATGTGATTGGGGTACGACCAGTACTCGTAGCGTTTCTGGGCGGCGATCTTTTCGTACGGCATCGAGTAGGGTTGAGAACACCAGACGTCTATGTACGGAGCGTAAAGGTGGGCATCGGCGCCGACGGGGTCCTTGGTGGCATAGGTGCGGATACCTGCGTCATGGACGGCTTTGTAGACCTTGCAGCCGAAGTCGGCGCTCTCCGGGTCGACTTCGTCAACAGGGCAGCAGACAAACGCCGGCCACCCTCTCGCCTTGCGCTCTTCGTCGAACCCTTTGAAAAGATCCGTCACCTTCCGGTAGAACGCCTCCGTCGGCTGCTTGGTCAGCCGCCAGTGCGATTCGCTCACGGCGCCCGGCGTCGTGTCCCGGTAAATCCGCGAAATGACGTCGTCGGCCGTCACGGGGACGGGGCCGGTCATCCCGAGCGCCAGCATGCGATCCAGTTCCTCCGCATGGTCCAGAGCCATCTTTCCGGTACTGTCCAAACGGAGGGTGAAGGTCGGCACCATGTCGATGCCGTAATCCTTCATCGCCCTGTATTCGTTGGCGCTGGCCTTCCGGAAGAAGGCTTCGTCCCTGCCGTCGTACTGTGAGCTGTTCCTCAGCTCGTAGTAGACGGAGTAGTGCTTGCCGCCATCGCGCACGAGCCGGAATGGCAGAACCCGGAGCGCGAGGGGTATCTCGACCGCCTTGTCGAAGCCATCGTCCCAGAGCGTTACCGTGCCGTGGTAGAGTCCCGGCGGCGTATGGTCGCCTACGCTTAGCGTTATCCAATAGCGCTGGCACTCGCGCGCCGGCGTAGTGGCGACCGTAACGGACTCAAGAAGCTCCGGGAGCCGGCGGTAAGTAGTGCGGGACTCATAGCTCGGGTAACCGATACTCCAGTAGGTGACGAGCCTCACTTTGAGATCCGAGGCCGGTATAACGGCGCCATCAGGTCCCAAGAGCGCTGACGCGCGAACCTTGAAGTTGACGAGGTCCCTTATGGGGTAGATGCCGAAAGTCACAGGCTCAAACTCCCCCGGTGTCGCGAAAGCCACAAGTCCTGCGAGCCGCTCGAAGGGCAGCGGCCGAGTGTTGGAATAAACCGGCTCAGTAATGGGGCGCTGGAAGAGCATATAGCCGCGGGCCTTCTCGGCGGATGTGAGGACAGGCTCCGCGGCGGTTTCGACAAAGGGGACCTCACGGTAAGCATCCGGCACGGAGGGCTGCGTGCGCGGCCGGCGCGCGGGCACGGCGTCGCCAGGCTTGGGTACTTCACGTATCGTCGGCAGGCCGTCGCCGCCGTCGGCCGGGATAGCCGGTGTCATCACAAGAAACGCGCAGAAACTCGCAACAAATGCCGCTATCCGCATCGTTGTGCCTCCGCTTGAAAGCCGCTGGATGCAACCAGGACGTATTCTACGCGTCGCCCGACCGCAAACAAAGGCATTTGGGCCTGCAGGATTGCGAACTTCGGCCGTTCCGGCTCCAACCGACCGGGCTATAGTGTTCCTTTGGTGCTCGGTATGTCTTTCCCGGTTACTTTGACCGCTGTCTTGAGCGACCGCGCGAAACCCTTGAAGATCGCCTCGGCCATGTGGTGCGTGTTGCGGCCGTAGGGGACTTCGATGTGGAGGGTGAGAGCCGCATTGGTGACGATGGCGCGGAAAAACTCCTCAACGAGAGACGAATCGAAGTCTCCGACTTTTTCGGCGGGGAAGGAGGCATTGAATACGAGATATGGCCGGCCGCTGAGGTCGAGGGCAACGCGGGCAACGGCCTCGTCCATGGGAAGCATAGTCCAGCCGTAACGCTCTATCCCCGCCTTGTCGCCGAGGGCTTCCTTTAGCGCCTGGCCGAGGGCGATTCCGACGTCCTCAACGGTGTGATGAAAATCGACATGCGTGTCGCCTGAGGCTTTCACCTCGAGGTCGATCTTCGAATGGCGCGAAAGAAGCGTCAGCATGTGGTCGAAGAAGCCTACGCCCGTCGCTATGGAATCGCGCCCCTCCCCGTCGAGATTGAGAGAGAGGGAGATGTCAGTTTCGAGCGTCTTACGTTTGACAGATGCCGTCCGTGCCATTGGCGACCCCTATAAACCAGACTGTAGACCGGAGACTGCAGACTGGAGCAAAACCAATAACCAGTCCTGTGATCAGAGAAGCATGGACCTCAATGGTCCATGCAACAATCAGCACACGCCGATAAGCGTTAACAAGTCAGGATTCTACCGTATCGAACAGCAAAACAGCAACTGGCCCGAAGATAATAATCGGGGCCCAGGCGCCTGTAAGTGGAGTCAAATATCGGCCCTCCTTGGCGAAATCCTCGGATATGATGCACAGGGCGAAGTACGCGCCCGTAATTGCGATGGCTATGAGGATCGCGAGGAAGGGGCTTTTCAGGTTCCTCTTGAGGACAAACGGCAAGCCCAGCAGCAGGAGAACCGCATTACTGAGAGGAGCGGCGACGCGCTTGTTGAGCTCGAGCGCTATGTCGCCGCGGAGGCCGTGGTCTCGCGCATATTGAAGGAGATAAAGCGTCGGCCTGTAGAACATGTCAAGCTGCTCGGTCTCAAGGCGAGCGGGGGTCATGTTGGTGGCAATTTCATAGGGCGGTAGGGACGCGTCGCCCTCTATAAGAGGCACGAAAGACTCGGGTATGCCTTCGCTGAAGCGCTTCTGGGGCATCACATTCCCGTCCGTGTCATACCTGATGATCGTTCCATTCTCGTAGAGCCAGCCGACGACCGGCGCTGTCCTCCAAGTGGCGGTTTCAGCATGGATGATGATCATCGGGCGGCGCGCGGGCCCCTGCGTCCAGTAGCGGGTTATCTCGGCCCCGTACTGGATCTTCTCCTCGAACCTGTACTTGCTTGCGAAGACAATGTTGCCGTGCGAATCCTCAACCATCAATCGCGCCTTGGCGCCGGAGCTGTTCCTCGTTCGCACCCGATCCCAGTCATAGATGCTCGTGCTGACGCGCGGAATGAGGAATTCCCTGTCGATTACCTGCGCAATCGAGAGGAGGATCATCATAAGGAATATCGGCCACATGACGCGATATATACTCACGCCGGAGGCAAGAAGCGGCGTTATCTCGTTGGAACGGGACAGTCTCGTGACGGTGAACATGGCCGCGGAGACTATGAGCACTGACATCAACTCGTAGAAGATCAGGGGCATCCTGGCGACGTTCATCTGCAGGACGGTCGCTACAACAAGAAAGAACTCCTTTACGCCCCTGACAACCGTTGCGAACATGCCTGTCGCATGAGGCGCGGCAGCCTGGTCGGCAGTGTAGTCGACAATAACCGTCAGTTTGCTGAAGGTGTCGACGACGACAAACGTGCTCACCAAAGCCACGGAGCATATGACGAACGATACCAGGAACGACCTGATTATGTACCTGTCTGATATCCTCAGGAACATGAGAGCGGTTCTCCGCGCGCTATCTGCGCGCCACTTTCACGATCGCAAGGGCGCTTATTACGAGTATTGCCGCGTTGCCCATAAACATACCCCACATCGGGTCAAGGCTTCCGGAGCGACCCAGCACTTTTCCCCAGATGTGAAGGGGATAATATACCATCATCACGACAAGAAGGCTCGGCAGAAAGGACGTAAGCGTGTGCTTCCACCGCGCCACGAGCGCCATGGGGACGGCCAGCAGCGCGAAGAAGAGAGGGCTGATGCCGAGAGTCAGCCGCTCATAGAACTCAGTCCAGGCGCTTTGCCTGTCGGGCGCATCTGCTGCCGACCTTGCGAAGGACGGTATCGCCAGAAGCGGAAGGTGGTCGACCTCGACCTCAGTTTTAGGGTCCTCCGAGAGGTCGATAGCCACCGGCGGGGCTCCTCCGGCAACCCTCATGCCGTTATGTTTTGGATCGTATTCGGTCAGGCGGCCGTCGTTGAAGATGAAGCTCACGTACTTGTGATCGAAGGCGGCGACTGTCGTGTCTGCACCGAAGACCCATGCTCCCGGCACCCTTCCCTGAACCATGCGCGCTGATGGCGCATCTACCCTTCGGAGGACCTCGATGCGCTCAACAGGGGTCGATGACGTGCTCTCCACCTTGACGGGTCCGCTCTGGATGATTATGAGCCCGGTCATCGTGCCCGTGGCGGCATCATACGACTCAAGCGAGACGCTCAGGCGGCCCATGGAAAGGCTTTGCCCCTCCTGGGCCGCCTTGATGAACTGGCGGTTGATCGTGTCGGCGAGGTTCTTCCGGACTATGCCATCCATCCGGGCTTTGGCCATCGGCACGATGTTACCCGTGAGGCACAGCGCGAGGCACGAGGCCGCAAGAGCTATAACCACGGCGGGCAAGGCGATCCAGCCGAAATGAATCCCGTTCCATTCCATCGCGCGGATCTCGTTCTCAAACGACATCCTGCCGTAGGAGACGCTGGCGCCGAACAGGACCGCCATCGGCAGCGTATAGGCAAGGGTCACGATTGCGAGGAGCGGCACAACCGTGAGGAATTCGCCGGGCCCCATATACTGTTTCCTCAGGAGCTGAAGGGCACCGACGAAAACCCAGAGTGCCGTGACGACAATAAGCGTAAGCGCCAGAGTCTTGAGGAACTCGGCGCTTATGTACCTGAGTGCTGTTGTGGGAATCCCGCGACGCAAGATGAGGCTCCAGCGGTACTTGGATTCAGGGCACCTATTCTACACGCGACGTGCGCTGTGTAAATCGCAGAGAGCGGTCGAAAGATACGGCTTGGGAGCCGGATTCATTGATTTTAGTGACTATCCGTATATACTTCGGCTATCGCACACATTTCAGGGCAGCCAATGTCAAAGATCAGCGTTGCCGTAATCCAGATGTCCCCAAGTGGTGACCGTGAGAACAATCTATCCCATGCCGCGACCCTCCTGGCTGAAAGCGCCGAGAGGGGAGCGACACTGGCCATTCTTCCGGAGATGTTCAGCGCGCTCGTGCCTGCAGCGCAGTGGAGACAGACAGCAGAGCGGCAGGGGGGAGCCGTAGAGGCATTTCTGACCGAAACGGCGCGAAAGCACCGGATGTACATCGTCGGAGGCAGTTACGTCGAGGCGGCCGATGGCGGCAGATTCTTCAACACGTGCCCCGTCTTTGCGCCGGACGGGTCGGTTCTGGGGCGCTACCGGAAAATGCATCTTTTCTGGACCGACATCAAAGGGGCGACGCGCTACGACGAGCGTTCGTATCTGGCAGCCGGCGACTCGCAACTCGTGTTCAACGCGGCGGGCTTTGCCGTGACGGTAGGGATCTGCTACGACCTGAGGTTCCCCGAATTCTTCCGCAAGCCTCTTGGCCGTGTGCCGGATCTATGTTGCCTTCCTGCGGCGTTCATGCACGCAACCGGGAAGGCGCACTGGGAGACGCTTGTGAAGGCGAGGGCGATCGAGAACCTCGCGTATTTCGCGGCAGCCGGGACGGTCGGACGCCACTACGAGGTGGCCGGGCGGCCGGGAGAGTTCGTAGAGACCTGGGGGCACAGCATGCTTGTCTCGCCGTGGGGAAACGCTGTAGCTGAGACCGCCGACGGCGAGGGCGTGGCGGTCGGCGAGATTACGCACGAAGCGATTGTCCAAGCCCGTGGAAAACTCGCGGCGCTGGATCACATGAGGGACGACTTGTGGCGGACCAGAGGGTGAAAGCGTTTGCGCGCGCGTTCGCGGACGTGTTCTTCCCGCGCTTCTGCATCGTCTGCCAGGCGCCGATCTCGCATGACAATCCGGTCGACCTGTGCGGCGATTGCGAGAAGGCGATCGCGCTTCCAGAGGGGCATTACTGCGCCAAGTGTGCCGCGCCAATGGGAGACTACGCAACCGCCTGTCCGAACTGTCACGGCATGCATCTTGTCATGAACGCATCGGCGGCATTTGGAATCTATGATGGGGCGCTGCGCGACCGGGTGATAGAGTTCAAATTCTCGTCGCAGAGATACATGGCCAGGACGTTTGGCATTCTTGTTGCGCGGGCGGCGAGGAAGCAGTGGCCTGACGTTGCATTTGACGCAGTGACGGCCGTGGCGCTTCACCCAGGGCGCAGGCGTGAGAGGGGCTTTGACCAGTCGAAGGCAATCGCACGGTACACTGCCAAGAGCCTCGGCGTACCGTATATGCCGGGACTCCTTACGCGCGTGCGCGCGACGGAGAGCCAGGTGGGGCTTACGAGAAATGCCCGCATGGACAATGTGAAGGGGGCGTTTCAGGGCGCGACGGGGACAGGCGTGAAGTCGGCCCTCGTGGTGGACGATATTATGACAACGGGCGCAACGCTTTCGGAGGCCGCGCGCGCACTCAAGAGGGCAGGGGTGAAGAAGGTATTCGCGGCGGTGGTCGCAAGGACGGGACCGGACTTCGTATCAGCGGCCTCTGACCAGCCGGCCGACATGGAAGGGCAGACACGATGAAACTGAGCCTCAAATCCGTTGCGCGATTCGTGCGGCAAATGTCCACATACCAGGATTCGTTCGTGGACCTCAGGAAGGCGCTTGTATCGCTTTCGCAGGGGACGAGCGACCCGCGCCTGTCCGCGAGCCTCCGCCGTGTTGCGGAGCGCGTCAAGGAAGGCGATAGCCTCTTTGAAGCGTTCAACGCGGAAGGGGATCGTTTCCCGCTCATCTTCCTGCGCATGACGAAAGTCGGAGAAGAGAGCGGCACTCTCGCGGAGATATACAAGACCCTGGCCGACTACTTCGAGCAACAGTTGGCGATGAGAAACCGTTTCATCGCGCAGCTCATCTACCCCTGCTTCATGGTTGCGGCGCTTGTCCTCGTGCATTCTCTCATCACAGCCGTCTTCACGACCATCGCCGGAGCTACCGCCGCCGGAGGGGCGGCAGCAGCCGGGGCCGGATCCGATTGGGCACAGATGGAGAAGATCTTTCTGCGGACGCTTACGACCGACGTAGGCATAATCGCGGCGATTATCGGCGGCATACTGCTTCTTCGCATCGCGGTTGTTGGCAGAGGCTTGACGGACATGCTCATCCTCTACCTCCCGCCGCTGCGGTGGCCGTTCAGGAAACTCGTGCTGTCGCGCTTCAGCCTATCAATGTATCTTATGACCGGAAGCGCCATCGGAATGCCCGAGGCGGTCGCCGAATCGGGCAAATCCACCGGCAATTCCTTCGTGGCGGGACTATGCGAGAGGGGCGCGGAGGAAATTCGGGAAGGGACGCCGCTGACGCCGGTGCTTGCATCGATGGGGATCTTCCCGCGGGATTTCATCGATATCGTCGACGTGGCGGAGGAGTCGGGTACGGTCTCGGAGAGCCTGAAACGAGTATCGATTCACTACGCCGAGGCGGCCGACACGTCCATGAAGCGGCTTGTCAGCGGCCTCGCGTGGGGGATATACCTCTTTATCGGCGGCATAATGGCCTACTACATCATCACGCTGTACGCGGGCTACATCAGCAATATAACGAATCTGGCCAACCAGGTGAATTAGCCCGGGCGTGTTCGTAACGGTCATCGGAAACGCCGGAAAAGGCTTGCGCAGCCCGCTCGATTCTGGTAGTATCGGCGTTGGCTTCGAAGGCCGCCGCTCGCCTGCGGGAAGGACATAGTCCGCCTTCAGATCACAGCCAACTAACCTTCTTTTCTGCCCAGCACGCAGGCACGGGCGATATGGAAAGGAAGGTTGCCATGTCTCGTGTATTGCCGCCAAACCCGCACATCGATCATTTGAAGAACGAGGCCAAATCGCTTCTTAAGGCTCATCGCGGAGGCGACGTGTCGTGCTGCAAGACGCTGTGCCTCCTGCGGCGTTTCCACGATGCCGCGGATGATCGCATCCTCGCGGCCGATGTGTCGCTGCAGGAAGCGCAGTTCGCTCTCGCGCTGGATTACGGGTTCAAGAACTGGGACGACCTCGCGCGCCACGTCGCGGACGTCGCCAGTTGGTCGGACGAAAAGGAGCCTGCGCGGGCAGGAGCTTTCCTTCTCAAAGACGTCCCCGCCGGCGGGGATGGCGTGAACCGGTTCATTAGCGGCTTCCGCATGTGCCTCGAGCATTGCGGCGCACCCTGTGACCACGACACAATGATGGGCGACAGTGGGATGGCCTTCATCATTCAGGCCGATTCGGCGCATACAGCATGGGGCAAGGCTGTAAAGCAGCTCGACATAGGTTGGTGGCCGCTCGATTCATGGGGCGCGCTGTTGAGGGCGGAGTTCCTCGGTACCGTCGCGGGCAGGGAGCTGCGCGTCCTGCCCTTTAGCGATGCCGAGTACAAGACCGATGCCAAGGCGTGTTACGAAAGGCGATTCCATGGACCGATAGTGGAGTGTCTCCGCAAGGGGCTTCCTGCCGTGGCCGTCGAAGTCGACGTTCAACTCGTTTGCGGGTATGACGACGGCCAACCGCCGCTTCTGGGACAGGTAGCCTGCCTGCCAGGGCACAAGATTGCGCGCCTCGGGAGTTACCCGTGGCGCGTCGTCGTGCCGGGCGAGGCCATGAAGCCTCTTGATCGCGGCCGCGCTGATATAGAGGCGCTCCGATTCGCTGTGAAGCTTGCGAGTGATGGGCTCGGGAAGCTTGCCCCTCCCAACAAGCTCAGCGGCAAAGGTGCCTTCGCCCTGTGGGCCCGTTTGCTGCGTGACCCGGAAGGGTGGGGGGCCCATTTCTACCATGCCAACGTCGTGGGGCACCTCGAGCAGCATCGCGCCGCGGCGGTACGCTACCTGCGTGCGATGTCGCAACGCCAGTCTTCCTCGGCTACCGGCATACTGAACGAGGCGGCGGACTTCTATGCCTCGGTACTTGAGGTCCTCAAAACGGCTGATACAGGAAAGCAAACACTCTCAACGGCCGAAGGACGCGAGCGTCTGGCCACGGTAGTAGAGCGTGTTGCCGCAGAGGAGGTCGCAGCGGCTGAACGCATGGAGGCCGCGCTGAACGAAATGCGTTGACAGCTTGGCGTGAAGGCCCCGGTACTCAGACGATAGCGGGGCGGCGAGCTGCCGCCCCGCTTCTGAATCTTTCGTGTCCTCAGTATGGCAAGTTGAGGAGGCTGCTCTTCAGCGCCGATATCGCCGCAAAGATCCCTATAATCGCGCCTTCGCCCACGACAAGCCCCGCAACGATCACGTTCCTGAACCGATCGAACCAGCCGCCGCCTTTCTTGTAGCGGATGTATTGCGCGGCGATAGCCCCGATGAAGAGGCTTACCGTGAAGGGTATTGGGGTGGCCATACCTACCGCAAGCCCTATGAGACTCAGCCGCCATTTGATGTTGCGCTTCTCAGCCCACATATTGTAGACGTGCAGGATGACGAAGATGGCAACGGTGATGAGAAGCCAGTTGATATTGAACACCTTCGAAGCGAACGACGCCGCCGCCCCTCCCTTGTCGACCGTTGTCGACATCCAGAAAGTCATGTTGAAGGCCCATATGGGCAGCATTGCCTGCGCGTAGGGGTACGTGGCCGAGGGGATGGGCGCGATTCGCCAGAATATCGACATGTAGAGGAAGTTCGCGATTACACCGACGGGAAGTGCGATAAGCGTCGCCTTAATGAAGCTCGACGGTTTGCAGCCGGTGAGCTGAGCCACCTTGAAGCTCTGCACCCAGTCCGACGCGCCTACCGGCACAGGCCACGGGGCGAACCACACGCTGGAACCACGGCCGAAGCCCCAAAGAAGCCCCTCGCGGACGTAGGGCGGTTCGACACGGAAGCCTGTGGACCCCACCGCGCGCGAATCGATGAGGGAGAATACGAAGCTCCACCCGAGCGCAAGCGGCGCGATGATGTACCACGGGAAATCCGGGATGAGGATCTTGAATACGGTAACGGACACGCCTACGCCGAAGAGAAATATCGCGAGAAGCGGCCAGATGGTGATGGGCTGCGACTCGCCGGCGGTGCGCGAGGTCCGCGCGAGGCCCTTGAACATCGCAAGAAGCTGCCTGGGGTTGGTGAGCACCGGCAGGAGCCCGGCCGCGACCATCGCGCCGATAAAGGGGCCCATCCACACGTAGCGCTGCTGGAGAAGCTCGCTACGAATGGTCATGCCTGGGACATATCGCTCGAAGTACCCTGCCGTGACGGCCCAGTAGTTGCCGACCATCTGAATGGCGACGGCGCCTATGAGCATCGACAAGACGGCCCTGAACGGCACGATGAACCCGCCGACGAACGCAAGCACGTCGGTGGCTACGCCGAACATCGACCCCTTGACGAGCGTGCTGAGCCTGGTATTGAAGTCCGCCCACGGAATCGGGAAGCGTATGATCTGCTTACCCAGCGCGACGGGCCAGTAGATGAGAAGCCCCCAGGCCGTTCCGATGAGGCCCGATATCGTGAAGACCCTCCGCATGTCCTCCTTGTCCTGAGTCAGCGTAATGCAAGCATCGGCGGCCGGGTGGGCGAAGGGGAAGGGGAGTTTTTCGCCCTTGACGAAGAGCTCGCGTCCGATGATACCCATGGCAAGGTCCGCCGAGACCTGGCAAATCCACACGATGACGCCGATCATAATGGGGAGGATCCACGCCTTCTGAAGGAACGTGCGGCTGAGGATGGCTTCCTTTGTCGGGGCGTACCATGACGGCGCCAGGTCGGCGTAAGTCTTGACGCCGGTGGCGGTCGCCACGTGCTGGGCGTTTGTGACCTCGCTTATGCGAAAATACGCGGGGTAGAGGGCATAGCTGTAGAAAAGCATCTGGCTTGCGGCCATTGCGGAGACGCTGAAGACGATGAACGCTTCGGCTGTGGTCAGGGGGCGCTTTGTCAGCTTCGCAAGCTCCACCCAGAGGATGAGGGCGATGAAAGTGATAGGCGTTGCGAGGCTTTGCCCTGCGACGAGCATGAGGTAGATATTCGCCGGCATGAGGATGAACGCCCCGTACAGGATGACGAGGCTCGTCCGCTGCGTCAGGCCCTCGCGCAAGTCGAGGGGCAGCTCTCTGTCAGTCAGGACTGTTTCAGTCACAACGTTCCTCCCACGGCAACCGTCCTGTTGGGCCGCGCCGGCGCGTTCGCGGGATGGACGGCGTCGTTACCCTTCCAGATATACTCCTCAACAGCCGCATCGCTGAACGCCCGCCAGATTAGCATCTGCTTCCTGAATGCGTCGACGAAGAGCTTGTTGCTCTTAAGCCAGAGATATGTCGGCCCGCTCAGATACTGGATATCGAAAGCGAAGTTCCAGCGGTTCTTCTCGGCGTCCTTGGTTCCTCTCAGGCGCACTACCTGGGTGACGTTGCGCTCGAAGGGGGCAAGCCACGCAGCGAATTCGAGCGTCACGTGGTTCTCATCGTCGAGTGTCAGTCTCGAAGGCGTCAGACTGGCAAAGACGCCCATGCCTTCGCCGCTGAAATGCTCGACGAATTCCTTGAGGAACGCCATGATGCCGAGGACTTCGTAGGCGTCGGACGCGATGAAGGGGAATTCGATGAGCCAGCGGCCATTCTCGGGTTTTGTCCCGATGCGCCACGTGCGCTCCAGAGAGGGGTTCGCGATCCTGGAGGCCACGTACATGGGATATGCCGAGGACGAGACGGTGGCGAGCATTGCGAGGCCGACGGAATAGATGACAAAGATGCCGAGGTAGTTCGGGTAGAACACCGGCGGGAAGAGCCCCGCAATCCGGAAGATATACAAGAGGATGATCCCGATGAAGTAACCGAACACGCTTGCGATACCTGCGTACACAATCGACTCCACGAAGAACATGCCGGCCACGTGTCTCGGGGATAGGCCCACGGACGAGAAGATGTTGATCTCGCGCTTTCGCTCATGGACGGTGCCAAGCATGACCGCCAGGACCATGAAGAACGCCACCGCCAGCGGCATGATCATGAATGCGGAACCCTTGATGCTCACCTTGTGGTACGCCGAGAGAACGCTGACCTGTCCGTCGATACTCTTGAAGACGTCCACGTTTGGGATTTCGAGCGCGATACTGTCGGCGATGGGCTTGATTCTCGCTTTGTCCAAAGGCTTGATTACGACGCTCCAGATGGCGGTATGGAGAAGCTTTGTTCTTTCATTGAACCCCCGAGGCAGATAGCAGATGTCCTCGGAAGGGAAGTGCGCGGGGTGCTGCATGTCTCCCTGGCTGGGGTCGGCGAAGTAAAGCGGCGTCACCTGCGCCCCGTCCGGGTCCAGCACCTCTTTGTCGAGCTTTCCGCCATCGAATATGCCCACGACCTTCAGCGGAAGTCTCTCAAAAGTGACCTCGCCGTTCACATTGGTTTTGAGGTTTACCGCCATCTTCTTGCTGATGATCACGGCGAAAACGTCATCCGCCGTGAACCAGCGCCCAGCGACGAGGGCCTTGTCGATATGAGTGACGGCCGGCTCCTTCTCGTCGAGTATCTGGATGGCGGGCAATTCGACCGACCAGGAGCCGTTGGTGAGGAATATCTTCCTCTTCGAGGCCATGGTGTCGGAATACGCGTAGTTGTGGTACTCACGCGGCACGATAACCGCCTCGCTGGAATAGAGTTGATCCAGGAGCTCATAGACGTCCTTGAAGATCCCGCGCCACCTGCTGTACGTATTCGAGACGAGAATACCTTCCGTCTCGGTCTTGACGTACGCCCGCGGCTGGTTGTAAGTGTAGTTGAAGCTCGTGGACGTGGTAAGGAGCACGAGCGCGAGGATGAGAAGCGTGATCGTCGTAAGCGTCAAGCCGGTACGGAGCTTCCGCCTGCGCATGTTTGATATTGCCAGGGACAACGCCGCGACGAGTACCCCGAGCCTTTCGACGTCGGAGCCGTGGCTCCTGTAATACTTCTGTCCGGACTCCTTTATCATCGCAAGCCCGCGGCTGACGATGAGGAACACCGCCGGCAGCGTGAGGATCACGATGAGGAACGAGATGATCGTGATCCAGATATTGTCGGCGAGCTTGAACCCCGGGTGGAATATCCACAAGAGGCCCACGAAGATCACGAAAATCGCCGACGACACAAGAAGCGTGCGCGAAGGAGTCGACTGCGGGAAGAGGAGCCTCTCCGTCAGAAACGAAAACGGGATGAGGAGGGTGAAGTAAAACACGGTCGTCGACACGACGTCCCAGAGAAGCCCCAGCGTGGCCCGGTACGCCTGCCCCTCAGATGCCACGCCGAGTTCCGCGGACGATACGGCAGTCGAATAGTCCTTGGCCGCGTAGGCGGTCTTCGCGATGTCGAGGTAAGCGCTGCCGAGTTTATGCTCCTTTTCGGCTTCGTAGCTCTTCACGCCGTACTTGTTGTACGCGCCGAGGCGGAAGGTGTTGAGGAAGCTAATCTGCTGGAGCATCGCCAGCGGCGTGAAGAGAATCGACTTCGTCTCGCCCGGCGCAACCGAATAGCCCGGCGGCTGGTCGGTAGGCTGCCGGCTGTCGTTAAGGACGTATCGTTTCATGGAGCCGGCGGCGTTGAGGAGTATTTCTGACGGCGTGTCGGGCTTGAGGAAGACCATTGCGATGTTCTTCCACTGGACAAACGAGTATTCATCCGCCTCGGTTCGCGCGCCCGCGCGCATTATCTTGCCGACCCTGAGGTATGGTTGCTGCGCGATCTCGTTTTCCATGTAATCGACGTTGACCATCCACTCGTCGGGAACCGGCTCGCCGTAGTTGAACTTTTCGAGGTTGTCGAGGCTGAAGAGCGCAAGCGAGCCACATGGAAACACGGTGATCGGGACCTGCATCTTGTCGGTGAAGAACGACATGTCGGTGATTGGGAACTCCATGTCGCCTCTCAGGCCGAAGTCCGTCGCGAAAATGATGTTACCGTTTCTGTCGAGCGTATAAGCAAGGAAATTGAACCGCGCAAGCTGGTGGCTGGCCGCGATACCAGGGATATAGTACGACCCGTCGGCGCCGACCTTCACGATGTAACGGTTCATGAACGACTGCATGCCCTGGTGCCAGTGTCTCTGCGGCCACAGCGGCCAGGGAAGGTAGGTGAGGATCTTCTCCTTCGGGTAATCGTAGTTGTAGGGGTACGCGTAGACGTAGGTGTCGCCGAGCAGATCCCCCTTCTCGTCTCGGGGCAATTCCTTATCGTACCAGGCGGTCTTGAGCGAGAATACCCTCACGTTGCCCCGTACTTCAGCAAAGCCTTTTGATGTCGACTGCGTGGTCGACCAGACTACGGGCTTGATTATGGGCAGGTTTGTTTCGTCCACCGCGTACTGGGCGAGGCGGCTCACTGAGTAGAAGAGCATCGTGACTTGCGGCTTGAGGTTGTCGAAAGCCTTTACGCTCTTGTCGAAGGTCTCCAGCGGCGTATTGTGCAGGTAGCGCCACACCTTGTCCGTCTGGAACACGATGGCCGTCGCGCGCGCCTGCTCCCATGACTCGTTCGGGGTGTAGAATCGGGGCGCGATGATGAGCGGCCGCTTGTGGACCACGTCTGAAAGGGTGAACTCGCTTTCGTGCGGCATGGGAATCGTGCCGCCGTAGAAGCGGTGGTTGCTGCCGTAGAAGGACTCTATCTCTCCCACAAGGCCGCTGTCATTGGTGCCTTCCACGCCGAAGAAGAAGCGCTTGACGTCCGTGAACTGCGGCGCCTCGCTGCTTCCGACGATGCCGTTCCAGTCGATGGAGAGGCCGTCGGAGTCAGTGGAGAGGTCGATACCGCAGGTAATGCGGTCCTGCGTGCCGATGCGGCTGAAGGTTTGGGCAACGTAGAGGCGGCTCAGGGCTTCGTTCTGCCAATTGCCGCTGAAGGCGACAAACCGCACGTTCATTGGCGGCCTGTTGCCTTTGAGGAATCGCGCAAGCTCGATTATTGCCGCCGCGCCCCATACCTCATCGCCGCCCGGGGTCAGAGTGGGGGCAATGGAGCGGCTGTCGAAGCTCGTGACCATGTTTATCGTCGCGTCACTCTTTGCTGTACCGGTAAGGAAGCCCTCGACGTACGGGGCATCGACATTGTCCAGTGACATCTTCGAGCGGAGCGTCACTTGCGGCTCAGCCTTTGCCGCTTCCGCAAGCGCCTGGCCGTCCTTTGCCGACACCCATACCCTCGGGAAGCGAAGCGGCACGAGGTCTATGTACTTGCCGTCGGTCTGGGCCCACGTGGTGAACTCCGGCTCAATGAAGATCGCCGCCGCGGCGCCGCAGCCCATCAGCATCTGCCAGTTGTTGCCGCTGTTGTAGTCCATCAGGAGAATCGCGCCGTCGAGGTCCTTGCCTTGCAGGCCTTCTATCCTGCCTTCGCCCGCATAGATGAGCCGACCGCTCAAGCCCTCGGCAGGAGTAGACGATGGTTGGACTCCGTTGGGCACGAGGGGAAATGCCGTGATGGTTCGCCCGTCGGGAAGCGTGACGGAACCGTCACCCGACGCGGGCACGGTAACCTGTCCCGTCTTGAGTGCAACGCCTTCGAGGCCGATCGACGTGAACTGGTCCCTGATGTACTCGGCGGTCTTCGTGCAGCCGGGCTGGCCGGTCTGGCGGCTTCCGAACGACGCGATTGCCTCGCCGTGATGGCGAATGGCGGTCATCGCCGGGCCATTGACATATTGCTTGACGGCCTGTGCCGTGGCAGTGATCTGCTTCTCGTCCTTCGGCGCCCCGGCGGCCAGAAGCGTCGCAGCGACGCACGCCGTGACAAGTAACGACAACGGCTTTCTGATCAGCTCCATCTGAATCTTCCAATCCCGAGATCAACTGCGAACCGCAGGAGGAACAGCATCATGCCGAGCACCATCCCCATCGCAGCGAATACAAGCACCGGCTGGACCTTCTCCCTGAAGTAGCGCACGCCGAACCATTTGAATATGGTCCGCTTGGCCAGAAAGGCTATGAGTATCGTAAACCAGATGTCCTGGGAACTGCCCGTCGGCTGATAAACCCACGCGCCCATAAGGAATCCGATTGGATGGAACGGAAACCAGACATATTCCCGGCGCATGTACATGATGGCGCCCATCAGGAAGAAAAACAGGATCGGCCAGCTGTATATGGTGGACTTAACCGGATCGAAGTGATTCGGCGGCTCCATCGATGACGTTCCGAAAATATACATATGCCCCGTACCGCTTATGTAGTCCTCGTAGAAGTATAGCGGGTAGTTGACGCCGCTGGCGCCGTACTTGTACGAGATGGCAAGGCTCAAGATGGGTGTGCATAGCGCGGCCACGACCATCGCAAGCACAATAGCCTTCAGAATGTCCTTCGCGGGTGCGCCCGTCTCGTGGCCGATCTTGAACGTGTCAAGGAACGTGTTGTGCGGCGCGAGCCGCTTGTAGTATGCGCCCAATTCCCATCCGTAGAAGTGGCTCACGACCCCCGGCGGCGTGTCCCACCAGCGATTGGGCCCCGCGGCGATGCCAAGAGACGCATCCGCCGGCCCGGGCGTAAATCGGGCCTGCACGCTTGCGTCCAGCCTCCCCTGGTCGTATTCGTACCATTCGCCCGCAGGGCTTTCGGCCCTCGCTCGGATGCTGGCGAAAGCGTAAACGAGGAGCACGATCGTGCCGGTAACGAGAAGCCCAATGCTTCTTCCCGGCAGCGTGAGGGCGACAAACGTGAGGCCCATCGCGGATATGAGCAGAAACAGGCTTCGCGCCCCTATGGGCCCGGCGTCGTCCGGATCAACTTTCTCCCGGCGCGCCGAAAGCACCACGTACAGGAACATGAGAAATGTTCCGCCCAGCAGCAGCCACCGCGTCTCGGGCTTGAGTTCTATGCCGTAGATCGACGGATAGACCCACACCGCCCAGGCCATTGAGACCGCCCAGAAGACAAGCATTGCGTTGCGGAAATTGAGGAACGGGCTTTCCATGGCGCTTCTCGTGCGGCGCGCGAAGCCGACCAGAAGCCTCTCAATCTCGCGCCATTGGAAGACGAGCGTCCAGAAAAGAAGCCCCGCGCCGCCGCCGACGGTTATCCCCCGCATCACGCTGCCCCAGTCGGGGATGACGCCTACGTAAGTCGCAAGCTGCTTGAACGTTGCCTGGAAGACAATCGCGAAAAGCACAAACGTCAGCAGCATCGTCATCAGCACATCGACGGGAAAGAGAAGCATGAATATCAGCGCGAACGGTGACAGCCACACAATGGAAGCAAGCTCAGGCACGAGTTTGTAGCCTGTCAGGTTTGCTTTGAGCGGTATGGAATCGATGAACAGATAGTCGAGCGGCATGATAGCCTTCGTGTTCGCGCGTGAGACTGAGAGCACAGATGCAAGGCACAGCGCGAAGCCGACAGAGAAAGCAATCCAGCTCACCCGCTTGTTGAAGAATGATTGCGCCGGGCTTGTCTCGCCCTCCCCGATGATACTCAACGGCGGCTGCGCGAGGGGGAAGGGGTACCGCTCTTCTTCAATCCAGCGCTTGCGGAAAATAAGCACGAGGAATAGGAAGAAGAACTCTACTGATAGAACCAGAATTACCCAGAACACCCCCGGGAACGTCCAGTCCGCCGGATCGCGCCCATGGCCGTAACCGCTAATGAACCACGAGAACCAGGGCACCTTTGCGCGGCCTTCGAAAAACCCCTTCATCGCCCCTTTTTCTGTGTACTCGTCCGAAACCGCACCTGCTTTAGTCTGTGCGCCGACGGCCGCAGCCTTCTCAGTCATCTCGGCGGCCGCCGCCATGTTCGGCACGTCGTCCCGCGCATCCGGTACCGGAAGGAAATGGGGTGGTATCCACTTTTCGACCTTGTATTCGTCTCGCCACATGCCCTCCGCAGCCATGAACGTGGATCGCGAGATCATTGCGGTAGCCGCGCCTATGGCCACGATCGCGTAAACCACCGCAAGTTCGTCGCCTCTGAGGCCCAGGCGCCTCGGCATTACTCTCCGAAACAGGAAGTAGAGGGGCACACCCGCGGCTGCGGCGGGAGCGACTACGTACAAGAGCTTTGCGATGGGGTATTGAGGAGGACCGACGAAGATATAGAAGAGCGTTCCGGCGATAAGGCCGCAGTAGCCGGCCACCGTGATTGCGGGCTCCATGCAGGTCAGCTTCACGATGAACAACGTGAATATCGCACCGAAGCCGACCATCAGGATCTGATGCGCGCCGCGCACCTGCGGGGTAGTGACGAGGACCGCGGCGAAATACACCCAGAACGCCAGAAGCATGAGTCCGATGAGGACCGTCACTGCGTTGAACGCTCTTGCGGGTTTCGCTTCCGCTGTCATAACCCCCACCGAGGTTTCAGTGCCTCTGTTCAAGGCCTCCGACCTTGATCTGCAGCTCTTCACGGCTCTCAATCCTGTCCACGACGCCGTCGCGCACCCAGACCACGCGATCGCTTGCGCTGATAATCTTGAGGTCGTGGGTGTTGCACATTATTGTCACGTCTTCCGATTTGTTCATCTCAATCAGAAGGTCGATAATGGCGAGGCCGGTATTGAGGTCGAGGTTGCCGGTCGGCTCGTCGGCGAGGACGATTGCGGGCCTATTCGCAAACGCCCGGGCGATGGCTACGCGCTGCTGTTGGCCGCCGGAAAGCTCCGTCGGCTTATGATGCAGGCGGTCTCCAAGGCCGACCATGCCCAGGAGCTTCGTGGCCCTCTCCTCGCGCTCGTTCTTGTCGACCCCTGCAAAGATCATGGGAAGCGTCACGTTCTGCATCGCCGTCATGATCCCGACGAGGTTGAACGTCTGGAAGATGTAGCCTATCTTGCGGCAGCGGAGCCACGCGAGCTCATATGCGTCGAGCTTGCTGATGTCAGTCCGGTCGATGAACACGCGGCCGGAAGTCGGCTTGTCCATGCCGCCGACGATGTTGAAGAGGGTAGTCTTGCCGGAGCCGCTGGGCCCCATAATAGAAATGTATTCGCCGCGCCTTATTTCGAGGTCGACGCCGTCCAGCGCCTTGACCACCTCGGTGCCCATGTAGTAATACTTCTTGACCCCTTCGACGATTACCGCGAATTCGCTCTGCCTGTGCCGGGCGTAAGCTGGGGCCTGTACACTCATGCATGCCTCGGTTTCAGAGAGCCTATCCTGATAGCCCTCGTGAGCGGCGTTGCGAGCGCCCACGGGCCGAATGCAAGGAACGACGACGAAGGCTTATTGAGGAATAAGTCAAGGAGGAGTGACACAGCAGTCGGCCCGTGGCCGCCGCAACCCGAAGGGACGCCACGATGTACTTCGTATCGCGGTGTCGCTCGTCGTCGGCGTGTATCGAACACGCCTTCCTCCTCGCTTCTTGCGCTACTCGCACCTCGTGGCGTCGCCGCCACGATGGCTATCAGGATAGGCTCTACGTCTCGGCTACTGCAATCATCGAATTGTACGGACGCATAGGAGAGAGTCAACACAGGCACGCATGGCACATTGAGCGATTCGTGTCGTCAATGACTTGCGAGGCAGGGGCTACATTCTCTTGTTCCGCACGTATATGTATTTGTTGGCCCCCAAATGCAAAATCCCTATTGCATTATCGAACACATTCGGTATTTTTTGCTCTTTTCGGACTGACTGTCAGTTCGGGGATCCCGTAAGGAGGTCGATTCAATGGTAGTAGTAGAAAAAGACGAGTGCATCGGTTGCGAAACCTGCGTCCCGGCGTGCCCTGTCCAGGCAATAACCATGCAGGACGGCGTGGCCGTGATTAACCAGGAAACCTGCACTCAATGCGAGACTTGTGTTGGAACATGCCCCGTTGAGGCCATAAAGATCAAGTAAAGGCCTCAAAATGCATGAAAATCGGGGGCATTCAGCTTGGTGCCCCCAGTTTCTTCGAGAGTTCACGCCGAATTGCCTCTTGGCCGTTTCTGGTGTATATTTTAGAGGCTGTCACACAGGGGCTCGTAGCGAGGGCTAACCGTGGTCGAACCCGTGAATCTCGACAAGCTTGCGTCCATAGTCGACGAACTGCCTACCCTTCCAAACGTCATGTTCGAAGTCCTTGCCGTTGCCGAGGACGACAAATCCACCGCGGAGGACCTTGAAGAGGTAATCATGCGCGACCAGGCCCTCTCGGCCAAGGTCCTCAAGGTGGCGAACTCGGCCTATTACGGCATCCCAAGGACCGTCGATACGGTCTCCCGCGCGACGGTTCTTCTGGGGTTTCAGACAGTGGTCGGCCTCGCGCTGACCGTATCTGTCTACGAAACCCTCTGGGGCGCCGGCAAGGGGCACTTCATCGATCGGCGCGAGCTCTGGAAGCATTCTCTCGGCGTCGCAACGGCTGCACGCCTGTTGGCGCTGGAGCCTGAGGGCAAGGCCGGAGCTGTGGCTTTTACGGCCGGCATGCTCCACGATATCGGCAAGACCGTCCTCGATAGCCATCTCGGGGAGGAATACGGCAGGGTGCTCCAGGAATGCCACAACAACGGCCTAACCGTATATGACGCTGAGAACCTAATACTTGGCGTAAATCATGCCGACCTGGGGCAGAAACTTGCGAGGCGTTGGCAACTGCCGGAGTATCTGACCGAAAGCATTCACTACCATCACTGCCTCGACGGAGCCGAGGAGGAATTCGCCAAGGCGGGTGCGCTCGTATCCATGGCTGATTATCTTGCCAAGAGGGTAGGCATTGGCGACAGCGGGGACACCGTGGAGCCGGCCATAAACCAGGAAGCATTCTCGATCTGGGGCGGTTCGCAAAAGCAGTTGACAATCGGCGCCGATAAGCTGGAAGGCTTCCGTGAGAAGATCGACGCTTTCCAGACATAGTCGGTTTTGCGGAACAAGCCCGGCCTGTGCATCGGTTTTGATAGACGCTTACCGTCATTTCCGGTATACTTAGAGCCTGTTTCATGGGGCATCACAAGCGTTGGCCAAATGAGAGGGCTCTTAGCCTTTTTATAGCTTGGGCCATTGGCCGAGGAGGCATATGGATCTCTTGAAAAAAGTGCAGTCGGTCGAAGCCAGGGTAGGCGTTATCGGTCTTGGTTACGTCGGTCTGCCGCTGGTAAGGGAATTCGCGAAGGCTGGCTTTCACGTCACGGGCTTTGACATAGATCCGACCAAGGTCGAAAGGCTCAACAAGGGCGAAAGCTATATCGGTCACATACCTTCCTCCCTTGTCGCAAGCCTTCTGGCGAGCGGCCGGTTCCACGCCACGACAGACTATTGCAAGCTCGCAAATGTGGATGCCATCATCATTTGCGTGCCCACTCCGCTCGACAAGATGCAGCAGCCAGACCTGTCATACATCGTCAAGAGCGTCGAGAGCATAGCGGGATCGCTCCGCAAGGGGCAGATTGTCATTCTTGAAAGCACCACATATCCCGGCACGACCGATGAGGTCGTGAAACCGATCCTGGAAGCGACCGGCCTCAAGTGCGGCAAGGACTTTTATCTTGCGTTTTCGCCGGAGCGCGAAGACCCCGGCAACCCCAAGTACAGCACCGGCAACATCCCCAAGGTCGTCGGCGGTGTGGACGCGCTCAGCGGCCAGATAGCCCAGGAATTGTACGGCAAGATCGTCTCGGCTGTAGTCCCGGTCTCGTCTGCCCGAGCCGCCGAAGCCGTGAAAATCCTCGAAAATATCTACCGCTGCATCAATATCGCCCTTGTCAATGAGCTCAAAGTGCTCTTCGACAAGATGGGTATCGATATCTGGGAGGTCATCGACGCGGCCAAGACCAAGCCTTTCGGCTTCCAGGCGTTCTATCCCGGCCCCGGCCTCGGCGGACACTGCATCCCCATCGACCCCTTCTACCTCTCGTGGAAGGCCAAGCAGTACGAAGTGCCGACGCGCTTCATCGAGCTTGCCGGCGAGATCAATACCTCGATGCCTGATTATGTCGTGTCCAAGACCATGGACGTTCTCAACAATGTCGGCAAGGCCATGAAAGGCTCGAAGATCCTCGTTCTCGGCGCGGCGTATAAGAAAGACGTCGACGACCACCGCGAATCACCGGCGATCATTATCATCGAGAAACTGCAAGACAAGGGCGCAGTTGTCAATTACAACGACCCGCACATACCGCGCTTCGTGAAGCAGCGCGAGCATGATATAAGGCTCGAGAGCGTGCCGCTAACCGAGAAGACACTCGCCGCGCAGGACGTGGTCCTCATCGCAACGGACCACAGCGCGTATGATTACGATTGGATAGTCCAGCATTCAAAGATTGTCGTCGACAGCAGGAATGCCACCAAAAACGTCGTAGCGAACCGCGAGAAGATCTTCAAGGCGTGAGAGTGCCAGTGCTCAAGGTCGCAAGCGTAGTCGGCGCGCGCCCGAATTTCATGAAGATCGCGCCCATCGTCCGCGCGATGCGCCAAGACCCCTTCTTTCGCCCCTCTCTTATCCACACCGGGCAGCACTACGACGAGAAGATGTCGGACGTGTTCTTCGAAGAGCTTGGTATCGGCGCGCCTAATGTCAACCTCTCAGTCGGCTCGGGGCCGCACGGGCGTCAGACCGGCCAGGTGATGGTGCGCTTCGAAGAAATCGTCGTGGCGGATCGCCCTGACCTCGTTGTCGTTGTCGGCGACGTCAATTCCACTCTCGCGGCGGCCCTCGTCGCAGTGAAGCTCCATATCCCTGTCGCCCACGTCGAAGCCGGACTTCGTTCGTTTGACCGCACGATGCCGGAAGAGATCAACCGCGTCCTGACTGATAGCATCTCCGGCTTTCTCTTTACGACGGAGCGATCCGCCGAGGCGAACCTTGCGGCCGAAGGCATTGACCGCCGAAAGGTGTTCTTCGTCGGCAACGTGATGATAGATGTGCTCCTCGCCAATCGCCGTCGCGCCGCCGGATCAGACATCACAAGCCGCCTCGGGCTGAATGGGCAGCCCTATGCTGTTCTTACACTTCATCGCCCTTCCAACGTAGACTCGCGCGAGCCTCTAACGAGGATTGCCGCGGCGCTCGAAAGGGTAGGGGTACAAGTGCCGATAGTCTTCCCCGCCCACCCCCGTACGGTCAAGAACCTGGAGGCCTTTGGTCTTCTGAGCCGTCTGGAGGCCGGAGGCAGGGTCCGAATCGTCGAGCCCCTTGGCTATCTCGATTTCCTGCGCCTCATGGACTGTTCGGCGCTCGTCCTCACCGACTCCGGCGGCCTTCAGGAGGAAACCACTGTCCTCGGCGTTCAGTGTGTCACGCTGCGCGAAAACACTGAGCGCCCCGTCACGGTAGAGCAGGGGACCAATGTCCTCGCAGGCTCAGACACCGAAAGGATCGTGGCTGCCTCGGAGAAGGCCCTGCAGGTAGGACGGCAGGCATCGCGCGTGCCGGAACTGTGGGACGGAAAAGCCGCGGAGAGAATAGTTGCCATCCTGAGAGATCACTTCACATCGCAGGGATGAGTCTCAGTCCTTCTTGCTCTTGGACTTATCCTTGTCCTTCGGCTTGGACTTCGACTTCTTGGGCGTCTCCATCGTGCGGTACTGATAGACCATGCCGATGACAGTGGTAGCCAGCCATGCGGCCAGAGCCCCCCACAGGATGTTATTGTTCAGGGTCTGGATCTGGGCTGTGTTTACATTGCCCGTCCTCAACTGCTCCACAGAGGGTACCTTGTCGATGCAGATAGCGACAATGTACCCCGCGCCCCCCAGAGCGATCAAAGCGCCGTACGAGGACGTAATGAGGACTACGATGAACCGGTAGAACACCGCCCCCAGCGTTCCGACGATAATGAACCCGATCCCAAGGGCTATCAGGAATCGATTCGACTGCGGGTCGAGTGTGACGCCAAGGTACTTCATGCCGATAGCCGCCGCGAGTCCCGCCCCCAGCGCCCCTGTTATGGCAAATGTCACCACCCTCTGGAGCGGGATCGCGACGGCAATACCGACTGCGCCCAGAACGATCGGCGCGAGAAATCTGTACTCGGCGGGGATAAGCGGCGCCACAAAGAACCATCCGGAGAGCGCCCCGGCGCAGCCTGCGAAGAGTGCGACGAACACCTTGTACACTCGCCAGCCGAAGAACAGGAGGATGAACCCAGCCGTAATGACGTTTGCCGCGACGAAGGCGGCGCCGATTGTTATGAAAACCCTTGGGTCTATTGACACGTAAGCATTCTCCGCGTGGCAGTGGCCTATAGTGGTATGTTTTCGACATCTTTGTAGGGTGGGCTTTAGCCCACGCGGTCAGGTGGACCCGCGAATGAGGTGGAACGCTGCGGGGTGGCGAGAGACGTCCGTGGCGGATTCCGACCGTGCGCTGTGCGCTCAGGCCGTTTGGACGCGTGCGCCAAAGCGCACCTATGAAGGGGTTCCTGTCAAGTCGGATAGCGGGATTTTTTGCGGGATTTTCCCAACCACCTATTCGGCATCACTCTTTGGAGCGCGCCA
>Ga0315282_10000885_pt1 | contig 58550 bp, 43 predicted proteins | sample YL17G07_20_MG_FD_203693 | JGI IMG/M metagenome (GOLD analysis project Ga0315282, IMG submission 203693) | Sediment microbial communities from Yellowstone Lake, YNP, Wyoming, USA - YL17G07_20 | ecosystem: Environmental > Aquatic > Freshwater > Lake > Sediment | place: USA: Wyoming | collected...
TAATAAGGTCAAACAATGGTTCTATTATCGCCTTGCGATTCTTTACACATAACCAATATATACATTCTTTGGTGAACTGACGGTAGTTCTCTACCATTGCCTTCTTCACTCGTATTGCTGGAGTGACAAGAAGAATACCTTTCTGGGTATAAGCTCTTATTTTGTCAAAGTCTGTGTAACCATCGTCTGTTACTATGTAACCTGTGTTCATACTAAATATTGCTTCATCCTTGAGCTTTATGACTTCATGTTCACTAACAGAAGCTGTATCTGCTTCTAAAAGAACAGGAAAACCACTGGATGTGCAAGTAGCGTGCAAACCGTAACCGAACACCCATCCGTGATATGCACTTTTAGACCACGTAGCATCTGTGTCTAAGTTTCGCAGATTCTCTGGAATATGGTTTTTCTGCATGTCTTTCTTATGCCAGACAGGTCCTTTAGCTTTGAAAAGGCTTTTATCTTCATATATCACTTCGGTCTGGAATTCCTCTCCCAATGGAGAAGCCCATTGTCCTATGAACGCAACGAACTGTTTGATTACTTGGTAAAGTGCTTTGAAACGACGAGACAGTGTGCTACGTGAAGGTATATCAGAGAAGCCAAGTTTTAGAACTTCATCTGGATTGCATTTTAGCCATCTGTTCATAGCTTTGAAAGCAAAGCATCGTTTGAGAGTCATAATGACAAAGAAACATATCAAGTAGCGGTTTTCATAAACAAACGGATGTCCTGGTTGTTTATTTTGTGTTTGAGCATCTTGGAATTCATCTATTCTATCGAGTAGAAAAGTGATATAATCATCTTTGTTTGGATGAGGCATATAAGTTTCCTTTCATGGAATTGTTAATGTTTTTTCACATAAAAGGATATGCCTTATCCTTTAATTTTTCAAGGGTTGCTAATTATGCACACCCCTCAAATAACTCCTCTATTTCTTTTTCCCATTCCCTGCGTATTTCTTTCAAATCCCCGTCAATATCAAACTCCTCTGGGAAATACTTCGCCCAACTCCCTCTTAGCGATTCAGCAATTTTTTTTCGAGGTTTTACAAAATTAATGACAACTTCCGTCCCATCTTCTGGAACTTCGTCTGAATTATGAAAAATAAATCGTCCATCTTTATAAATAGCTCTTGCTGAAACTATCAAAGTTCTCACCTCACTTTGACAAATAATTATGACAAAAAGGGAGAACACACAGGTTCTCCCCTACATTTTCAATAACAATATTTTGTAGGGGCAGGCCTATGTGTCTGCCCCGTATCCGATATTTATATTAACTCCTTCACAGCGGTGATGATTCGTGCATCGTTGGGGAGGAAAGCCTTTTCAAGGACTTGCGATGATGGCGGAGGGGTATCCGGTGCGCAGACTCTCATGATCGGGGCGTCAAGGTAATCAAACGCATGTAATTGTAACTGAGCAACGACTTCTGCACCGAATCCCATGAATTCACACGCCTGATGGACTATTATTGCACGACCTGTCTTTTTCACTGACTCAACGAGTGTATCAATATCTAGGGGTCTCAAAGTTCTTGGGTCAATAACTTCAACTTCGATGCCTTCTTGAGCAAGTTTATTTGCGGCATTCATAGCCATTGGAACCATGTAACCATAGGCTATAATCGTCGCATTCTGACCTTCTTTTGGACTATCAACTTTCCTCTTGACGTCAGCTTTGCCAATAGGAATAAGATATTCATCTAAAGGTACAGCAGATGCACCTGATGCTTCACCGTAAAGATTTTGATGCTCTATAAACACTACCGGGTTATCTTCTCTGATAGCAGACTTCAGCAATCCCTTTGCATCATAAGCTGTTGATGGCATTATAACTTTCAATCCGGGGAACTGAGCGACTACGGCTTCTAGGCTCTGTGAGTGCTGTCCTGCGTAGCCTTTTCCACCACCGACGGTTGTCCTTATGGTAAGAGGTAATGTCGGTTGTCCACCAGACATATACTTCCACTTCGCCGCTTGATTACCCGTCTGACACATGGTCTGCAAGATGAAGTCAATATACATTAGTTCAACGATTGGTCTGCAACCTGTCATTGATGCGCCTACACCAGTACCAACAATGGCGGACTCAGAGATCGGAGTATTAAAAACCCTATCTCTACCGAATATGTCAATAATACCTTTTGTTGCACCAAAAGCGCCGCCATATTCAGCTATATCTTCACCATAGAGAAGCACCCTATTATCACGAAGCATCTCCTCAACTATAGCCTCAATTACAGCTTCTTTGTATGTTATTTTTCCATCTTTGCGCTCAAAAGGTTTGTATTCTTTTAGAGTTGTGACCTTCTGATTTTCTGGCGGGACCACATTAGAGTTTGTATCGCTGTGAAGTCCATAATACATGGCGCTTACTTCTGGCATCGGGCCCTGAGATGCCTTGAATGCCATGTCTTCGTTACGCTGTCTTGCTTTCTGCTTTATCTCAAGAAATTGATCCTCAGTAATCACTCCAGCTTTGATAAGCTGTTGAGGGAATGATAGCAATGGATCAACGCAGAACCATGAGTTAAACTCATCCTCAGAACGATACGCAGTTGTCGGGTCACTCAAGGAATGACCTTTGAACCTACATCCCCAATATTCCAACAATACAGGACCTTCACCATTTCTAACTATCTCTGCCGCTCTTTTAGTGGCATCCATGACAGCGAGAACATCCATACCTTTAACTACTTCAGCATGCATACCAACCTCATTATATCCAAGCCCACGTTCAGCTAGATAATCTATGCCAGTGACTTCTCCACGCTGTTGCCCAGTCATGCCGTATTGATTGTTGACGATACCAAAAATTATAGGCATACCGAATTTCTTTGACATAAGACCATTGGAGAATTGATCCATAGATGCGAAATTCAAAGATTCATGGGCGATACCGTTATTATATGCACCATCTCCAGCGAAACAGAGAACTATTTTTCCATTTTCAAGGTATCTTGATGATAGAGCGGCGCCGACAGCCATTCCCATACTTCCACCCACGATGGCATTTGCGCCAAGATGACCGACGCTGAAATCCGCAATGTGCATCCCACCGCCTCTGCCTTTGCAGTAACCGTCCTCACTCCCGAAAAGTTCGGCAATAGCTCTATATAAGTGCAAAGTTATGGAATCTTCAATGAGTTGCTCTCTGTTTTTGCCATCAGGGTTGATACCAAGATGCTCACATATACGAGGAACTTCCCTAAAACGCTTGAGTAATTCCTCGTTAGTCATATTCTTGATCGCAAAAAACCCTTTTCCAAGACTATCACCATGACCTCTGTGTGTACTGGTGATGTAATCAGTAGGATTAATGCCCGCTATCGCACCAGTAGATATCGCTTCCTGACCTATAGAGACATGAGATGCGCCAACGTAAATAAATTGCTTTAGTGCGCCATATTTACCTTTATTATCTTTGAGTTCGACAATCATCTCCTCAAGGTTTCTGATAAGAATCATACACTCAAGTAGATCAAGACAAAACTCAGGTGTAATATTACCTTCTTTTAATTCATCTTCAACAGTTTTTGTATACTGAAATATCGGTATTCTAACATCTCTCTCTATGAATCCAGGATGGAAGTCTGCTTTAACGTCAATTTGCTTAACCATTCAGATATTTCCTCCCATGTAAATTTATAGACCTGTGGGTCTATTCATCAATATATCTAATGAGGCTGTTTCCAGAAGATCTTTTAATCGTGCCAGAAGTTCCCCACCCTGTGCGCCATTGACTGCTCTATGGTCAATAGAAAGGTTTATAGACATCATCTGTTGGGCGATGATCTGTCCCGGGATCACAACAGCCCTTGGCTCAATAGCTCCTACTGCCAATATAGCCACTTGCGGTGGATTTATAATCGCTTTAAATGACCTGATCCCATACATTCCTAAGTTTGTTATTGTCAAAGTTCCACCAGACAGGTCATCAAGAGTCAGTTTTTTATCTCTGGCGGCGGTTATAAGCCTTGCGCTTTCTTGCGCAATCTCTTTAATATTCTTTTTATCTACGTTCTTGACAACAGGAACAATCAATTCTTCACCTACAGCAACAGCTATACCTATGTTAATATTCTCTATCAGGTGAATTCCGTCATCTGCATAAGTAGAATTAAATTTTGGGAACTGTTTGAGAACAATACTTGTATATTTCGCAAGAATATCATTGTATGATGCATTACACCCTTGTGATCTAAGGAATGTGCGAAGGGCAATCATTTTTTCGCAGTTTACATCCATAAGAAGCTCAATGTGCGGTGCAGTACGATAACTCATCGCAAGACGTTCAGCAACAGTCTTTTGAATAGAAGTAAGCTTTACAACCTGTCCAGCTATTGGTTTTGCTTCAGTAACAATTTTTTTGCCTTCTTGAGTGAATTTCATCACATCACGACCGATGATTCTGCCATTCGGTCCGGTTCCGATAACATCGGATATATTAGCATTGGCTTCCTTTGCTAAACGTCTGGCTCTTGGTGAAGCAAATACTTTACCAGAGGTTTTGATATCTGGTTTCAGCGCAGTTTCAACAACTTTTTCTTCCACTTTTGGTTCAACTTTTATAGAGACATCACCTGTCATTTCTCCGGAACTTCCAATAAGCCCGACAGGATTCTTTACAGGAACTTCATCGCCTTCATTTGCGATAATCTTCAGCAAAGTGCCAGATGCAGGCGATTCAACCTCAACGTCAACTTTGTCCGTTGTGATCTCCATGATTGGCTCTCCTTCGACAACCTCATCACCCACTTGTTTTAGCCATTTGACGATAGTTCCACTCTCCATAGTGGATGCAAGTTGAGGCATAACAATTGTAGTTGCCATAGTTTTGTTTAACCTCCGTGTGTTAATAACTTTTGGAAACAGATCTCAAGTACCCAGGACAACGGACTTGTTCTGGTTATTTATTCGAAAATAATCTTAGGGATATTTACTTTATTATATCATCTTTGAGGGAGCAATGCAATATAAACATAAACGTTGGTTGGATAATTGAGAGAGTCATTTTTCTGTGAAATTAGATAGATGGTAAGTAAAGAGAAGGATTGACCACTCTATCCACAAAGATATGAGTGGCCAACTCGAATTAATCTTCGATCATAATTCCTCCGCCCTGTTCTTTCACTCCGATGGCGAGTTCTTCTATGCCAGCCCTTTTTGCGCGTTCCATAGCGTCAATAACCCAGCCATGCAAAGCAAATCTGTCTGCTTTGATGACAAGTGTTTCGATACTTTTCTTATCCTTCATAAGATTGATTTCGAGGTCATCATAATTAAGCATCATTTTGTCATCAATTGCCATGAGACCTTCACGACCTATATAAAGGTTGAAACGCTTCATCGGGAAGGCGTGCCTAGTCAAAGAATCCGGTAATTCTATCGGAAATCTAGGCGGAACTCTTGTCTGTGCGGCAACCATGAAGAAGATCAAGAGCAAAAACACGCAGTCGATCATAGGAGCCATTGGAAACTCCATTGGACTTCTACTCATTCTTCTAAATCCCGTTCCAAAACCCAACTAAGCCACCTCCTTACATTCCTTCTCTCGCGACCATAGCAAAACCGATCTTCTTTATATCAGCTCGTTTAGCAAGGTCCATGATCGTCACGATCTGTTCATGAAAAACACTCCTACCTGACTGGATAATCAACATATCTTTTTGCTTTAGCGATGAATTTTGGAATACAGCTAAAAGCCGATCTATAGATATAATGTTGTCGTTAAGAACCATAATACCAACGGAGGTACCTGGTTCAGGATCGCTAATCCTTAATATAAGATTTTGTGCCGGTTGATTTGTGTTCGGCACCCCAGGGGGCGGTAACTTAACCCGAATGCCAGGTATAGGAGCAAAAGACGTGGCAACCATGAAGAAGATCAAGAGTAAGAAGACAGCGTCAATCATTGGTGTCATCTGGATATCTACCCACGGTCTTTTTTTTCTTGGATCTTTCAAAAAGATCACCTCCTAAAATTTCTATTCACTAAGATAAACCAGTTCTAAATCTGCTTGATATAACCACAGAATAGAACTGGTTATTTCATATATTTCCCAACATCAAGGACTTTTGAAATAGCTACGTCCACCAACATAGGCATATATAGCGAAAGCTACAAAAATAACAACGATGATGGCAACAACTATAACTTGAGTTCTGCTTTTTTTCTTTTTGTTTACACCCATTTTAGTTATTCTCCTTTCATTCAAATAATGGTAAAAAACCCATAAAAATGAAGAATTATATGGCTTTTTTATAATAGATACAGAGAATCCTAAGACCTAATAAATCGAAAAGCCATTAAGTATCTTCATGATATAATCAAGCATAAAAGCCTATTATGCTTTCTGGTTGGGTCTTTCAATTACCAGGGTGTTTACAATATCAGTAGAAACTTGCTGAATTTCCAAAATTCTTCTATCTATTATACTCAGATAATACTGATAGACGATCATAGTTGGGATTGCAGTAGCCAAACCAATAACAGTGGTCAACAGAGCTTCGGATATACCACCTGCCAGCAATTGTGGGTCGCCGTTTCCTTTAAGTGCGATAACGGTAAATGAACGAACCATACCAGTAACAGTTCCAAACAGACCCCACATTGTAGCAGTTTGATAAACAGTTGATAGGACAACCATATTTTTTTCATACAGTGGCACTTCTATCATAGCCGCTTCGCTGATAGCCTCTGAAATATCGTCTTTTGCTATTGCTTTTTCTTCTATAACACGCTGACTGTAGCGTAGCAGGCCAGCTTTTATCACGTTTGCTAGTGGACCAGCGTCCTCTTCGCAGATAGAAACAGCTTCCATAACGTTACCAGAGCGGAGAGCATCAGTTATTCTCTGTACAAACTGCTCAACTTTTATTTTTGGTCTCAAAGCGTAGAATGCAAAAGCCCGTTCAATTATGTAGGTAAGACCAACGATTGAAGTAATTAAAAGCGGCCAGCGAATTGGGCCTGTTTTCCAGAAATAGCTCATAACCGTGTCTGTTTTATACAGTCTTACGTCGTGGAACGCTTCACCACCAGGGGTAACTGTAACGTAATCAGTAGAAGAGTCGTATTCTCTCTTCGTTATAGTCACAGCATATTCACCGGCAGGTAGATTTGTGACTTCATAATTTCCTGCTGAATCGGATACAGCAGTCTTCTTGCCACCTTCAGCAGCCAAAAGCAATTCACTGTCAACAACAATGTCTGCACCGTCGAGGTTATTAGCCCTTGGTGTTACAGTGTCAGTAACCTTGCCTTTTATAAGACCCATACTCGGAGCGCCAGCAGCAGCGCCAGGAGCCACCACAGCAGGCGTTTCAGTAGCGGGAGCACCACCCGCAGGGGCAGGTGTCTGTGCAAAAACGAAAAGACCCCACGCAATCAAGAACAAACTGGCAATTAAAACAAAACCTATCTTCTTCATCTGCTTCCTCCTTACTCAATAAGCATTGTTGAAGAACCATATAAAACATGTAAAACGTGAACTGGTAAAAATCTTTTTACCTTAATTACCACACCTGTTTTGGGCAAGATCAATTGCCCAATCAACAGACTTTGAACAAGGACGCATCGTCTTCTTTCCGTATCTTTAATATCAGCCTGCTAAAGACCTCCTTTGTGAGCAACCATTAAAGTTCCAAATAATACTACTCCAGAACCAGATAGCTCATCGTTAGGAGAGTGCTTTTTTTGCACCCTCCAATAACAAATTGAATGATTATCGGCTTTGCTTGGATGCCTTCATAGACGCCTGGAAAGCCATGATTGACGTCCTTCTACCTTTGGCAAACTCCACAGCAGCAACAACGTTATCTGAATAAGGTACAATGGGATTACCTTTTGCATCTGTGTATTTCTTCAGCAACTTTGCATAAGCACTTATCGCATTGTCCCATTGCTCAAGAGCTTCGTAGCAAAGCCCAAGCTGAACATAAGACAAATCAGCGACATCAGTGTTTGGATAGGTGCTTATAATATCATTTAGAATTGGTATCGCTCTAGGAGCATTTTGCCTCTTCTTCTCAGGATCAGTACCTTCGGTTGGCACTAACTGGAGAGCAGTTTGATATGGTTTCTGAGCAAGCAGTGATTCCGTCTCTCTAATATAGGCCTCAAGTGATTGCTTTGTTTTATTTTCAATATTCGGCACCTGGAGTCCTAGCCTATAATACTTTAATGCTTGCTTAAACTGATCCGATTGCTGTTTTTCAGTCACGCCCGGTGCGGTAGCCTTATTATAATAGTCATTTCCAACAGCCTCAAATGCAACTGCCGCATATTTGCTCTTGGGGAATTTATCAGCCAATTCTTTATATACAGTATTCATGTTATCTTGTTCTCTTGGATCAGATAACAGATCTGATATATATGCGTAACTAGATGCCATAGCATACAAGGCATCAGGAGCGTATTCATTTCCCGGATAGTTGTTTACAAACAACCTGTAAGCGGCAACAGCTTTGCGATATGCGTCAGCCGCTTTAGCTTTTTGCTTATCAACTGTATATCCACCGCCGACGGTGAAATACGCTTCACCTGCTTGATATTGTGCATTACCGGCATCTTTATTTCTCGGGAATTCTTTGGCAAATCTCTGGAACCACTGAGCGGCTTTTTCAAAACCAGCAAGATCAGCCTTCAACCTTGCCATTTCGTAGGTCGTAAAGCCCATAAGCTGAAGAGTACTTTGGTAGTTCTCATTCTTCGGGAAGTTATCAACGAGCATTTCACCATATTTCGCTGCCTGTACAAAGTTGTCATAACCGCCCATGTTGTAATAGAGGAACGTTATATTATAGAGGGAAGCGGCGGCAACCAGTTTCATATCATCGGATAGCTCATTAATTGGCTTTGCAAGGTCAACAACCTTGATAAACTCAGCAGCGGTTTCTTTGGATAGTGCGGCATCAGATTTGCCAGCTTCTGCCAATTTAGAAACACGCTGACCCAGCAGATTCGCTACCTGATACTGAGAATTTATCTTTTCTTCTTTAGTTCCGCTAGCAAACGCTGTATCTCTAGCTTTCTTGGCTCCGGCAAGAGCTTCATCAAACTTACCAAGACTTATCAAAAGGTCTGGTATTCTGAGATTGGCATCTGTGATCATCTGCTTGACGTTAGAATCACTGACTGATGAATACTTAGTTACTAAATCATTGAAAGAGGCAAGCGCTTTTTCGTCATTCTTAATTGAGTTAGTATACAAAACACCCTCAAAATACAATGACTGTGCGGATAATACATCTGATCCATTAGCCTGTACAACCTTATCATAAGCCTCTACGGCTTTCGGATATTGCTGCATATCTTCGTAAAGCCTTGCTAACCAGAAATTCACGTCAGCTTTATCTGCTGGTGTAGTAAGGTTTTCACTAAGATAAAGATATTGTTTTTCAGCATCCTGATATTGCTTCGTATCAACATAAGACTTTGCCAACGTCCTGCGTGCCGCAAGAGCCATTTGCTTGACGTTATCGCTGGTTGATCCTTCAGCAGATTGAACTGTCTGCTCCATTGCAGTCGTTTCTTCAGCAGGATTCTGAACCTTACTATAGGCTAATCCCATCGTATAGTATAATCCAGTTTTAATTTCCTGTGTAATATCAGGAGATTCCAGACCTTTCTTCGCACTATCAATGGCTTTTGCAGGATCGTCCATCCAGTAAGCAGATGCAGCTATCTGGTAATATGCCGCTCCTGTATATTTGCCAGGGAATTTATCCAACAGCGTCTGGTATTCTGTGATAGCTTCGGCATATCGTTTCTCACCAAACAGAAGCATTCCGATCCTCATCTGAGCGGCGGCTTTCCCATCTTCATCGCCTACCGGGTTTGCCACGATCTTCCGTAACTCAGGAACCAAAGCGTCTGCTGTGGCGCCTGATTCCAGTTTTTGCATGGAATCAACCTTACGCCTTCTCGCCTGATCAAGCGCTTCATCAACGCGAACGAGTTTGCTATTGGTATATTTAGCTTCCATTTCGTCAGCAAGACTAACGATCTTGTCGTAAGAACCAAGCTGATCATAAGCCGCCATCATTCCTATATATGCCCATGGACCAGTATCTGATTCAGAATATTTATCTAATACTTTCTGGAAAAAGGCAATAGCGTTATTCATATTCTCAGGAGTCTTTGGCTCAAGCTCATAGTAAGATGAACCGGCATAATATAATGCCGTTGATAAGAACTCGCTACCTGGGTATTCAGTAATTATATTTTGATATTCGGTAAGAGCTTCCTGAACTTTTCCTGCCTTAGTCAGATTAGAAGCAAGCTCTATTGCGGCTCGTGAACGCCAGTCTTCGGATAGACCTTTATTATTCACCATTTCACGATAAGCTGCCAATGCTTCATCAGTTCTTCCGGCATCAGCCAAAGCCTTACCTCTTAGATATACTGCTCTACCATACTCAGGGTTTGTCTTGGGTAACATGCTTAACACTTGATTCGCTTTATCGGTTTCCTTTAGGGTGGAATAAGCCAGACCAAGGTTAATAACCGCTGATGTAATGTATTCTGTTCGACCCTCGAATTCACGTTTTTCGTCGAAGTTCCTCTGATACATATTCAAAAGTTGTTCGTAGAAGTCAGTAGCCTTTCTTAAATCAGCTTCATCCCAGTTGGAATTTTCAGATAACGTATAATATGCAGTACCAGCCTGTAGCAATGACCTAGATTTGAACGGGTCAAACTTAGGCAGGTCTGGGTAATCAGAAACCACTAGAAGATATTCATCTGCCGCTTGAGCATAATTACCAGCCTCATATTTGATATCGCCGAGTTTCATCTGGGTTTCTGCGGCGGCTACGTCATAAGTAGGGTCTTTCTTATATTTGTTTATGTAGTCTCTACCGACCTTTTCGACCTCATCATAGCGCTTCAAATCGCCTAAAGCCCAGAGTTTTTCATATACCGCATCTTTAACTAACGGGGAATCTGAATGGTCATTTATTATTTTATCATACCATTCCAGCGCAAGCTCTTTGTTCCCCAATTGGTAGTTGTTCTGTCCAATTCTGAACATAGCTTCAACTACATGGGGGCCATTTGGGTCTTTATCCAGAACTTCAGTGTATCCCTGCAATGAACTCTGGTAATCTTTCAGCCACCAATAGCTTTCAGCTATATAGTAGCGGGCTTCAGGGATGTTGGTATCATTAGGATAGGTTTCCATTAGCTTCTTATAAGCGGTTATTGCCATCTGGTAATCTTCCGCAGTGAAGTAGTTATTACCTATTTCATACTGGATCGTGCCTTTGGTTATATCATCTTTAGCGTTTTGGATAGCTAGTTCGTAGTTCTGTGTAGCGGCGTCGTATTCTTTCAGTTTAGAATGGATGGATCCCATATCAAAATAAGCGCCGGTCATAAATGGACTGCTAGGAAATTCTCCGACGAATTTTTCATAAGCGGTCAATGCTTCCTGGTTTCTGCCCATACGATACAGAGAAAGCGAATTATAATATCTTGCTTGAGCTTGTAAGTCATTATTTTTTGAGTTAACCCTCTCAAATTCTAAAGCCGCCTGATCATAGTTCGCTTCTTGGAAGAAACAGTCACCTATGAAATACTGAGCATCATCAATATATTCACTATTTGGATACTTAGTTATGACCGACTTAAAGGCTTCACGAGCGGACTCAAACTGCTTCAGTTTATAGTAAAGCCGTCCTAGAGTATAATAAGCGTTTTCAAGGAATCGGCTATCGGGGTAGTCGTTTACTAGCTCTCTGAACTTTGGTTCAGCCTCTTCGTACCTTTCAAGTTCATAGAGATTAACGCCCCAGAGGAATATAATACCTTCCTTGACCTTTGCGGTTTTTGTCTGTTCGTATATATCGGGACAAAGTTTCAGTGATTCTTCATATTTGCTTGCATCACCCAATTGTTTACCCAATTCGTGATAAGCGGTAGCGATCTTAAATTTAGCAAGAGAATCGAAGTCTTCGTCTATGACTTTTGTGTTGGCTCCGAATTTCTTACCCTCTTCCATCGCCAAGTTGTATTTGTCTATTGCTTCTTGATATTTTTTTTCTGCATACGCCTTTTCAGCCTCGTCGTAAACATTCTTAACATTAGTACTGCTTCCACCAGGCATGAAAAACGTACCTATCAGAAACAACCCAGCCAGTATAGCTACAATCTTTAGTTTCATTCTTCCACATCCCCTTCCGTATTGGAACAAGGTAAAGCAAAATACAAAACAAAGAAGATATAGGATACGAGACAAATCTCACATTATGTCATTCGCTTTCATATCACTCCGAAACTTTCGGATCGGTTGAAGGGGTTTCTAATCCATACTCAGAATGGTATAAGCAAATCACATAACTAAAGATCAATATTTTCGACATCCTTTATCTTAGAGATTGTATTCCTCCGCTTGTTTTACAATGTTCCGAACCGGCATACAAAATTAAAGACTAAACACTAAACACAATAAACGTCCCCAAAACCATGTACGCATCCAGTTTGATGTAAACAAGATGCCTACATCAGTGGTTGCGTAACATTTTTTAATAAACTAATCAGTCATTGAACCCTTACAACTAACTTATATTTCTAGCTATAAAATAAGCTAATACAATGCTATCATGAGAAGCATAAAATCCAGACAATTTATTCTGACAAGTTCTAACAATAGTAATAATTTCTAGTAATCTCTCGATCCAGATCGTTGAAAAAATCTTAATGAATATATAAGCTATAATAACAAAAAACCATACTTTTTAGTATATGAAGTTTTCATACAAAAATAAAGGAGTCGAGAGAAGGGATAGCACGGTCATAGAGTGAAGGCAAGCCTTCACTCTATGCCGTTTTGTTTATTTAGAATCCCATCAATGCTCGGACAAAAGTTTCGTTACTGGTAGTAGACGGTTTTTTCACACCTGTATATGATATAGTAGGTAGAATAGTCGTTCTCTGGAAACCTACCAGAATACGAATGTTAAATCCTAACCATTCACCTTGGTTGATAGCTTGCAGCGCCCAGATCCTCTTTTTCTGATCAGTTCTCCACCGGATCGGGGTTTTTACATCTTCGCCCCAGGGCTTCAGGAACTTAGTTTTGAAGTTTTTATCTAAGTTCAGTAATCTTCTGTATTGGAATCCACCAAGTATATTAAGACTTGGGGTAAATACATAGTCAAGCCTTAACAATCCGATAGTTTCACGGGTGTTCTGGTTGAACCTGAGATATTCTTCGCTCTGGTAGTCAGTTGGCGACACCTGAGTTGGATCAAGGGGACGATCACTCCATTTTCGGTCCCAGTCTTTCTCAAATATCCACTTCCACATTGGTGTTAAAGTCATATCTTCACCGATTACTTTGAGAATCGGCAACTTACCAATTGGGATCTCGTAGCTTACCTTGAAGAGGAAAGTATTAAACTTAACAGTTGCATCTTTATATCTTCTTGGGATCCAGTTAGCCTGATCGAAAGCAAGAACAGGATCCTGACCGTTAAACGGGTATTCCCTTAAACCACCACTAGATCGCAACTGTTTGTCCATGATCATGAAGTCAATAGCTTCATCAATTTGAGTAGTCGGGTCATCCTTACGGATCTTTATATTATCAGGTGGCGAATAGTGTTTCTCAAGGCTGAGATAGTATTTTGTTACTAACTTAAATCTAGGAATACCAGTATAAAGGAGTTGAAGTGTCGTCGTATTATACATGGCATCATAGAAGTCAAGTTCGTCTCTGACTTCAGATGGTTCTGTTTCACCAATTCGGAGGGAGATAGCATAGTCCATGATATCATCCTGCACTCTAACCAATCGGTTCTGGAATAGCAAAGTTCCAAAATCTGGGATATCACGCTCATAATTGAGTTGTACGTATTTGCTATTAGTCTTTCTGGCACTTGATACCTGCTTTTCATTCAACCAACCAAGTTTCGCTGTCATGTTGGTTAGAATATCATAACTTCCGATCAGGTGATAACCCCTTATATCAGCACCATATTTGTAGTCTGGATCATAATTATCTTCCAGATTATCAAGAATTCTGTTGTTGTTTAGGTCTTCGGTCTGTTCAAATATGGGTGGGTCTGCTTCAAACATCAAGAAGTCTTCTTGATAGTCCAAGATACCGTTTATATTTCTGTCGTCTGCACGAGGTAGAACACCATCGAAGTCATCGCTGTCTGGGAAGTCATCGTCATCGTCGTCATCTTCAACAAGCTGATAATTCCCTCCATCAAAAGGCGCTCCATCTGTTGTCTCAGAGGTTCTTGGAATTTTATAAACCTCGTCACGATCAGTATTGGCACCGAATCCGGCATAAGTGGTCGTCCAACCTGGGTCAACGTGGAAATAAGATTCTTCGAGGAAGAACTTGCCAAATCGCTGTTTCAGGTTTACGAAGTAAGCCTTGTCAGTGGTACTACTATAGCTACCGCCTTCGTCTTTTGTTGTGTACGTGGCATCGAACCTATGCCCATCCACCTCAGAGAATGTTCTTGCAGTTGGGTCATCTGGGTTGTCAGCCGCTTTCTGAGAGTAGTCTATCTTATCTTTAGACACAGTTGGGAATTGCTTATATTTAGGGTTCATGGCATACTGTGCCTGAACATAACCAATGTAAGGAACAGTTCCTTCGATGTCTACACCCCACAGGGATGCACCACGAGCGGACCCATATTCGTATCTTACAATCTGGGGTGTATCTGTTGTCGAATAAGTAGTGTTATTGCCGGGTCGCTCTATAACATCACGATAAGGCATATCCAAGACACCCGTTTCGGTTTTTGGCCAAGGGCCTTTGGCATCGCCTTTGTTCTGAGGGCTATAACCAAGAACATCAATCCAATAGTCACCTTTGAGTTTCATTTCGATAACCAGTGACTGTATAGTTCTTGGATCAATTTTCTCTTTTGTCATATCCAGAACGCACTGGAATGAGTCAAAACCATTTGCCGCCCAATATTCACCATCTGCCTCACCACCCTTACTGTAGGGGTTTTCTTCCGGAATGAGTGTTCTTGTGAAATCAGCCGGCGGGTCTTTCTCGATTGTCCTTGTGTCCCATATCTTAGCTTCTGGATCGTACGTTTTGATATGGAACTTTACCCAGGCAACCCTTGCGCCGTTAGCATCGAGACCTTTCATGTAATCCTCTGGAGAATTATCCCTGAAAGTCAGCACTATCTGGTTAGGTGGTGTATTTGCAACAGTTCCTGTCCAGGGGTTATCCGTACGCTGTGGATGCTCTTTGTGAAGGTTAATGTAAGTAAAACCGACTCTAAGAATATCACCGATCATACCTTGTCCTCTGAAACCAACAAATCTTTTGTTTTCAAGGAACGCATCGGAATTTCGACGACCGACTGTAGGAGCAAGAGTTCCTGCAGCGCCGACTTCTGCCGCATAGACCGGGTTGGATATACGAGAGTTAAGTAGACTAAATAGATGCTTACCAGATTGGAATGAAATATCCCATCGGAAACCGTCAAATTCTGTCTTACGCATGATGTATGACACTGGAAACAAAGTCTTGTCTTTGATTGTCAGGTGGTCACCTATTGTGAATTCAGTATGTCGTCCACGATAGGTATCTTCTGTAAGGACAGTACGGTCTAGCTGGCTGACGTATCGGACGCTGTCCAATTGACCAGTTCGACCAAGAACAAGGTTCCCAGCGGCATCAAACTGCTTCTCTTCTATGTATTGATGTACTTCGTTTCCTTCGAGCAGTTCTCTACCAAACAGGTCATAGAAGAAGAATGGTTCTTCTTCTAACTGGAAACGGTCAGAGAATTTCTCTTCCGCCGTCAGTTGCGGCATAAGTGGCTGTGAGGGACCTCCCGTATTCATAGATGCACAACCACCTAGAAACAATAATGATGCGGCAGTAGCAACCGCAAGAATTAAGGACCAGTAATAGGCTCGTAAAAACTTCATTGCTTAGCCTCCTTGAATAGAATTAAGAGAAACGACCTCCTCTCAAACCCATAAACCATCCGCCTGAATAAAACTCTTAGGTTTTTGGTTCTCAGCTCATAGTGCAAAATTGAGTTTTGCGTGGATTCAATAACTCCACAGGAATACCACATAAGTAACAATTTCACACCAAATGATCTGGTCTTCAATGCCTTGAATTGTTGTTGTGCCAGCTGCTCCCATAGCCTTTGCACAAGGCGGCGATTCACATGAAGACGAAAATAAAACTAACTCCACATCACCTCATACTTTATTCTGCTGACTCTTGACTACATCCGCCAATGTCATCAATCAGCAACATTGCAATTTGTTAAAAACTCCTTAAACTAAAAATAAGAAAAAACAAAAATATACTTTGATTCCGAATAAAACACGGAATCAGATTTGATTTCTCCTAAGGCATTTTGGCTTTTCAAAGCTGGGTGGTGAGAATGAATGTTGCGTAGTTACCAAACTGTAAGACTATTCTTATCATGTTTTTATCACAAATTTCATTTATAAAATTTTCCACACCCAAATCGTTAGAACCGCTATTTTCCATAAGATAACATTTTTGAATTGCCATGTCAAGCGCTTTTTTTAGTTTTATATAAAAAACTAATGTTCTAAGTAAACTTTTTATCTGTTTTAATCGTCACACTAATATCAAGTTATGCTCTCTCAAGATATTCTGTAAGAAATGCCATAGCTAATCCAGCAGATAACCCTACAATACCAGCAACGACTACGATAAACTTAACCCTTGGACTAACGGGACGACTTGACGGTTGTGCAAGGTCTACGACTTCAATTCCTCCCTTTACTCTTGTTTTATCACCAACACTATCAAGCGACATAATTTCAGCTTCAAATTTTTTTGCTAATAGGTCTTTATATACGTCTACTTTATATGCAACTTCTCTACTCATCTTATCAAGATCATATTGATTTTCTGGCATATTAGCAAGAATTTGATCTTTTTCGGTAATTACTTGCTTTAGCAATTTGTCAGCCGCATCTCTGCGAGCAGTAAAAGTGATTTGGTTTAGTTCTGATCCAATAACCTGGTCGAGTAATGTTTGATGTATAGGATTTTGGGACTCAGTCTTTGCCGATACTTCCATATCCTCTTGCACCAAGCTTTTCATCTTATTTTTAACTTGATCAATTTGATCTTGTAATGATTTGACTTTTGGGTCTTTATCTCCAAATTCGGCACGTGCATCTATAAGCCTCAGGTCCAATTCTGCGAGGTCCGTCTTATATTTGTTCCACATTACATTCTGTGAAAGTGTTCTGGAATATTCGATAAACTCGGGTTCCTTATCTAATCTCGTTTTTAATTCCTCGTATTTTTTCTTTTCGGCAGAAAGTAGCGACTCATTCATCTCCTTGAGATCCATCAAACTCGCCATGCGGTTGAATATATAATCAGCATGTGCAGACCATGCGATAGTATTACCTTTGTTTTTAAGAAAGCTTTTAATATTCTGATCTGAGTTATCTATCTGGGATTCGATTGATTTCATTTTTTCGTTGATGAAATCTTGCCTGCGAACTACCTCTGCATCAGTCTTTTTACCACGCTGATCCTGCATCACCCGAATTAATTCATTAGCGATCTTTGCCGCTCGTTGAGACCCGCCCTCATCCCTCCTCAATTTGATCCTGACTTCGATCATCTTCGTATCAGGAACTATCTTTGCATTAATTCTAGGAGCCAAAAAATCAGGGGTCAGATCTTTGTAGGTATAAAGTGATCTATTTTTAAGATTATGAATTGTCTCGTTTAATATGGAATTACTAACAAAACGCTTGCAGATCGTCTCCATTGATATTTGATCAGCACCCCGTGAGATAAAGTTCTGCATTATTCCCGAAATACCAGATGGCGTGGTTGACTGCTGAATTTCAATCGTCGCCGTTGCCTCGTATACTCTAGGCAAATAAAGGCTTATTATCAACGCAGACCCAAAAACCAAAAGGAAGCTGATTATAATAATGAAATCATGTCTGCGGATAACAGCTAGATAATCACGTAGATGAACTTCATTTCTTCCCACAGAATAACCCTATTTAAGCAGTTTTCAGTTTACAGTCAAGAAAAGCATTATGAATAAACGATTTTGATAGCTAAAAGCTTTTCTTAAAATTACTTAAACACAGCATACAGCGTGCTAAAAACCACGACAGCCGAGTAAACAGCATTCCAATTTATGCTAAAAGATTTCGCCGGTACAACGATAGTATCTCCTGCCCCAAGCTTTTCACCTAGATATTGCCCCGGTTGCTTCCACAATTTGGAGACATTCACAGTTAATTCTTGTCCTGTTGCCCTAACAATCCTTACCTTTTTCAGATCAGCCCCTTCTTTAACACCAGCTAAAGCCAAAGCCTCAATTATCGTGATCTCACCATCTACAACCACCTGTCCCTGTTTTTCCACAACACCCAAAATACTTATTTTTCCTTTTTCAGGCACAATTACACTGTCACCGGGCTGTATTATCATCATGTTAGATAAACTCGACTGGTTCCACGTCTGCGTAGCATCAAGAATTTTTACACCTTCATTTGTAACAACGGCAATGTGCCTTAGGTCTGCGGTATCTTCAAGGGATCCACCAGCAAGTGCAATGGCCTCAATTATACTGATGCTGGATTTCACGGAGTATGCACCGGGCTTGTGAACGTGTCCAATGATACTTACCTGCCTTTCTTTGACAGCAGAAGGGATTACCAGCATATCACCATTTTTCATTATATATTCATCTTTTGATAGTTCAGATATTGTAGATTCTTGATTCAGAGGAGAGGTTTTCAAAAAATTTAGATTGACAGGTATGATCTCTTTCTTTCTTATAATTGTGGCATTAGCAAGGTCAGCAGATTCTTTGTGGCCACCGGCAAAAGCGAGAGCCTCAATGGCACTCATTGGTTTTATAAATCTCTTCATGCCCGGGTCCACGACATCACCGATAACATAAATAATATCCTGATGTATTTCTTTGAGTTGAACAGAAACTTTTGGATCGCTATAATAACCCGAATCAAAAAGCTTTTCTCTGATGGCAGAAGAGAGTTGAGCAATGGTCAATCCCGCCGCTTTTATATTGCCAACAACGTCATAAGAGATCATACCATCTGGACGTACTATAACAGGAGCAGTTAATTCCTTTTCATGTCCCACAATTGTTATAAGAAGCTGATCACCATAACCTATGATATACTCCTGATACTCTCCCCCGCTATCATCAGAAATAACCATAGATGTACAGCAAAAGAAAAAAATATAGAAAACTAGCAAGTAAACAGATATTTGTATGAAGGGGTTTAATTTCATATTAGATAGTATCTGACTAAATTAGTGTTTTATTTAAGCAGTTTTCAGCGAAAAAAGCCTCATGAATAAATGATCCTGATAGCTAAAAACCTTAAAACCTTTCCCTAAACTTGCTTAAACTTACTTAAAAATCATTTCACTAAACATCAAACCAAAAAACTAGCACTTATGACTTCCAACCAGCCTGTATCTGTTCGGGACTGTATTCATTCTGCCGCCACTCAGTAATCCGCCACTCCATTTTTCCAGTCCCATTATCTTTGAACTCAAAGATGAATATATTATCCCCTTCGGCATAGTAGGCGTTATAACCACCGGGCAACGACGTTCCCTCTGGTACATAAAGTTGAATTTTATAGTGATCTCTAACCTCTGCCTTTGTTTTACTATCATCAAGAATTTTAACTTCAGGAGGCTCAGAAATCTCAATTTCTATATTACGATACTTCTTAAAAACGTTGATTGCACTGTTTTTTTCTTGGTCCCAATTATCAAACGTCACATCGTCAGCTATGTTATTAGGAGTCGCCATATCAGACCAGTAAAAATAACCCTCTTTCCAGAATGAAGACATATATAGGTCAAGATCCTCTGTTTCGTACCCTAGCTTCCATCTATTCTTGAGAATATTGCTGATCTCAGCAACTTCAGGCGGTGGAGGGGGAGTTACAGGCTCCACATCTCCACAACCAATAAATATAACAGCAGTCATTAAATAAAACAAACAAATAAAAACCCAGCCACCAATAGAATTTTGTAGTTTTCGTTTTTTGATATTGGCTATCAGGCTGTTCCAGAACACAAAAATCACCTCTGTTTATTCAGAAGATATAAAATTTATACCTTCAATATGATAATAATTTAGATTGGAAGTTATTTTAATTTTTGAAGTCTATCAGAATTAACGTCAATCATTGCCGATTGTTTACGGGCATTGTATATATGAGCGTCTATATAAGCGTCTATAGCGGCGTAAGCCCATACGCCAGCAGCAGCATAAAGCAGAAAACGACTAAGCTTATAGTAATCGTTCGATTTACTGAAATATGAAGCAGCTTGGTTGGAACCAGAAAATACAGCGGGTCTGTATTTGTTGTAGTAATAATCACGGTATTGTGCGTCTGCTTGTATCCCTAATCCACCCAATATACCAACGGTTAAGAAGACAGCTACCCCCTGAAGTCTATCATGAGTATAAAGCTGACCCCAACCAGGGATGACGGATCTCGCAATAGCACCTATGGGAGAGATAAGCTTAATCTCTACTGTATCAGCGGCAATTGCTGATAAAGACAGGATTAAAATGAAGATTGTAATACAAACCGTTATTTTGACTCTCACTGCGCTAACCCCATCAATCTAAAATTTTTTAACTGTAAAAATAATATCAGAAAAATGAATTGATGTCAAGGGCATGAAAATTATATGATAGTATTCGTTTTTGACAAAAATATTAAATAGTGGTATGATATTTGCGTATAGTTTCCAAGTTTTTGTGCATCCAGATTACGATAATTATGTAAATACCTGGTATGGTTCATTTTCCAAACAGACTTAGGTAGTAATTTATTATGAAACCACAGATTTCCATCTTCACACGGATTCAATTGAAGATTGGAAAATTCTAAGATTATAAAATTAGTATCACAAAAGCATTTTAGAATCTTTGAATCTTTGAATCTTAAAATCCAATCTGTGTGTATCTGTGGTCTAATTTCTAATTGGTTTCAAAGTGTTACCTTATTTATGAACCATGCCGATAAAATGACAAGAAATTACATCTATTGGCAAAAAACTGACATATACTCAATCTTTTTAGCCATCTTTTGATGACAAGGACTTGCACAATGATAAACTTGATCAAAGAGTTAATGCCTCAGTCTCTGGAACGTACTTATCAGAAGCTATACGGCGACACTGAAATCAGAATAGCTATATCTAGTGATATAAGTAATGATGGGAAGTTTGGAGATCAGTGGTTGCTGGCAACGGATGATGAGGTTATGATATTTTCACCGAATGGCGAAGAAGCATTTCTGGAAAAAAGGCTATCTCTTAAGGAAATTAGTAAAGTAGAAACCCAATCACTGATAGGTTGTAGTTCTCTGGAGGCGACAAATTCCAAAGGTGAGTTAATCGAACTCATGCGCTACTCTAACTCCAATGCCGCTAAATTTTCCGCTACTGCAAAATGGCTAAGTCAAGTAGTCAAAGGTGAACCGCCACCGGAGATAACTGAAGAAGGTCCTATCAAATGTCCTAGGTGCGGTCTAGTATTGGCAGAAGGATCAAAAGTATGTCCTAGATGCGTTCAGAAAGGCAAAGTCCTACTTCGTCTTGTGGCTTATCTAAAACCTCACTGGCTAGTAGCGTTAATGATAGGCATACTTACCCTTGCCAGCACAGGTATAAGGCTGATCCCGCCATACCTGACAAAGACGATAATTGATGATATTTTTCCCTCAAAGGATTATACGCTGTTGGGCTGGATGGTTCTTGCTCTGGCAATTATTAGTTTTGTCGGAACGGGGTTATCGGTTATTCGTGGACGGTTCACCGCATATCTTGGCTCAAAGATCACCTATGACATTAGAGGACAGCTTTACCAGATGGTTCAGCGCATGTCGCTCAAATTCTTTGACAAGCACAAGACAGGCGAGTTAATATCCAGAGTTAGCAGAGATACCGAAGCGCTTCAGGATTTCCTTGCTTTCGAGATACCGTTTTTTGTAGTAAACTTCCTGATGCTTATAGGTATAGGTGCGTTTATTCTGAATATGAACTGGAAACTGGCGCTCCTGACGCTTGTACCTACACCTCTCGTTGCAATAGGAACGATGGCAATATGGAACCGAATCAGAGGCACTTTTGGCAAAGTATGGCATCGCTGGTCAATGATGAGTACTTTTCTTAACGACGTTTTTTCTGGTATACGTGTTGTTAAAGGCTTCTCTCAAGAGCCAAGAGAGGCAAAACGATTCAGCGGCAGAAATTACGATCTGTTTCACGTCAGCATGAGAGCAGAACAGATGTGGGCTACGTATATGCCTTTGCTTTCGTTCCTGCTTAGTACGGGTTCGCTGGTTATATGGTACTTTGGTGGCAGGTTCATTATGGATGAGCAGATGACTCTTGGAACTCTCATGGCTTTTATGGCCTATATGGGAATGTTTTATGGTCCGCTTGAGATGGTTACACACGTCTGGAACTGGATATCAAGATCATTTGCGGCGGCTGACCGTATATTTGAGATACTTGATATGGAACCAGAAGTTCCAAACGAAGCAGAATCTATTCCGATGCCAGATATTAAGGGCGCTGTTGAATTCAAGAACGTAACGTTTGGTTACGACAAGCACAAGCCTGTCTTGAAAAATATTGAGCTTAACGTCAAGCCCGGCGAGATGATCGGCTTTGTTGGGCGCAGCGGTGTCGGAAAGACAACCATGACAAACCTCATCTGCCGATTCTATACGGCAGATGAAGGGAGCGTTGAGGTAGACGGTGTAGATATTAAAAAGATTAAACTCGACGATTTACGAAGTCAGATCGGTATGGTGCTTCAAGATCAATACTTATTCAACGGAACTATCGCGGAGAACATCGCTTATGCAAATCCTAACGCTACACCAGAAGAAATAATGCAGGCGGCGAAGATCGCTAACGCCCATGATTTCATTGTGAAATTCCCTGAAGGCTATGACACAAATGTTGGTGAGCGTGGTCAAAGGTTATCCGGAGGTGAGCGTCAACGGGTATCCATTGCCAGAGCCATAATGCACAATCCCAAAATACTGATCCTTGATGAAGCCACATCCTCAGTTGATACAGAAACCGAAAAAGCAGTACAGGAAGCACTTGCAAGGCTGATTAAAGGGCGCACCACATTCGCAATAGCCCACAGATTATCTACACTGAGAAACGCTGACAGGTTAGTTGTTTTTGAAGATGGCAAAATTGTCGAAATGGGAACGCATGATGAACTTCTGGAAAATAAAGGCGCATTCTTTAAGCTCGTTGAGATGCAGTCGGAACTATCCAAGCTCAAGGCTGTTGATGGATAATATAATTAACGAAGGAGGAAACAGGAAATGAAAAAATATTTACTAATTCTGTTAGTATTTGCATTAGTATTATGCTCAGTTTCAGGTATAGCACAGCCGAAAAAGATTCGTATTGGTGTGCTTGGAAAGTCCGTCCATCCTTATTGGGACGTAGTGCGGCTAGGGATGGAAGCGGCGGCTAAGAAACTGGATGTAGAAGCTACATTCTATGTTCCGCCGACTGAAGACGTTCCAAAACAAATACAAACGCTTGAGACATGGATAGGCATGAAATTTGACGGCATATCCTTTGCCCCATCTGATCCAAATGCAGTTAATCCAGTTATCAAAAAGGCAATGGCAAGTGGTATCCTCTGCATAAGTCAGGATACTGATGCCCCAAAAAGCGGCAGGCTTTGCTATATCGGAACCAGCAACTATGAGGCAGGAAAGATAGCTGGCAAGAAAATGGTTGAGATACTGAAAGGCAAAGGCAAAGTTGCCATCTGTACTGGCTCGATCACCGCCATGAACTCCCTTGAGCGAATAAAAGGTTTCAAAGAAGCCCTGGCAGGATCCCCGGGCATAAAGGTTGTGGATCCTGTGCTGGTGGACAATGAGAATACCGCTAAAGCCATAGAACTTGCACAAACGGCATTGGTTAAGAACCCTGATCTTGATGCATTCTTTGGTGTGTATGCCTTTAATGGACCATCTGCAGCTAAAGCTGTTAAAGCGGCAGGAAAAGTTGGAAAAATTCATATTGTCGCATTTGATACGACAGACGAACATCTTTTTATGATCAAAGATGGACTTATTGACGCCGCCATCGGGCAAAGGCAATACTTCATGGGATATCTGAGTGTTGTCGTACTACGTGATATGATTCAGGCAGGTAAAGAAGCAACAATGATGTTATTGCCAAAAACCAAAGACGGCGATACTATAATTGATACTGGAGTTGATGTTGTAACAAAGGCAAACCTGACAAACTATGTCAAAATGCTTGACAACTGGGGTGTTAAGCACCAGTTCAAGCCATAAAATGAATGGATTCTAGTAGCCTAAGCTTTTGGCTTGGTTTACAACAACGAATTAAAGAATTGCAAACTTGGAAAGCTGGGCTACAACTTTTTCAGCATTAGATCACCTTCTTTTTATAAAATTGAATTCACGCTCTCCAATTATGCCATTCGGTCTGAAAAGCATTATAATTATGAGTAGCAATGAATAAAGAACCATTCGCCAGCTTTGAAATTCTCGGAATAATTCAGGGATTATTGTGAAAGCTACTGCCCCGGTCATTGCCCCGCTTATACTGCTTGCACCACCAATGTAGAGATATATCAGATATTCAAGGGATTTCATGAATGTAAAGTTATCGGGATGTATGAATTGCAAAATGTGTGCGTAAATTCCTCCAGATACCCCTGCGAACACAGCCGAAACGGTAAACACAAGCATCTTTTGCTTGGTCGTGTTAATCCCGCTCATCTCTGCGGCGATCTCGCTGTCACGAGTAGCACGAGATGCGCGCCCATAAGTAGAGAACAGAAAATTTCGCATCAACCAGACTGAAACGACAGTGAATATGAAAACTATGGTTAAGTTTGTCATCTCTGGGATGCCACTCACACCCCTTGGACCGCCTAAAGGCTCTGATACACGGATAATAGTTCTAATAACCTCACCAAACGCCATCGTCACAATTGCAAGGTAGTCGCCTTTCAAGTGCAAAGTCGGAAGTCCGATGAGAAGTCCTGCAAAACCCGCGAACCCGCCTCCGATCAGTATTGATACAAAAAAAATTGTATACCCTCCGATTGTCCGTCCGGGTGGTTCTAAGCTTAGAAGCTGAAATATAATCGTGGTGAAGAATATCGAAGCATAGGCACCGACAGCCATAAACCCGCCGTGGCCTATGGAGAATTGTCCTGTAAAACCGTTGACCATCCCAAGACTAACAGTCATAACGATATTGATCCCGATGAACATAATTATTTGAAGATAGTAAGATGACAATAAACCAACTCGACCAGGGATCAGAATCGCAATATAGAGAGCTATCAGACAAACAGGAAATATGTGCTTTCTCAAGAACTTTATGAATGTAAATTGCATAGCTTTCAAACGTTTTTTATCACGAATTTCACTATTAATACGAATTACACGAATTTTTTGGAATTTTTATTCGCTAAACTTTTTCGTAAGTTTTCTTCCCGAGTAATCCCGTAGGTTTCACTATAAGGACGATTATAAGTATCGCAAATGCTATGCCGAATCCTAGATCAGAACTTATGGAATTTGCGTAAACCTCTGATATTCCCATGAGATACGAACCGATAACTGCACCGGGAAGACTGCCGATACCTCCGATGACTGCGGCGATAAACGCCTTCCATCCGGGCCAAATTCCCATATACGGAGATTGTACAGTCGTATACGTCATACCATAAAGCACTCCCGACGCACCTGCAAGCGCCGTTCCAAGAAAAAATGTAAAGCTTATAACACGGTCAACGTTAATACCCATAAGACTTGCAGTCGCCTTATCGTAAGATACTGCACGCATTTTCCTGCCAATCATTGTATAATTCACCAGATAAAACATCCCCACTAAAATTATAGATACGACCAGAAGGTTTATAAGTAATATGTTGCTGACAGTTATATTATAATATTGCGATAAAGAGTAGGTCTGTAATGGTATTAGCTCAGGGAAACTTCGGTAATCCGGTCCAAAAACGAACGGCAAGGCACAAAAATTCTCCAGAAATAAAGAAACACCTATTGCAGTTATTAAAGCAGAAAGTCTTGGTCTATTTCGCAATGGTTTATATGCGAGCTTCTCCATAATAACCCCAAGCAAAGAACATACGATCATTGAGATTATTATGACTATCGGGAAAGGCACGTGGTAGGCGTTTGCAGTGAAAAGAGCAGTATATACCCCAATCATGAATATATCAGCATGAGCAAAGTTTATCAGACGGATTATGCCATATACCATAGTGTAGCCTAATGCAATAAGGGCATACACTGTACCCAATTGGATACCATTGATAAGCTGTTGTATAAAATATTCCATTATTGATTTGCTGAATTGCCATTCCCATGAAAAACAGGAACCCAGTTCTTTATAGTAATTTTCTGGATTCCTGCCTACGCAGAAATGACAAAACCACGTCAAATGTCATTCCTGCGTTTATGCTTTGGCTATCGCGTCGCATAGCTGGAATCCAGAGATATTATAAAATTCATATTATCTGAGTATCAAACTACTTTTTCAAAAGAGAAGTTACCCGTTGCTGTGCCTTTAAGTATATAGCCAGTAAAAGCTAAATCAGGGAATTTCTCAATCATTAGATTCTTAATACTGGATAAATCAAGCTTTTGAACCTGTTCCTCCTCTTTAGGATCTTCTATTCCATAAGCGCCACAGTTATCATGGAGAAGAACAGCTACTTCTTGAATATTGTGCAGTTTCTTCGACAGTTCTACCTGCTTGAGTAAAAAGCTGTTGGATGCAGGATCAAGTAAGTCTTTGCCGGCGCCTGCCGCTGAAACTAGATCGTAGCTTCCTTCTTCATAACCTTCGCTTTTCAATAAAGCAGACAATTTCACAGGATTGATCCGTGAGTCCATACAACGGAAAATCAATCTCTTTTTACCATGTTCTGCATCATAAGCAGTTACTTCTGGTAACAAAAACGTGGTATCATTTACTCCCTTCGTAATCTTATTGGTAAAGGTTGCCGCAAGCGCTTCAAGAGCATTTCCACCGCCTGTCACCAGAACGTCGGGCATGATTTTTACTCCACCTTTTGCAAGAGAATCGGCTATATTTACCATCGCTGTTGCCGTTTGACCCAATGCGCTGACCTGTTGAGCAAAAGCCTTTGCTTTAGCCAGTCCAACTGCTTCGACCTCCGCCGCTTGAGCTTTACCTGTTTCGCTGATGTACTTTGCTTCACCTTCCGCTTTGGCGATCTTTGCTTTTGCGTTATTCAGTTCAACCTCGATGGATATTTCGGATTTTGCTAATGCCTCCTGCATTTCAACTTGTCCTGTCGCCTTTTTCACTGAAACGAGTTGGAGTTGAGCCTGTTCCTTCTTTTTATAAGTCTCCACTTCCTGATTGGCAATTTCACGCTCAGTGAGAACTTCGACAAGGTCTTCAGGAAGGATAACATCCTGAATATATACACCCTTTGTCTCCACCTGATATTCATCAAGCTTTTCTTTAATGTGTTCAAAAGCCTCATTCTGCACTTCCTGACGAGTTTCGATGAATTTTATCGCTTGCAGGCTTTGTAGTTTATCTCTGAAGTGGTTCCCAACAGCCGCCTGTAATACCTCATTGACAAGGTTTCTAATCGTGCCAACCATTGATATAACACGAGGAGCTTTAGTATCAGGAATGTGAATCTGAACCTGAAGGTCAATCTTGAATATAAATCCTTCTCTGCTTTTAGCTGTAATTTGACTCAAATGCCTATCCAGATCGTGTGCTTCAGAAGTCGCATCCGCCCAATTCAGTGTCAGGATCGAGGTTGGTACGATTTCAGATTGATAACAGCGTGGATTGATGGCATATTTTCCTGTCCTTAAAGCCTCTTCCCAGATACCTCTCCTGCCCGGTTTCACGATTGAGCCAAACTTGAAATCAACGCCTGATGTATCCTGAGTCATTAGTCCCACGTAGGCTTTGATTACTGCAACTTCGCCCTGTTTGACTACGAGCATCGGAACCATTTCCACACTTACAAGGAATGGATTCAGGGCATAAGCTCCATAAAGCAGAGGGTCATGCTGAAGTCCGATGCGCCCGCCATTATCCAGAAATTCCTGATAATCCTGATAGTTATTATGGAGATTGTTTTTACTTCCCAATATCGTTTCAATCAGATCAGCATTTGACACATCAGAACGTTTCATCATCTCTACAATGTCAGAGAACCCCCCTAGACGACTGGCGATATCACCGGCAGACAGTGGTTCGCCTTCAAAGGTCGTGACAATGCCCACCACGTCTAAAAATTCATCTAGTTTTCCTCCTGCTTGCTTTGGTTCAATGCGTACAAGTTCCAACTGCTTAGACGTAAGCCCGAAAGATTCGGGTTTTAGTCCACCTTTTTTGGCAGTATTTGCAAATTCAGGAGAAATCGGCAGTCCATAAACCTGTTCTTTCGTGATTATAAGGAATCCAACCGGGTGTACGGGAACTAGCGACCCGGGAGGTAATACAGGACGTTGAACTCCCTTCTGTCCACCGTTAGCTACAAACTGGCGTAAATCCGTGAAACTTCCGAATTCCTTTTTAAAAATGGCGGATTTTGCACCGATTGGTAATGGCGCTCCTACCTGAGCGACAACCACCCCGATCTCACCAGCAGGCACCTGCACCCATGGGAACTTCCTCACAGCATAGACCATCCAGAACTTAAACCGATAGCCCGGCATTAACAAATCCGCCTGATAACCAGCTTCACCTTTGAAAGCAACAGGACTATCCTGTGTCAGTTTCCCACCAAATCTCTTCATTACTAAACCAACTTCAGTCGGACCAATTTTTCGGACTGATGGCATGATTAAAAATAATAGGAATAAAATACTCAACAATACGATCAAAGCTATAAGTTGTCCTGTCGGAACCAGGGCTAGAATTATAATAAGTATAGCACCCAAAAACACCAGTAAAGCAACAAGCTGTCTCATTAGAATCCCCCTTTAGTTAAAAAAACACCCAGTTACCAGAACGCCATGTTTCCAATAAATCTAGCAAATTAGCTTTTTAAGAAAAGAAATATACAAAACTCCCCTTTTCAGAAGGACCCGGGGTGTTAATATGTCACTAAAAACCTAAACATCATACTCATTCAAGATTACTGTGTCTTTCCATCATCTCCTGTGGTGTTACACCAGTCTTTTGCATTATCATAATAATAGTAGCATCGAGGAGAATATATGCGGCGGCTTCAAAAGCTGATTTAAGAGGTAAAACAGGTTTTTCTATCTCCGGGAGTATAAGCACCTGATCAGAGATCTCTCCTATGCTCGCATTAGTTTTTGATGTTATCAAAAATACAATTGCCTCTAGTTCCTTTGCTTTGGTGACTATGTGTTTAACTATCGCCGTCTCTCCAGAACCTGATATGGCAACCAGAAGATCACCATTTTTTATTGAAGGGGTCGTAATTTCGCCAACTATAAGTACCTTAAACCCTAGATGCATCAAACGCATAGCAAAAGAGCGCGCAACCAGACCAGACCTACCTAGACCGGTGATAAAAATTCTTTCTGACGATAGGATCGCCTTAACTAGATTCTCTACTTTTTCCTCATCAGCCTGATTCAAGATATAGCCAATCTCTGTTAATATCCTATCTGAAATCCATCGGAAATTCATTTTAAAACAATCCTTTCAATGCTTTTACAATCTACTTTCCCTTTAGCATAAAGAATGATAACAGATTCTAAATACAATATCAAGAATATTTATCCTAACTGTACCTGTCTGAATTTATTGGGTTTAAAGACTGGATTTCAGCTTTCGCTGGAATGACAACTTATTTATATCATAAAACATTGAAAAATGTCATTCCAGCGCAGAGCCTGCCCTCGTGAAGACGGGGGCTGGAATCCAGAGTCTCTCAAAACTATTTTTTTACCCAATAATTTAGGACAGATACGTCCTAACTTCTGAGTTTTTCATTGACACACTAACAGGAAAGTATTATTGTTTAACAAGTATTCACGCTAAAATAATGTATCCATAAAAAGGAGATTACAATGATCGAAGAATTTAAATACGATGAGATTAAAGAGATATTAAATACAGTTCATGGTAGTGATCTTTTGCCGAAATATAGCGATGAATCACGCTGGCGAGTGATTATGGAAAATCCAATGCTTTCACCATCTTTTCAGGGATACAAGGGGTATCTGGATAAGCTTTTGGAAGAACCAATAACGCATATTCCAGCATCACTTTACCTGAACTACCGCAGGACAGGCAATCGAAATCCTCATGATGGGATAGCAGGCAATAGGCGCGGTCAACTTATTGCACTTGTGGTTGGTGAGTGTATAGAGCAAAAAGGGCGATTCATGGATGCAATAATGGATCGTATTTGGGCTATCTGTGAGGAAAGTAGTTGGGTTATACCAGCGCACAGTCATACAACCTTACCCGAATATACAGACATCGCATGGGTCGATCTGGTATCAGCAGATACAGGTCTTACACTTGCAGAGGCTTTATACATGCTTGGTGATCGTCTGGATGAACATGATCCGATGATTAAACAGCGAGTTCTGTATGAGCTTGAAAGAAGATGCTGGAAACCATATCTTGAACGTGACGATATGTGGTGGATGTTCCGTAAGAATCGGGAGAAACTTAATAACTGGACTGCTGTGTGCAACTGCGGGGTCGTTGGATCAGCTATTCTAGCAATGAATGACAATGATATGCTGGCAAAGATGATAGAGAAATGTTTGCGATCAATGAATGATTTCCTCCCATGTTTTGACAAAGACGGCGGATGTGACGAAGGTCCGGGATATTGGGGCTATGGTGTATCAAATTACGTCTGGTTATCCTACCTTCTGGAGATGCGGACCGATAAAATATCATTATTAAATACCCCTGAAATGCGATTAATTGCTATGTTTCCACAAAGGACAACCCTCAGCGGAAACAGTGTTGTGAATTTCTCGGACTGCTCATCTCATGTCAGTTTTTCCCCATCACTGATGTTTTATCTTGGTCAGCGCCTATCGCTTCCAGATGTCAGCGCATTCGCTCAATATCAGTATGATCTTAATCTCAGAAGCACCTCATTCAGCAGTGTGAGAGACCTTGTATGGATACCAATTTGGGGTCCCATAGGACACTATCCTTTGAAGTGGAAGCCTGAAAAAAGCGTTTATTATTCTGACATGCAGTGGTTGATCAGCCGTGTGAGTCCAGACGATGAGAACACTCTCATGCTTGCGGCAAAGGGTGGGAATAATGGTGAGAATCATAATCAGAATGATGTCGGTAACTTTATTGTCCATTATGGCGGTGAATCTCTAATTATTGATCTTGGCGCAGGTTCTTACACGAGGGATTATTTCAGCAGTAAACGTTATGAGATACTGGTAAATTCATCATGGGGACACAATGTACCTCTGGTTAATGGCTATCAGCAACCGCCCGGTTCCCAATACTCAGCACAATTGCTTGGCCACATAAATTCTGATACAGAGGATGCCCTTGAGTTAGAACTCAGCAACGCATATCCTGACGAAGCTAAGGTTCGCTTGTTAAGACGAAGGATGTCATTGAATCGAGATGGAAAAGGCGGATGGGTAGAGATTGATGATCGGATCAGGTTTGATGGTGGTGAGGGTTCTTGTAAACTTCCGTTATATGTGTCTGGTGAGGTAATAGACGAAGGTTCAGGCAATCTCCGAATTGTCGGGCAAAAATCTTCCATCATGGTTCAGTATCAACCTCCGATGATAAAACCAATAATTGAGCAAGTAGAGCTTGATGATAAAAGGATAAGTGGCACTATCCGCCGTATCGTTTTTGACATTTCCATCTACGAAGGCTCCGGCAGTCTGAATCTGAAGGTTTATCCAGTAACCGTTTAGCATTTCTAAATGTCTTTATCCACGAATTTACGCTAATTTCACGAATCTTCTTTATTTGTATTTATAGCGTTATTCGTGGATTAATAATTCTAAATCCGCAATTTTCTAATCTTTCCTCAACAAAGTCCGGTTATTTTTTCTACCAAATTTTCTCTGATATTGGGATTATATTGTAGGAGAATTCATAATGGATCAAGTTGCTCATACAGACGAACTGGACTTTCTCATCATCCGTGCGCAGGAAGGCGATCTGGATGCGTTTGGAACAATTGTGCTGCGCTTTCAGGATAATGATTCACAAAGAAACTTACTCCTGAAAACCCCTTCCCCTCCCATAAGATTCAAGTTGATTTTTTTCTTCTGGTGTAAGTGTATCTCTTTGTGATAATGCAAATGCAACCTGACAAAATCGCTCTATGCTTCTAAGACCCATTATCGTAACATGCACAGCTTTGCTACTAAGTACATAACGATAAAATTGCTCAGGAGATGGTGATTCTGGATCATTGAGAAGTTTGTCATTTCGAGTAGCGTTCATGATAATCACACCCATATTACGGGCAAGAGCTTCTGGTAATACCGTATCTTCAGGTTCCCTTATGGCGCAGTTATACCAGCATAAAACAGTATCAAAAAGTCCTGTAACTACAGCTTCTTTCATCTGTATCCAATCATGTCCGGTAACACCAATGAAACGTACAAGACCTTCTTCTTTTGCTTTTAGAACCATCTCAATTACGCCACCGGAACTCAATGCTTTTTCACGTTCAGGCTGAGTATTGAGATGATGAATCTGATAAATATCTATATATTCTGTCTTGAGCAACCTTAAAGACGTCTCAAGATCATTACGCGCGCTATCTGCGTCACGCTGTATGGTTTTTGTAGCTAAAATTAATCGCTCTCGCTGACCTTGAATTGCTTCACCAATAACCTTTTCATCATCTCCCTCTCTGTAAATTCGTGCTGTATCTATATAATTTACTCCACAATCTAATGCTGTTCGATATCCATCCACAGAGTCACAATATGCCCCGCCAATACCAAGTCTTGTAACCACCAACCCCGTTTTGCCAAGAGTTATTTTTGGAACGTTATACATTTTTATGACACCTTCCTTGTAATCTAATCACCAATCTTAACAAATGGTTAAAACGTAAAGACCCTAATCCTCCATGAGTAACTGAGATAGCTCCCTCGACTGAAGCATTTAATGGTACTCAATCCGAGGGCTACGCCATCTAGGCGAAAGTGATGAGCCACTTGAATAATCATATAATACTAATTTATTCATCGAAGGTCAAATATTTTTTTAGAAGCCATTTTAGAATTATTATATTAGAATCAGAACAATGCTGTTGACAATCAAAAATCAGGGATGTATACTTTGTAGTGGAAGGTTTTAGAATTCTACTTTTCGGTTTAAATAAAGAAATAGATTTTTATTAGCCATTGATTAACACTAATAAAAGAAATTGAAAGATTCCAAGTTTAAACTTCAATGCACAATCTTATTATTTTGAAATCAATCTGTGTCCATCTGTGTTAATCTGTGGCTAGATTCTTGATTCGGAGGAATATTTGTGTTAGCAAAGCGCATTATACCATGCCTTGATGTAAAGGATGGTAGAGTAGTTAAAGGTGTGAATTTTCTTGGATTGCGTGATGCCGGCGACCCTGTGGAAGTATCAGCACGATATAATGATGAAGGTGCAGATGAGATCACCTTTTTGGATATTACTGCATCCCACGAGAACCGTGGCACGATGATCCACGTTGTAGAAAAGACCGCTGAACAGGTTTTTATGCCACTCACAGTCGGTGGAGGCATCAGAACCATAGATGATATCCGTAATCTTCTGTCCGCAGGGGCAGACAAGGTCTCGATAAATACTGCCGCAGTCGAAAATCCTGATTTCGTCAAAATCGCTGCCGATAGATTTGGCAATCAGTGCATTGTAGTTGCTATTGATGCCAGAAAAAGAACTAGCGGACAGGGATGGGAAGTGTATACTTATGGCGGTCGAAAACCTACCGACATAGATGCGTGCTGGTGGGCGCAGCGGGTCGAGGAACTTGGCGCCGGAGAGATACTGCTGACAAGTATGGATTGTGATGGAACGAAGCTTGGTTACGACATTGAACTAACAAAGCGCATATCCGATTCGGTAAATATTCCGGTAATCGCATCCGGTGGGGCTGGAACATTAGAGCATTTATATGAAGCACTATCTGATGGTAAAGCTGATGCTGTATTGGCAGCGTCTATTTTTCATTATAGAGAGTATTCGATTCAACAGGCAAAAGTTTATCTGAGAGAAAAAGGTGTTCCTGTAAGGTTATGAGAAATACGTTATGTATGGGAGGAATGTTTATGGAGAAAAATAGGCTAAAGGATCTCAAGATATTCTCTGGAAACTCTAACCTTGAACTTGCTAAGGGGATTGCTGAAAAGCTGGGTTTAGCTCTTGGGGATGTTACTATTACCAGGTTTAGTAATGAAAACATAAAAGTTAAGCCTAATGAAAGCGTTAGAGGAAAGGACGTATTTGTTGTCCAAACATCATGTCCGCCAGTGAGCGATAATATTATGGAACTACTCATAATGCTTCATGCGCTTAAGGGGGCATCTGCTGACAGAATAACCGCTGTTATACCATATTTCCCTTATGTTCGTTCAGACAAAAAAGATGAGCCGAGAATATCCATTACAGCAAAATTGATGGCTGATCTGCTCATGACTGCCGGGGCTGATAGAGTTTTAACTATGGATCTCCACGCCGCCCAGATTCAAGGCTTTTTTGATATTCCCGCTGACCAACTCCTTGCACTGCCGATCCTTAGTAAATATTTTGAAGAAAAGGGTCTGGATAATCTTGTAGTTGTCGCTGGTGACGTAGGGCGTGCAAAACTAAACGTCAAATATGCAGAAAAGCTAAAAGCGCCGTTGGCTATACTTGAAAAACGGCGTGAGGACGACAGAGAAAATGCCAAAGTAGTAACTGTTATAGGTGACGTCAAAGGCAAGAATGCAGTTATGTTTGACGATGAGATTCTCACAGGCGGCTCTCTAATGGAACTTGTGAGAATTCTAAAAGAAAATGGTGCAAATGAGATATACGCAGGAATAACTCACGGCATACTCTCAAAAAATGCTGTTCCTAATATTGCAAAATCCGAGCTAAAAGAGCTTGTTATAACCAATACTGTTCCGCTTCCGCCAGAGAAAAAAATTGATAAGATCAAGGTCCTATCTGTTGCTGAATTATTTGCTGAAGCGATTAGACGTATACACGAAGGAGAACCCGTTAGTTGCTTATTTACCTAGAAATGGAGGCTAGGAAAAATGAGATACATTCAAAAGGCTAAGATGTATGCCGCAAGAGGTGTTGTAAGTCAGATAGCAAGGATGCTCACTAATACCTCTGATGAGAATCTTATCCGAGTGACTAAAATGGTAGAGAATCTCATGGTTACAGAAACTCAGAAAAAATATGTTCATGATACCAGATTAATCTTTGAACAGGGACATCCCGGACTAACAATGATCAGAAAGCTACTGGCTAGAGGTTTACACCCAAACTACCATAAAAACCTTTTAATTAGCCTTTTCACCAATTCTTTATTCATTGGGTACGGGATAAGAAAGCAGATTTATGAGCAAGAAGGAGAATCACCGCCTTCTTTCATAGTTATAAGCCCTACCATGCGATGCAATCTTCACTGCTATGGGTGTTACGCCGGACAGTATAAAAAGAATGAAGAACTAGACTTCAATACAGTTGATAGAATAGTGTCTGAAGCAAAAGAGCTTGGAATGTATTTTGTCACTATCTCCGGCGGAGAGCCTTTCATTTATGAAGGATTATTTGACATTTTTGAAAAACATCATGATATGTGCTTTATGATATATACTAATGGCACACTAATTGATGACAAGGCTGTAGAAAGGTTAGTCTCACTTGGAAACGCCGCGCCTGCAATAAGTGTTGAAGGATACGAATCAGAAACGGATGCAAGGCGGGGTGAAGGTATTTATAAACAGGTGAGTGATTCTATGGCAAGACTCAAAAATGCTGGGGCTTTGTTTGGTTTTTCTGCAACAGCTACGAGAAATAACGTTGACATTCTATCTAGTTCCGAATTTGTAGATACAATGATAGAAAGGGGATGCTCATTTGGCTGGTATTTTACCTATATACCCATAGGACGTAAGCCTCAACTGGAACTGATGCCAACACCCGAACAGAGAGATATACTAAGGCAGAGGATCAAATTTATGCGCGAGGAAAAACCTATATTCATCGCTGACTTTTGGAACGATGGACCATTGGTTGGTGGATGTATCGCCGGGGGAAGAAGGTATCTCCATATCAACAGCAAGGGCGATGTTGAACCCTGTGTTTTTGCTCATTTTGCAGTAGACAATATAAAGAATAAATCACTAAAAGAAGCTATAAACTCACCGTTCTTTAAATCTATAAGAGAGCATCAGAAAATTAATAATAAAAATCTTCTACTTCCGTGTATGATAATTGACCACCCGGAGACATTAAGGGAACTCGTAGCAGAATATGGCGCACACCCAACTCACGATGGTGCTGAAACTGTCATAACAGAGATGGCGGAATATCTCGATAATTATTCCGTCGAGTATGGAAAGCTGGCAAACAAGGCATGGAAAAGCTACGGTAAGAAGGACATTTGGACCCGTGACGTCTGGAAGGATGAAGAGGAAACTGCCAATGCGTCAGGTTGAATACTTGCTTTTTGTCATTATATATCTACTTTGAAGTGTTACCTTAATTGTGAACCATGCCTAAATATGTTATGAGAAGATTATAAATATGGGAGATGAAATAAAGAATAAATAGTATGCCAAACTCATCATATAAGCTGGCAAAATTTTTGCGTCCATACTGGAAAAAAATCATTATCGGACCACTGCTGATGGTCATAGAAGTAGCGATGGACCTGGCACAGCCTCGAATGATACAGAGAATCGTTGATGTAGGGATTGCGCAACTTGATTTATCTGTTGTTATCAACACAGGTCTAATCATGGTCGGTCTAGCATTAATAGGGGCATTCGGCGGCTCTGGAAATACGGTATTTGCAGTAAAGGTTTCTCAAGGTTTCGGCGCAGACCTTCGCAGTTCACTTTTCCGCAAGGTGCAGTCGCTGTCTTTTGGCAACTTAGATAGATTGGATACGGGACAGTTGATAACACGCCTTACCAATGATGTTACACAGGTTCAGGAAGTGGTACTCATCGCTTTAAGAATTCTGGTAAGAGCGCCGCTTATATTGGCTGGAAGTTTGATCATGGCAGTCATTACAAGCCCAAAACTAGCACTTATATTGCTGGTATTGGGTCCTTTATCGCTTGTTGTGATTATTCTTGTAGTTAAAAAAGCTTATCCAATGTTTTCCGAAGTACAACATAGGCTTGACAGGCTTAATACGGTGATGCAAGAGAATTTAGCGGGTGTCAGGGTTGTGAAAGCCTTTGTGCGAGCGGATTATGAACAGCAACGATTTGGAAATGCCAACGAGAATTTAGTGGATAGAACCATTCGAGCAATGAGGTTAGTGACAGTTGTGATGCCGTTTATGATGTTAGCGGTTAATTTCGGTGTGGTAAGTGTTATCTGGTTTGGCGGGATTCAGGTTGCCTCGGGGAACATGAAAGTGGGGCAGATTATGGCTTTCATAAATTATCTGTTCCATGCTCTTGGTTCGCTAATGATGGTAAGCATGTTATTGATTCAGGTGTCCAGAGCAGAGGCATCGTCAGACCGAATTCTCGAAGTGCTAAATAGTGAACCAGAAGTCAAAGATGATACAGACTCACTCAGTGTATTCAACCCTTGTGGGAAAGTAGCCTTTGAAAACGTTACGTTTAGTTACAAAGGTGACTCTCAAAAACCGGTACTGCACAATATTAGCTTTGTAGCAGAACCCGGACAAACGGTTGCAATTCTTGGTGCAACAGGATCAGGCAAGTCCAGTCTGGTTTATTTAATCCCTCGTTTTTATGACGTATCAGAAGGAAAAGTGACAATTGACGGCACGGATGTACGAGATATAAGCAAGGAATCGCTATGTAGCAACATTGCTTTCGTTCTTCAGGAGTCAGTCTTATTTTCAGGAAGCATACGTGATAACATTCGATATGGGCGACCATACGCTACCGATGATGAGGTTATCAGAGCCGCTAAATTAGCCCAGGCGCATGATTTCATCAGCAGTTTTCCAGAAGGTTATGATACACAGCTTGGTCAACGAGGCGTAAACATCTCCGGCGGACAAAAACAGCGCATCGCTATCGCTAGAGCGTTGATTACTAAACCATCCATATTGATCCTTGATGATAGCACTAGCTCTGTAGATGTTGAAACAGAATCAATGATTCAGGATTCTCTTATTGAGTTGATAGGTAAGTGTACAAGATTTGTGATTGCACAAAGAATTAGTACAGTGTTGAATGCTGATAAAATTATTGTTTTAGAGAACGGTGCAATAGCCGCAGAAGGCACACATAAAGAATTGCTAGACTCAAGCTTGATCTATCGAGAAATTTATGACTCGCAACTGGGAAATGGAAGGAAAGCGGATGCGTGATCAAAAATCAGCAAGCCAACCCAGAGGTTTTATCGGTGGTCCCGGTCGTCCCCAGATGATCGGAGGCGGTGAGAAAGCTAAAGATACTCGAAGCACGATGTTCCGTCTATGGGGATACTTGAAATATCAAAGGTTGGGTTTACTTGAGGTAGTTTTTCTTGTTATAGTCAATACTGGTTTTGGTCTGCTGGGACCTTATCTACTGGCAAAAGCAATAGATGGCTACATTATACCTAGAAACTTACAGGGTTTGATCTGGATCATAATACTGATGGCAGGAATTAATATTGCCAATTCCCTCACAACGTGGACTCAAAATTACATAATGGCAAAGGTATCTCAGCATACGGTTCGACATATACGGAATGACCTATTTGCCAAACTCCAGATACTTCCGCTTTGTTTCTTTGATCAGACACCTCATGGTGAACTGATGAGCCGTTTGACAAACGATATAGAGAACATTAGTAGAGTTCTTGCTGATGGCGTTGCTCAGTTTGCTAGTAGCATCATAACCATCATCGGAACTGCTGTGATGATGTTCTTGCTAAACATACATCTTGCTGTCGTTAGTCTAATAACTATTCCTCTCATGGCTTTTCTGACTAAATGGATATCAACGCACACTCGCAGGGGATTTCGTGAACAGCAGAAAAACATTGGAATACTAAACGGATTTATTGAGGAAAATATAACCGGACAACGGGTAATTAAGGCTTATGGCAGAGAGCAAGATATATCTACCAAATTCGAGGAAGCCAACCGTAATCTCCAGACATCAGCTACTTATGCCCAGACTTTTGCTCTTGTATTGGCCCCTTTGTCGAACTTTGTTAATAATGTAAGCATTGCCATTGTTGCTATGTCCGGTGGCTTAATGGTGATAAAGAATATTGCCACTGTCGGTATTGTTGCGGCTTTTATGAATTATGCACAGCAGTTCGGTCGCCCTTTGAATCAGATAGCCAACCTATATAACTTTATACAATCTGCATTAGCAGGGGCTGAACGAGTTTTTGAGATAATTGACGAAAAACCAGAGATTGAGGATGTATCGGATGTTCCTTCGCTAGATGAGACCCAAGGAGAAGTAATATTTCACGATGTATACTTTGGCTACAAGAGTGATGTTCCTGTGCTTAAGCAAGTGAGTTTTCAGGCAAAGTCGGGACAAACTATTGCTTTAGCCGGACCAACCGGTGCAGGAAAGACAACCATCGTTAATCTACTGACACGTTTCTACGATATTGATAACGGTAGCATAACTATTGATTCTCTCAACATTCGTGATGTTCAGAGAGCAAGTTTGCGCCGTCAACTGGGGATCGTATTACAGGACACATTTCTCTTCTCTGAATCAGTCATGGAAAACATTCGTTATGGCAGGCTGGATGCTACTGATGAGGAAGTTTTCGCTGCTGCTGAACTGGCAAATGCTGATCAATTTATACGCCATCTTCCACAGGGCTACAATACACTTCTCTCAGAACGGGCGAGCAATCTAAGCCAAGGACAGCGACAATTGCTGGCTATTGCACGAGCCGCTCTAGCGAATCCCAAAATACTGATACTTGACGAAGCAACCAGCAGCGTTGATACCCGCACCGAGATGCACATTCAGGAGGCTTTATTACGTCTTATGGAAGGTCGTACTGCATTTGTCATTGCCCATCGTTTGAGCACTATCCGAAATGCCGATCAGGTTCTGGTGATCAACAATGGGGAGATTATCGAACGTGGTACTCACTTAGAGCTATTGGATCAACGTGGCTTTTATTATAATTTATACATGAAACAATTTAAAGTACAGTAATTTATGTCATTGCAAAAGATAATAGGTTCTTTGGTAAATGACGGGGAAAAAGCATTTTAAATCCCCCCTTCCCCTCTTTTTCAAAGGGGGAATTAGTTCTCCCCTTTAGCTAAAGGGGAGTTAGAGGGGATTTGATTGGCATGTAAGATTCTTTTCCCTCGTAAAATCCCAAAGAGACCAGATAGTACGAGTTTTTCACTTATATGGAGAAGATATACCATGAAAACTGTCGTTATTATAGGTTCTATGGATACAAAGGGAGAGGAATTCGCTTATCTGAAGCAGATGATAGAAAAACATGGACTTAAAACTCTCGTAGTTGACGCAAGCGCGCTCGGTGAGCCAAAGCTGAAACCAGATATTCCCAATAGTGAAGTTGCAAAGGCAGTCGGCGCCAATATTGAGGAAGTTGTGAAAATGGGCCGTGGCGAAGCTATGGCGATAATGTCGAAAGGTTCCGAAGCAATAATTAATCGTTTATATAAAGAAGGAAAACTTGACGGCATCATTGGCATGGGCGGAAGCGGAGGAACTGCTGTTGCTACTGCCGGTATGCGTTCTCTTCCTGTAGGTGTTCCGAAAGTCATGGTTTCGACTGTTGCGGCTAGTAGCAGCGTCGGTTCCTACATTGGTACAAGAGATATTACAATGATCCCCTCGGTAGTGGATGTCGCCGGTCTAAATCGGATCAGTAGAAAGATATACGCCAACGCCGCCGGCGCCATTGCTGGCATGATTATGACTGAACCAGAGGAAGTGCCTGACGAAAAACCATTGATCGCCACCACGATGTTTGGAAATACGACCCCGTGCGTTGATCGAGCAAGAGCAAAGATGGAAGAAGCAGGTTACGAAGTACTTGTATTTCACTGCACTGGTACAGGTGGACGCACAATGGAGGATTTGATCTCCGATGGTTTCATCTCTGGCGTACTAGATATCACGACTACCGAATGGGCAGATGAACTTGTTGGAGGGGTTTTCTCTGCCGGACCTACAAGGTTGGACGCCGCAAGCAAAGTTGGAATACCGCAAGTAATAGTTCCCGGCTGTGTGGATATGGTCAACTTCGGCGCAATGGAGACTGTTCCTGAAAAATTCAAAGGGAGAATATTCTACCAGTGGAATCCCAACGTAACGCTCATGAGAACGAATCCCCAAGAAAATGCTGAGATGGGACGTATATTTGCAGAAAAAGCAAACGTATCCAATGGACCTGTATTGTTCATGCTTCCTCTAAAGGGTGTGTCTATGCTTGATTCAGAGGGTGAAATTTTCTGGTTGCCCGAAGCTGACAAAGCCATCTTTGACGCTATCAAACAGAATGTGAGGAAGGATATACCGGTGATCGAGATTGATGTAAACATCAACGATCCATCATTTGCTGATAGATCGGTTCAGGAACTTCTAAACATGCTCAAATAGTTAAGGATCCATGATTAAATAACTTACCCAATAAGAAACACACCCCCGAATCTCTCAAGAGGGGGAGTTTAGGTCTATTCTCCCTTTGAATGAAGTTTGATTAAATAATCGGGCAATAGAATTAATAGCATTTTTCTGGATTCCAGCCTGCGCTGGAATGACATTTTGCTGGTGTTTGTCATTCCAGCGCAGGCTGGAATCCAGTCAAGTTTATTACCTGATTAATTATTCAATGCTCATAAAAAGGGGGGTCAAGGGGGATTTAAAAAGGTTATTTAATTACGGTTCCTAAAGTTGTATACGAGGTTTAAAATGATGAATTACGAAGAATCAAACATAACTTTCCGAAAGGCATCAAAGTCTGATGATGATAGCATTTTTCGTGTCTTGGCTTCTGCGTTCCAGCTTGAGAAAGACACACAAAAATGGCGAAACATGAGAGGCATGGCTTATGGTGGAACAGAGAGCTTTCTTGTATTATGCAAGAATGATGAAGTTATTGGTACTGTTATGATCTCACCTCACTGGCTTAGGGTTGGTTCTGCGAAAGTTTTGAAGGGCGATGTTGGTGAAGTGGCAATCCTGAAAGATTTGCATGGAAAAGGCTTTGGCATAAAACTCATGCAGGAATGTGTAAGTTATCTGCAAGATAACGGGTTTCACTTATCAAGGCTAGGCGGGTTAAATCGCTTCTATGCAAAGTTTGGCTATGTCCCTTTTCCACGACGTTATTATGAGTTTCTGCTGACAAAGGTTCATGCAGGTGCATCAACCTTTCCGCCTGAATACCTCGTAGCGTTATCGCCAGAGCAAGAGCGATTAGTGCGACTTTATCATCCACAAAAGGATTGGCAGAGGCGCAATGAGCTTTACGACGCTTTTAATGAAAATCGCTCTGGATCATTGATAGAATGGCATGGTTCCCCGCCAACTTCAGGCGAACCTGACCCCAATGCCCTTAGATTTGTGTATGAAGAAGATGGGAACGTTGCTGGCTATCTTTTTGCGGGAGAATATGATTATGAGCCATCACCGTTTGAGGCAAAGGTGACTATCTACGATGTTGCCTTTGATCTCGATAAACCGCAGGCTTTAACTACGCTGATGCGTTATACGCTGCGAGAATCGCTAAAACGTGGAGCGCTGCGTGTGACAGCAAGACTGCCTTTTGATCCATTAGTACAAAAATCACTTACAGATGCTGTGATATATTTCTCTTTGCAGGAATTACAGTCTGCAATTGCATCAAATATGATGCTAGTGATTGATTTACGAGGTTTATTGGAGTCCATCATACCCGAACTTACAAGCAGAATTGCAAATGCCCCAAACTTCCAACCATTCTCTGTGCAACTATCAATAAACGAGCAGAAAGCTAAATTAGCGATAAATAAGGCTTCTGTTGATTTAGTGGATATTGAAAGTCCAGATGCACATCTGGACTGTGATATGACGGCGTTTCTGCGGTGGTTATTTGGACTAAACGGTTTTGATGAGTGGCAGATAGGTATAAAGCACACGCTCAATAATGAGCAGGTACAGGTCTTTGCCAGACTTTTTCCACGACAGCCGTGTGCGTCCGGTCCATGGGGTTAATAAGTGCATGTTTATATCGTTTTGAAGTGAATTTTTGTTGACATTTTGGTAGAAATCTTGTAAGATAGATATGTTGGTTAATCAGCAAAATAAGGCGATAATGGTTCAAAAACTACTGAGAAAGGAGATATTCTAAGTACACTTATTCCATGAGCGTCATTTTTTGTCTATTGCTACGGAAAATTCACATACCTGAAAAGGAGATGAGGTTTACAATGGCCCAAATGGTTACAAACTCTAGAACAACGCTACCAGGAGAAGAAGTAATCGTTAGAGCTGTCCAGTTCTTTACAAATGAGAAGTGGAGACCACAGACTCAATCTGCAAGAAATGCAACATTCGAGGGTAAGCCGCCCATACCATGGGGATTACTTATCCTCACGATCATTGCTTTTTTCGCGTTCATTGTCCCGGGTATAATATTGTACATTCTCTTAATTGCCCGAATGTACCGACTTCAAAACATTGTGGTCACTGCCAATCCAATCACAGGAGGTACAGAGGTAGTTATCAGTCACACTAAATCAGCAAAAAAAGTAGTTAATCAGTTCATAAACCTACTACCACCAGCATAATTGCAGTGAAACTTGATACATCCATAAAGCGGGGCAGTTAGTATTACCTTGTAAATACCTGCAAGAGGAGTTTACGAGTTATGAGTGTTGATGATAAAAGCAGAGAAGATTGGTTGCGCGGACTAAGGAAGAGATTGGATGAGAGCGATAAGAATTGGGTACTTGCCTTTTGCCTTTCGCTATTTATAGGTATTTTGGGGGTTGATAGATTTTACTTGGGATACATAGGGCTTGGCCTTCTGAAGCTAGTTACGCTTGGAGGACTGGGTATATGGTATGTAATAGACGTATGTTTACTCCTCTTAGGTAAAATGCGCGACGCAAATGGTGGATTATTACGCAGACCTTTTTGACCCCGTATCTTTCCTACACATCCAATCAAATAGGCGTCATCTTGACGTCTTTCTTTGTTTTTGCTTATTTTAAATTTATCCTTCTAAACATACTATAAAAAACGTGATTAAGAGTATTTATAAGCTGAAAGAAAGTCTCCAGCGGAATATTGGAAATATACTTCTGATCCTGCCTGTTGTCTTTGTACTGTTTGGATACGTGTTCTATCCTTCTCTGCATGTTTTATGGCAGAGCTTTTACAAGTCAGGAGTATATTCCCTTGACAATTATCGTGAGTTTTTCAGCCTTCAAAGCAGAGCAAACCTTGAAGCTCTGGGAAACAGCGTATACATATCAATAGGTAGTGTGTTATTTTCCGCTCTGGTAGGCGTTCCACTTGCTTTCATATTCACAAGATACCGATTCCCCGGCAGAAACCTGTTCTCCTCACTTGCTATATTGCCTTTTGCGCTTCCTCCATTAGTCGGCGCCATATCCTTCATGTTCCTCTATGGAGAAACGGGCATCCTTCCCAGAGGTTTGCAGGCTTTATTCAGTCTTGAAAAACCGCCCTTTGCTATTGACAGAGTGCCTGCTATATTCCTTGTCCATACTTATACCATGTACGTATATTTTTATACCTTTGTTTCCTCTGCTCTGGGGAGTATAGATACTTCGGTAGTGGAATCAGCATACAATCTTGGCGCCTCAAGATTGATGGTGTTCAGAAGGATAATTCTTCCATTACTAACACCCGCACTCGTCGGTGCGTCTTTGCTGGTATTCATGATTTCTATGGCATCTTTCAGCGCACCGTTCCTATTCGCACCTGATTACAGAGTTCTAAGCCTTCAGATATTCTTTTCAAAGGTCAACGATGATATGGACATGGCATGTACGCAGACAGTGATGTTATCCGCAATATCAATATTTTTCTTGTTATTTATGCAGTGGTATTCTGGAAGACAACAATACGTCATGATCAGCAAGGGTATAGCGCCTTACGAAACCGAAGTGCAAGGAAAAAGCAGGTATCTTATGGGCGCGTTAGGATGTATTATCGTGATTATCCTGTTACTCCCGCATTTTACGATAATACTGATGTCCTTTATGAAAAATGGTTCGTGGACGTGGCAGGTTTTGCCAAGTGAGTATACTTTTGAGAATTATACCAACTTGCTGACAAAACCGGGCGTGCTTGAACCTATCGTAAACAGCTTGAAGATGGCATCTCTAGCAACTGCGGGAAATGTGATCTTTGGTGTTCTAGCGGCATACGTTCTGGCAAAAAGACGATTTACTGGAAGGAAAGTCCTCGATGTTATGGTAATGATCCCCTGGGCTTTGCCGGGAACTGTCGTAGCCATGAACCTTATCATTGCCTTCAATAAGCCAAATATATTTACAGGATACCAGATTCTTACTGGCACATTCTGGCTACTTCCGATTGCTTATTTTGTCAGACATATCCCTCTCGTGTACCGATCAACTTATGCGTCACTGCAACAACTTGACAACTCGCTAGAGGAATCGGCGAGAAATCTTGGGGCGTCGTGGTTATATGCGTTCAGGCGGGTGATACTTCCGTTGGTTATGCCTGGGATATTTGCGGGCGTGTTACTGGCTTTTGTGACAGCTTTGGGAGAGTTCGTTGCTTCCATACTATTATACATTCCATCAAACAAGCCAATATCAGTGGAAATCTACTCGCAGTTGGATAGACTTGCTAACTTTGGTTCAGCGTCGGCATATAGCGTGTTACTTGTAATATTGGTCACTGCCGTCTTAATTTTCTCCAATAAAGTGCTTAAAGTCAGTGCAAATCGCATGTTCTAGTTGACTTTCTGAAAAATAGAGTTATAATAATAGGGTGAGTTTTTTATCACGAATTTTTATTACGTTCGTGCAATTCGTTTATTTGTGTAACCTGTGATTTATTATAGTAATCGTCAAAAAATGCCATTTTGACATAGTAATTTAGCGTTTTTCACAACCCCCTGTATCCCCCTTTAGTTAAACTAATCTTTACCCACAAGTTGAGTAAGATATGATAGAATATATGTAAGCAACGATATATTAGATAAACAAACTCATTCAACGGAGACAACAATTTGGATAATCAATCTTGGGCACAACAAGAATTCGCTAATGCTAACCTAGGAGATAAACGCAGAACTCTAAGATTAACTAGACTAGCTGACAGAGATGCTCTCATCCACAAGCTTGTGGAAACAACGCTGAAACTAAAGCAGCATATCGCTTCTACGAAAACGATAGTATCTCTCCTTGTGCGATATTATCTAGTCACCAGCAAGCTACTCAGACACGCATGAGTCAAGAGTCAATAATTCTAGCTGTCCAAGACACCACTGAATTGGACTATACACATCATCCTGCTACAAAAGGACTAGGTGTAAGGACTAGGTGTGATGCATGATAAAAAACATCATGGCTTGATGATGCACACAACCATTGCTGTTACTCCACAAAGAGTTCCTCTCCTGAAGTATTAACACCCATAACCCTATGGTCAGTTTTCGTTTGTGAAGAACAACCATCAGAATATCTACCACAAGGAGTAGACCCAATCAGTTGGTTGCTTCTGAGTTCATTTACTTAATATCTTTTTTTAAACTTGCTTAAAGGTGATTTTATGGAAATGGATATATATACAATACCGGAAGTTGCCAAAAAACTACGAGTAAATCAAACAACAGTGAGTCGTCTTATTCATCGAGGGGAATTAAAAGCGTATAAAATTGGCAGGATATATCGTATAACTAAAGAAGAAGTAGATCGGTTCTTAAATGCTTCAAAGACTGAAAACAGTAGGGGAGATGTTCCTCCGCATTCTTCAGCTCGCTCTCTTATTAAATACGCTGGAAAATGGGCGGGAGATGATCTGGAAGATTGCTTGAAAGAAGTTTATGCTGTGCATGGAAAGATAGAGATTTAGCTATGTACCTCCTCGACACAAATCATTGCAGTAGAATAATAGATGGGGATCGGAACGTCATACAAACGCTAGACAATCTGGGAAACATTACCGTATTAACTTGCGCTATTGTGCGCGGAGAACTAATTTACATGGCTCATAAATCAGAGAGACACGCTGATAATCTTCGTCTTGTAGTAGCAAAACAATATGAATTTGTAATTGTTTCAGCAGATAGTGATTTTCCAGAGAATGAAGGAAGCATACGATCTTGAGGCAACTACGTGGTATCAGAATATCTTTGATGAGAAATGATTCCTGATGCCAGCGAATTCATATCTTCATTAATCAAAGCGACAATTCGTGGCAAAGAGCAAGAAATCTCGTATTTTGTTAGACAAATTTTTGATAATCGTAAAAGAAATATCAGTGGGTCAGGTCTAAGCAATGAAACCCGATTATATTAGTTTTATGTTGGGTTTCGTTCCTCAACCCAATCTACAATATTGCTGGATTCCCGTTTTCACGAGAATGACAGCACCGACTTTGTCATTCCAGCGTAGGCTGGAATCCAGAAAGATTTGCAGGACACGAAGAAACAAGGAAAAATATGTTTTATTTCGCACTGGAAATTAGCCCCCACTTTTCCATCAGCCATGGTCTGAAAATCTCCTTATAAGTATCAGTATCACGGAATTGTGTATAAGACATTCCGTAATGTGCTTGTATATATTCATCCATTTCTTTAGTAGTTTGTTCAATCTGCGCATATAACTGATTATACGGAACAGCTAACTCCCTCGATTCTTTGGCTAGTTGTTCATACTCTTTATTTAGCCTATTCCGCTCCTCATTGTTTGTTTCTTTATCAAATGCGTTTTGAATTGCATCAAGTTTAACATTAACTTCATTAATCCTATCAGCATACGGCTTTTGCAATTCTCCAATAGCCTTCATTTTATCTAAATAGCTTTTAATCCCATTGAATGTCGCTTCTAACTCTGGGCTGATTGTTGTCTTATTAGCATCTGTTTTGGAAGTTTCTGTCCCTGAAGCAATTTTAGGCTGTAAATTTTCTGTTTTCTCTTTTGACACTTCGGGTTCATCTATTTGCGACTTTGTTTGTATCGCTAATTTTCTATTTGAATAGCCCTTATCCTTGATAGATGACTTTCCAGCATCAGAAACCGGTTTTGCAGGCGATTTTGAGTAACTCTCTTGTGATATTTGTGAAACGGTTTGACTAGAGTTATTTTGCATATAATGGTTTCTTACCAAAACGCCAGTGCCGCCCAACATAAACAGTAACACTACTCCACCAACTATCAGCTTTGTCTTTATACTCAATCTCACGATCTCCGTCCCTCCTGTCAGTATGCTTTCACTGTGATCATGGAGAAACACCGCAAATGCCAATAGCATTTTCTCTAACTGATCCCTTATTTTTCGTCTTGCCCTGACCAATCGCACAACTAACGCTTTGGTGGAGACTCCGTGCCTTGCTTCCAGTTCTTCATAGCTCACATCATCAAGATAATGCTCTTTTAGCAATCTCCTTTCTGATTCTGGCAAGTTATTAATGGCTTCCATGACTTTCGCTAACGTCTCACGCAGGATAAGCACTTCATCAATGGAAGGTTCTTTGGAGATCAGATCATTATCGATAGAAACAAAGTTGACCTGTTCTCTTTGCCGATTCTGACATGTATGTCTTGCGATCTGCCTCAACCAAGAATAGAAACGTTCAGGATGCTGCAGTGAAGACAATTTCTGATACGCAGATATAAATACCTCCTGAGCCAAATCCTTTGCATCCTCCGGGTCTTTAATCCAGGACAGTATCATACTGTATATATCAGAATAGTAATCTATTATCAGACTATTGAAGGCTTGATGATCTCCCGCAAGAGTCTTTTCCACCAAAATAGCGTCTTTCATTGTGCGAACTCCATGGAATTTTTTGTTTCATAATATAAGAAACAAAAATAGAGATCATGCTACAATATTTTTATACTAACTTCGATGAAAATAGCTCTGCAAAAGTAGAAAAAGAACTACAAGGCTTAATAATGCAATCGCATAACAGGTGCTTGATATACCAATTATCGGCACAAGGAACGTACTTACGAGCGAAGCGCCAACGCATGATCCTGCTAAATCTACACCATAGGTAACCCCTGCGACACGACCAATTTTGGGATTGTATTTCAGGTATATCCTCGTGGCAAGCGGAAACTGAAACCCGCCAATGAAACCAGCGATCACAGGCATGATCGGGAAAACAACATTTGCGCCGAGATAATAAGCAACGCCGCCTTTGAATATATAAAATACCCCTAAAAGCAACAAAGGATAGATACTGATGGCTATTTGAGTACACATAAATACTGACAGATCATTCTTTAATCTATCCATGACCCGTGTTATAGTGAAGCCACCCGCTATAAGACCTATCATAAATGAGGTTAGAATAAGCCCAAGTTTATAGTACATATACCCATAGATAATCTGAAATCCTAGAGATACCATAACTTCAAAAGCTATCGTGGCAAAACCTGTCACGAATACAGCCATAAGTACATATCTACGCCTGATTCCCGCTTTCCAGTTGCCAATACCAAAGAGCAAAATCCCTATCACAAACACTGGAAGCATGAACCACCAGAGATTAAGGTGAGAAGCTAATTTAAATATATCCTTATATTTGGATTGAATCTTGTTTTCAGTTGAGAACTGTGCAGACCAGAGTATCATATCGTAATAATAAGATACTGGATGGAGATCCTTGTTAATTCTGACAGTCTGTGTTTCACGTATACGATCAGAGAACGTTTTGACCCTCCATGGCTCAAACCAGATTGGCATCTGATATTCGGTGACGTAAAGGGCTTGAATATTCCTTTGCCTGATCCTCTCCGAAAGCAAATCACGATTGTATGAGAGTATTCCCTTTGTCTTACACGATATGAATAATATTTGATCATCCGCAGGTATAGTTATAATGTCAGAGAATACACTTGCAAGAGTTTGATAGACGCAGTTCAAGAACGCCTGATGTTCACCGCTCAGGTAGTTTGCCGATGAAAGAACGCCAAGAGAGAATAAGCCTTTATCATCTAATGTATTACTCACTTCACGGAAAAATTCTTGTGTATAAAAGCGATTCAATTGCGCTGTAAATGGTTCCGGTAAATCGAGGATAACAACATCGTATTTTTGTGTGGATCGCTTCACGAATAGACGACCATCCACGTTTTCAATCTTTACTCTTGGGTCGTTTAATGGTGCAAGGTATTCGCTGTCCAGCCAATTTCTGGCAAGTTCAATCACGGTTGGGTCAAGCTCAACGTAATCAACCTTCTTTACAGGATGCTTCAGTACTTCCCCTAAGCTACCATTTACACCTCCGCTTATGAGTAAAACTTTACTTGGGTCAGGATGTTCAAGCATAGCAAAGTGTGAGATTTGTTCAGCGGCAGCTTGATTTGGAACGGTAAACATGCTCAGACCGTTTGAGTAGAAGGTGTAAGTGCCATTACCACCTACAACAGTCAGATTGCTGTATATTGAGTTCCTTGACTCCTTCAATCCTAACATTCCCCATTGTATGTTTAGTGAATGCGAATTAAGGTTGTCAGCTTTCAGCTTATCAAAAAGCGATTGTATATTTCCTTCGGGCAGGATCAGAAAGGTGTAAAAAAGCAATAAGACAACGATTAAACCCCTATAAAACACCTTTACAGGTTTCTTATGTCCTAAAAATGTCCTGAGAGATGCGGATGCGGCGATATTCAATGCGCCGATGATCATAACGATCTGGAAGGAGTTTAGGTATCGTATCAGTATCAGGCTGATCAATAGCCCGCCAATAGATGCGCCAACACCTTCGAGAATATAAGTGTAACCGATCTGTTTTGCGCCTTTATTTGATGGGAACATCCTTGCGCCAAGAGCAAATAGAAATCCTAAGATCATACAAAGCGGCGCCAGAGCCAAAAAACTGAATGCAACCATAGGCAAAAACCCGATGAGTTCTCCCGGTTGAGTCTTGAGTATGATGCGTGCAATACGAACAGTAAAAACCAGTGCAGGAAGCAAAAAAGCTAATAATATCTCACAGATAGCCAGAGTGCCTATCCTTCTTTTAATCCTGTCAGCAAGGAGTCCAAGACCCCAACTTCCCACAGCGCCCCACAGTAGCCAATTTGCAAGAATTACGCCCAGACATAGCTCATTGCCATAAAAGACAACGATAAACTCACGCACCAGTATTATCTGCCCGCCGGTAGCGGTGAATCCGATCATCGCCAGTGCGAAAAACAGTCCCTTGTTTTTACTTCCTCTGATCATTTTTGTGATCTTTTCCTTTTAGTTTTATGGTTATAAGACTGTTGAATATCGTCTTTACATATAAAATCAACCTTTATACCATTGCGCTCAAGAGCATCTTTGAACCCCCACCACGGACTATCAATCGCTTGTAGAATCGGTGGATGGTCGGGATGAACTATTGACACAGCTATAAATTTCATGTCATGCTTATGAAATTTACCTAACTCAGGATCATCTGGGAGTTCGTTTAATCCTCCGAGAGAAATATTTATAAGCTCGCAGTACTGGCTTTCCCAATAATGGTTAAGCACCCACTTTAGAAAAGCATTACCAAAACCTGGCTCACCTTTTCTAAGTTCCTGTTCATACTCTTTAATTATCTGCCGTTGATTATCGAGAACCAGTTTTTTATTATTGTATTTGATGATACCTTCTAAATGTTCTATACAATTTATCACACATTCTGGTGACGCCTTTTCAGAATGTCCATTAGCCACAAAAGCAACGTTTGTATCAACTATTACTGATTTCTTTTCTGGTTTAATCATTATGAAACCCTTAGACTTTTTCGCTTCATAACCGCTTTTGTCATTGCAGAAAGTTCACCCATTTCATCACCGAAGAAGTTTGGGGGCCAGTTCTTTATACTTCCATATTCGTCAAGTTGTAGTTTTTCAATCTGTGATGCTCCATTTTCCATGCGACAAAAATAAAGGTTTACCTTATCAGATGGTATTGCTTCTTCCGCAACACGTCTTTGTAATCTTCTCAATAGATGCTCGCTATGGCTTTCAACGATTATCTGAACGTTGCGATACTTTACAACATCAATCAAGACATCTGCTAGATCAGCCTGTGCAGATGGATGAAGATGAATTTCAGGATGTTCTAGTAATATGATTGATCCTTCTGGCACGTAATAGCAAAGAACAAGGACAGGGAGAATTTGTGAAACCCCAAAACCTAGACCTGTTAGCAAAACTTCAGGACTTTTCTCGTTCTTCTTAACTCTGACCTCATAAAATCTACTACCTTCAGCAATGGGTCTCAAGTTTAGAGTTTCAATCAATCCCATATCTTTCATCCATTTTCTTACTATATCTACAATAAGTTTGTAACGATGTGATTTGCTTTTGCTCTTAAGATTTAGTATTTGAGAAGCCAAAAGAGCCGCTACTGTTCTATCTCCTCGTATTCCGACGTCTAAAGGTGGTTCTCCCATCCATAGATGGGTGCGTTTTGGATACTCTCGAAGCGGACCCAAATAAATAACCCTAGAAAAAAGTCTCTCAAATTCCAAAGCAAAAGTTGGCAGGAAACCAGTATTCTGATAATAACCTATTGCTTCGTTAGGAAAACCATAGCACTTTGTAGGATTTGGAAGTTGAGATGTTTTTCCTTCAATCAATCTTGCTTCATAGTTGGTATGAATAAATTCGTAATTATCTTTTTCCTGAATCATACCAAATCTCGTTATTTGATTGTTTATTAAGTTGATAAATTCGTAAGTAAAATTTTTTACTGTAATAAGTCCTAAATCTTCTTTAATTATTGAATCAAAAGAAAGTTGATTGGTTTCAAAAAGTATAGTTATATCTCTATTACCAGAAGGAAGTTCAACATTGATAAGACGGCTTATAATAGGGTCCGAAAGTTTCCATGAAAAAGACAAATGAAGTTGCGATTCAAGATTATGATTGTAGATCAAATCATCAAAAGTACCAAGATTTACAAAAGAACGTTCATCACCATCAGTATAAAGAACTCTACTGCGATCCGCAGATTCAGCAGTCTGCTTCAACATCAATAACATTTGCATTATGCTTGACTTTCCAGAGCTATTTGTACCAAATAAACCTGTCAATGGTGCTAACTGTAATTCTCCGGTATCTTTCCATGACTTAAAGTTCTCAGCACGCAGTTTTGTAATCATAATAAACACCTCTCTTTCTTATGACAAAAATTATACTACCATCTGCTTGAAAAAGCTTGCCATAGTTGCAGGTGCATCTTTGGGAACACTCCACCAATCATTATCTACCTCAACGTTTGTAAGCTGTGCATCTATTTCAGAGAATGACCTGAGTTCGGATAAATGTATTGGTACACATGCAAGTCCAGTCTGCGGATGTATCGAATACGGCATAAGCGAAAGCGCATTGCAATCCCTAATAAGCGTGCATGATGCACCGGGCATGCGCATGGTACGCTTTAAGTGCGGTGCAAGACTATTCAGAATGTTATCGTGCCTTACAGATGCCATCTTAGATTCATCAGGCAATGCTTCATAGGGAATGATGAGACTAAATCCCTTTACGCCGTTGAATTGAATAAAGAATGTTAGCTCAAATCCTGATAATAATGAAATAACAGGTTCAGCCGCTTTTAAGATGCTCTGAGATTCATCCCTTACACCAAACTCGATCTTGAGGTCGCATGATATTGGTATCTCGCCAGTTCTTTCGTATCTTGAGTTTGTGCAATAAAAAGCGGGATACTTACTTTGCGTTCCATCTGTTCCAAGATGTGAATAAACTATTAACGGTAAAACATCAGTATGTTCCTGCAAAAAAACCAGTTTGTCCTCGTTGCCAACTCGTATCTTCCGTCTTTCACTGAGTGCATGGATCATCTGTCTTACTTCATCTCTGGAATAATATCTTAAAGCAGATTCCGATAATTCCCATCTCCATAATAATCTTAGATCAGATTCATCAATGCCGAATCTATTTGCGATAGAGCTTATATTGACTTCTTGATCAGCATTGTGTAAATGCTTTATAGTTCGCAAAGCTACCTTGCTGTTTCGATCTTCCTGCAAAAGAAATTCCCTCAGATCGATCATCTCCTGCCCTATCCTGACCATCCTATCATAAAAACCCTCATTTGGTAGAAACTCCCTTAATGTCATTCTCTTTCGCTGTCTTGCTTCCCGTACATGTTTTTGATCGGGTTTCCATGTACCGATAGGTATATCTACTATCACAGATGAAGTTAAGACCTGGCCTTTCATGACGTAACTGATGAACTCTCGTGTCCGTTCGGATGCGTCTTTTGGAATTGACCACCAATTTTGCATTGGTGTTACTTTCTCAGGTCGTGCCATAATCGGATCGAAATTGTCAAAGTCTTTCACTTCAAAAGGCAGACTTACTAACCCCGTGTTTTCATTGATAGAATAAGCTAGACGCAGGTAGTGATCAAATACATGAAACGAAGTGTCCAGATACTTTGGCTCTTTTAACAGCTTTTTGACCAGCGTAGACAGGCGATTGAAGAACGCAACATGATCCACTTGCCCACCCTCATAGCGGAGTGTCTCAGCAGGTATAATTATATGAACACTGCTGTGTCCGCTGTACTTCAGCTTAAAAAATGCGCCCCTATTTTTCAGCATTTCCACTATCGGTCGGGAAATGTCAAAGCACGTTTTCCAGTTAGCTTTGAAGTCTACTTCCATGACAACATCACTTAGCTTTGCACCTGTCGGACTATATCTTGTTATTGTACCATGAAGTGAGGGCCAATATTCGCCCCTCTCAAAAAGTGTATTCATCGTAAGAGGCAGAATGTCATCAGGGTTGGTTAATCTATCATATTGTGGTCTAAACAACCTGAGATGAGTTATCTTTCTGCCTGAAGCATACCTGAACATCGCTTGCTGAATATCAACACGGGAATAGTAATCATAAGTCTGTTTTAACTGATTTTTATGTTGAAGGAAGAATCCAATGCTATCCCTTGTGAAATCATACCCATGTTTACCGAATAGAGTTTTAGCTAGTTCAAGCCCTTTAGAGACAGCCATTTTATATCTTTCTTCAAGGCTTAATCCAGATTCACTTTGAGTATTTTTCTTTTTACGATTTGCCGCCACCTGTTTTTATTCCTATAATATATGTGAACTAGCACAAGTCGTTAAGAATTTGTAAATAACTTACCTAATAGGAAACACACCCCTGGACCTCACTCAAGAGGAGAGTTTAGGTCAATTCCCCCTTTAGCTAAAGGGTTTAGGGGAGGAAAGTTTTTAAAAATGGAGATAAAACCCCATCAAATGTCATTCCAGCGAAAGCTGGAATCCAGTATTTTCAATGGTTTTATGGATTCCCGTTTTCACAGGAATGACAATTTTTTAAAACTTTCCGCCCTTGAAAGCTAGAAGGGAGTTAGAGAGGATTTGATTTTTCAGTTTTTAGTTCCTCCATTTTCTTTTTAGCTTCCTCAAATTTTTGATCTCGTCCTTCTTTTCTGGAAAGCTCCATGCTCTTTTCTAATGCTTCAATGGCTTTCTCTTTATTACCAACATCAGCGTATGCAGACCCCAGATAAAAATATGTGGTCAAAGTAAAGCCTATTAAATATTGATGTTCATTGATAGATTTTTCAAAACATTCAATAGCCTTTTCATATTGACCTAATTTCCAATAGCATCTTCCCATTCCACCAAGAGCATATTCTGCATAAAGCCAATCAGAAGAATATTTGTCATATAACTCCTGAAGTAGCTCAATGGCTCCTTTATGCTTTTTTTCATTTAGCAATTTATCACACTCCAAAAGTAGGGCTTTCTTTTGTTCTCTTTCAGCATTGTTAAGCGCAAGCTGATCTTTGCCGACTTTGCCGGCTTTCCCCCAATCAGTGCCATTTGTCCACCAAGCATCTTCCGTCTTAGTGTTCACGATTCGGAATCCCGCACCTAAATCGTTATCATAAGGTACGTAAGTTCCCACTTTGCCTGCTTCGGTTTCTGGTTTACCGGGATTTTCATACTGCTCTCCGTTTGTCCACCAGATCTTTCCTGATGTTGTCTCCAATACGAAAAGACCTGCACCGCTTTTGTTTTCATGAGGAACGTAAGTTCCGGGTTTTCCCTCAATTGTTCCCTCTGGTTGACCTATATATACGCCTTTTTCGTCTTCGGATCTCAGCCACCATATTTTTCCACTTTTTGTGTCAACCTGAAAGAAACCTGCACCTGCATGGTTTACAACACTTTGAAGTACATTTTCCGTAAAGCTATTATCAACCGCATGCCTGCCAAGACTGCTCTCCATCATCGGTATCAACTCCTTTTTCAATTGCCTTCTGGCTCTGAGTAACCTGTTTTTTACTGCGGGCAGTGACAGACTCAAGGAATAAGCGATCTCATCGCACTTTAAGCCTACAATATAATAAAGTAGCACGACAGTGCGATCTATTTCTGATAAGACTTCCAAAGCTTTTCTTATAGAAGTATTTGTTTCTTCGGTTTCTACAAGCTTATCTGGTGACGTATCATCCTGGTTTTGCAACTGAATAACACTCTCAAGAGGAATAACACTGACAGCCTTTTTTGCTCTAAGCCACATCCGGCAGATATTCACCGCTATGCGATAAAGCCACCCGGCAAATTTTGATGGTTCTCTAATCTTTGCTAGATCAAGATACGCTTTTACAAATATATCCTGAGCAAGGTCTTCAGCATCTGCAAAATTGCCTATTATATGATAGCATAGGCTGTAAACAGTATTTTGGTATTTCTTCACTAGAAAACCAAACGCATCTTTATTGCCTTCCAGACACAGCTTTATCAGAAGATCGTCTGATTCCTTCATAACGCCACTCCGCAATATAATTGTTTATTAACGATTCCCGATTTATAGATGCAGAATAGGCATATTAGGTCTCATTTTCCTACCAGTTAGTCAACGCCCCATCTTCTCTGTAAAATCTTGGAGGCATAATTTCCTTATACGGATATTTCTTCGCCGCTTCCTCGTCAAATTCTACGCCGATACCGGGCCTATCAGGTGGAAGAAGATAGCCATCTTTCCATTCTACTTGCACAGGGAATACGTCATTGAACCATGCTCCGGGTTTTACTGGCAATTCCTGTACGCCAAAGTTTGTGCATGACAAGTCAAGATGCAGGCAAGCGGCGGCAGATACCGGTCCCAATGGATTATGCGGTGCAAGGTTAATGTAGTGAGTCTCACACCAGTTTGCAATCTTTTTCGCTTCAGTTATCCCACCAACTATGCAAAGGTCTATTCTTGCATAATTTATCAATTCATCCTCGATCAATTCACGAAATTCCCATTTAGTAGCGTAATGCTCACCTGCGGCGATCGGTGCGGATATGTGTCTGCGAAGTTGATGGAAAGTATGAGTATTTTCCGAACGGATCGGGTCTTCTAAGAAATATGGACGGTATTGCTCTGAAGCACGGCAGAGAGTTATGGTATCACCGGGGTCAAGGCGTGTATGAATATCAAGGCATATCTCAATATCGTCACCAACTGCATTTCTTACAGCCTCAAATAGCTTGATACAATTACGCACAGCCCTTGACGGCTCAAATATATTTCCTCCGATGTCACCGATACCAAACCTGACGAATTTCCATCCTTCAGACACACGCTGTTTCGCATTTTCAGCAAGCTGTTCCGCATTAGCACCTCCGTTGTGGGGGTAGCAGACAGCTTTTTGTCGCACCAATCCCCCAAGCAGATTGTAAACAGGGACATTTAACGCCTTGCCTTTAATGTCCCACAGGGCGATGTCTATTGCACTCATAGCAGAACATACGACTTTCCCACCGGGGAAGAACGCGCCCCGAAGCATCGTCTGCCAGATATGCTCTATGCGCATGGGATCTTCCCCTACGATTAGTTGTGATAGATGATTTACAGCTTCAGCGACAGCAAGTTCCTTCCATGTTAATCCCGCTTCTCCGACTCCATATATCCCTTCATCTGTCTCGATTTTTACAAATAAAAAATTGCGTCCATTACAGACAGGATAAGGCTTTACTGATGTGATCTTCATTTTTATTCCTCCAGAAAAGGTGAATTCCAAATAATACCTATTTTAGTTAGAAATGATACTTAACCGTAACCTGTATTCAATTGATAATCTGACGGATTGAGCAGAAAAAGTTGATCTATTCTCTTTTGTAA
>Ga0315282_10000886_pt1 | contig 58522 bp, 45 predicted proteins | sample YL17G07_20_MG_FD_203693 | JGI IMG/M metagenome (GOLD analysis project Ga0315282, IMG submission 203693) | Sediment microbial communities from Yellowstone Lake, YNP, Wyoming, USA - YL17G07_20 | ecosystem: Environmental > Aquatic > Freshwater > Lake > Sediment | place: USA: Wyoming | collected...
CCGCTTCCTCATGTCCCCCCGCCCGCGCGGACGGGGGGATCAACTGCCGCTGGCTCGTGCCCCATGCTGCCAGCAGCACCACGGAAGATACAAGGGGCGACGTAACCTCGCCCCTGCCCCCGTCCTGCTCGTCACCTATACTCCCTCCGTGAACCTCTGTGGCCTCTGTGGTGAGTTACCGCGGTGCACGACGATGGCGAAGCACACCCGCTCGTTCAACGAACAGGTCTACGCGGCGGCGCGCCGGATCCCGCCGGGCAACGTGGCGACGTACGGCCAGATCGCCACTGCGGCGGAGCGCCCCGGCGACGCGCGACAGGTCGGCAGGGCGCTCCACGCCAACCCGTACGGAGACGACGTGCCATGCCATCGGGTGGTGAACCGGCACGGCGTCCTGACCGGCGCGTGGGCATTCGATAGCCCAACCCACATGCGCGACCTGCTCCGCGCGGAGGGGATCACCTTCGATGGGTTCGGACGGGTGGACCTCTCGAGGCACCTCGTGGAACTCCGCCTCTTGGTACCCCGTTGAAGACGTGTGATTTTTCTCCTTCCGGAAGCGGTTTCGAGAATCCGAGGTCAAGGGAAATCAGGCGAGGCGCTTGATTCTTCCCAGGTCGGACAGGGCTCTTCGGTTCGCCCAGGATGACGTTTCCTTTCTCTCTGGACTGGCTCTTCGTGCTGAAAGGAAGGCATATGCCCATCTACGAGTACCACTGCAACGACTGCGGAGCCGACTTCGAGCGGCTGCTCAAGCGGAGCGACGAGAAGGTCTCCTGCGACTGCGGTAATGAGAAGGTGACGCGGCGCTTGAGCGTCTTCGCCCCGCATGTGGCGGCGGGAGCAGGACGGAAGAAGTCCGGCATGCCGGGGCCGGCGTGCGAGACGTGCAAACTGGCGGGAGGTTCCTGTGGACTGGCTTAGGCGGGTGCTCCTCACCTCAACGATTGCCGTTGCGGCGTTCGGTCTCATCTCCTGTAGTCGCACCTCCTCGGAAGAGGTCGCCGTCATCACGACGAGATTCGGCGACATCGTGATCCGGTTCCACGACAAGGAAGCGCCGCAGCACGTCGAGAACTTCAAGAAGCTCGTAAGGGAAGGGCTCTACGACCGCACGACGTTCCACCGGGTGATCCCCGGCTTCATGATCCAGGGCGGCGACCCGAACAGCCGGGACAACGACCGCTCGAACGACGGCATGGGCGGGCCGGGCTACACGATCCCCGCCGAGATCAAGCTCCCGCACAAACGCGGCTCGGTGGCGGCGGCGCGACAGGCGGACTTCGCGAACCCGGAGCGGCGTTCGAGCGGCAGCCAGTTCTACATCTGCGTCGTCCCGACGCCGTTCCTCGACGGGCAGTACACGGTCTTCGGCGAGGTCGTGAAGGGCCTCGACGTTGCGGACCGGATCGTGAACGTCCCCCGCGACGAGCGCGACAATCCGGTTGACCCGGTCGTCGTTGAGCGGGTCATCCTGCGCCCAATCGCTCCCGACGAGACAACGGAGACGGGTCGGTGAGGCGTCTTGAGACCAAGGATGACAGGCGTTTCCGCGGAATCTGGCTCCCCTGGCTCGCGATCGGGACGGCGGCGGTCTTCATCTCGTGCGGCGGACAGTCCGACGAGGCGACGCCGCTCGCGCTCTTCGACATCGCGACCCAGGAGGTAGGACCGGACCGCATCGTCGTCGTCTGGGCGACATCCGTCCCCTCGGACGGTGAAGTGCGGTACGGGACAAGCCGGGGTTCTCTCGACCGGGGAGTTCCGGTGCGATCCGTAGCGACCAGCCACCGCGCGAGCATCGCTGGCCTCAACGAGGGCACGACCTACTACTATCAGGTCGTGGCCCGCTCGGCGGCGGGTGAAGAGGTCGCGAGCCCCGTGTTCGAAGTCGCGACGGGACGGGCCGGACGGACCGGCATCTCAACGACGCCGCAGAGGGACGCTGGCTACGACGTGGGGACCATCACGACGCGCTTCGGTGAGATCGTGATCCGGTTCTACGAGGATGAAGCCCCAAGGCATGCTGAGAACTTCAAGAACCTCGCCCGCAAGGGATTCTACGACGGGACGACCTTCCACCGCGTGATCCCGACGTTCATCATCCAGGGCGGCGACCCACTGAGCAAGGACGAGGATCGTTCGAACGACGGGAGCGGCGGGCCGGGATACACCCTCCCAGCGGAGATCTACCACCCGCACCGGCGCGGTTCGGTGGCCGCCGCTCGGTCGCCCGACGAGGTCAACCCGGAGCGTCGCTCGAGCGGCAGCCAGTTCTACATCTGCGTCGCTCCGGTTCCCCAACTCGACGGCCAGTACACCGTCTTCGCCGAGGTCGTGAGGGGCATGGTCGTAGTTGACAGGATCGCAGGCGTCCCGACCGACGAGAACGACAACCCGATCACACCGATCCCCATGGAAGTGACAATCCAGCGCGTCGCTTCGGACGAAGAACCGTAGAGGTGCAGCCCATGTCCGAACTCATCTTCACCTTTGCCTCCTATGCCACGCGCATGAAAGATGGTCTTACCTGCCTGAAAGGGATGAAGCGCCTTGCGGACGTGCTTCACCCGTACGGCGTCAGGATCACGTGGCTTGTCAGCCCGGCAAGCGCCGAGGCGATGAAGGATGCGCTCACCGACTGGCACAAGAAGTACGGCGACGACATCAGCGTCTGTCCCGACGGGATGAAGCGCGACCACACGGGCCTGACGCCGGGGTCCATGACGGGAACGCTCGACGAGCGCGTGGAGGAAGCGAGGTATCTCCGGGAGCGCGTGCGCCAGATCCTCCCGTGGACGAACGCCGACATCGGGCACGGTCCGCACCAGGACCGTCTCTCGATCCAGGCGCTCGAACGCGTCGGCTTTCGTGGCATCTGGGGCTTCTGCTGGGAGCAGATCGAGGTGGACCAGATCACCGACCGGGGCTGCCCGTGGGGGTTCTACTACCTCGACCCGCAGTGCAGGACCGCTCCGAACACGGAGGAGCGTGGCATCATCGGCATGGAATGGACCGCGCGCGACTTGCTCAAGGCGTTCCATTCGGGCAACCCATGCATCTACAGCACCGACGTGAATGACGTGTCGCGCGGCGGGGTCTGCTCGTGGCGGGAAATCAGCTACCTCAAGGGCATGTTCGACAACTACTACCGTAACCTGCGCTTCAACGACGTCGTGCTCTATCAGGTGCATCAGGAAGCGCACGAGATGATGCCGGAGTTCGAGTGCTACAGCGAGGAGGACTGCCGCGAGGCCGAGGAGATGCTCGACGAACTCGCACAGTACGTCACGAGCCACCCGTTCGTCCGCACGGCGACGCTCTCGGAAGCCGCCGCCATCTACCGCGAACGACATGAGCGTACCGCACCGAGCTACATGCTCTGGTACGATACGCCGACTCCGCCGTACAACCTCGACTACAGCAGAGGGACGCCGCGCGGCCCCTGGCCGAAGACGTTCCTCTACTATGACACCGAGTGCCAGATGATGTTCATTGACGGCAAGTTCGAGCCGGTCACGATCCGCAACTACCGCGAGCGCGGCTGGATGGACCGCTACTTCGCCGAACCGGAAATACCCCGCGTGCGGCTTCGCTCGCATAGTCGCTCGCCGTACGGCCTGGACATCCACTTCACCGTCGAATCGCCGAAGGCAGTACCGTTCGGCATCAGCATGTGGGAAGACCTCGGGCCCTACCTCTTCAAGACGTCCGAGCATACGAACGGCGCCGCGCTCCTCAGCGCGCGGGTCATCCAGCAGGAGCTCATGTTCCTCCGATACAACGTCGAGAAGGGCACGACCGAATTGAAGATTCATCTTTACCGGAAGTGATGGTGGGACGTGACAGGGCACACTGGCTGTGCCCCTGCATTTCGCTATGGACACGTCATGCCGCGAAGCACCGCAACTGTCGCACAGGCGCGGAAGTACCGCGTTCAGGACGTGAAGTCCGCCAAAGCGGTCGCCCTCCTCTGGCTGAAGAACGCCCGGCTTGACGGCGCGATGTCGTTCGGCCTGCCGGAGGTTGACGACCGGTACCACGTCTGGCGCGTGCCTCTGCTCGCCAAGGCTACGCAGGAACGCATCGGGGAAGTCGTCCTCGATGCGTACACCTCCCTCGTAGAGGCGGATAAGACCACATCACCGGATGTCTTGGAAGCCCGGCTCCTCGGCCGGAAGAAGCGCAAAGGGTCGGCGAAGGGACGCGATTCGTCACCAATCGTGATCTCGTCCGTGAGGAACACGATTGCGCACGGCGATGCGGAGGAGATACTCCAGGACCTCCCCGCCGAGAGCATCGGCCTGGCTTTCACCTCGCCGCCCTACTACAACGCGCGCCCCGAGTACAACGACTATCTGACGTACGACGAGTACCTCGACAAGATCCGTCGGGTGATGCGACAGGTGCACCGGGTCCTCGCCGAAGGGCGCTTCTTCGTGATGAACGTCGCGCCAGTGCTTCTCCGCCGGGCTAATCGGAACGAGGCATCGCGCCGGATCGCCGTGCCGTTCGACATGCACCGGCTCTTCGTCGAAGAGGGATACGACTTCGTTGACGACATCGTCTGGGAGAAGCCGGAGGGGGCAGGGTGGGCTACCGGGCGCGGCAGGCGCTTCGCCGCCGACCGGAACCCGCTCCAGTACAAGCCCGTGCCGGTCACCGAGTACGTCCTGGTCTACCGGAAGCACACCGAGAAGCTCATTGACTGGAACATCCGCTCGCACCCGGACAAGGAGGCCGTCAAGGCCTCCCGCATCGGCGACGGCTACGAGCGGACGAACGTCTGGCGCATCAAACCGGCGCACGACCGGCGCCACCCCGCCGTGTTCCCCCTTGAGTTGGCGGAGAAGGTGATTACCTATTACTCGTTCAGGGGCGATGTGGTGCTCGATCCGTTCGCAGGGATTGGCACGACGGGCAAGGCGGCGGCGAAGCTCGGACGGCGCTACGTCCTGATCGAACAGAACGCCGGCTACGTCGCGGTAATGCGGCAGGAGGAACCGACATGGGCGGAAGTGTGAACGCAATCCTCATCGAACGGGCGAACAAGCTTGCCTTCCGCGACGTGCCGGAGACGCCAATGGGCGACTATCACGCTCGCACCCGCCTCGTCGCCGGAAGCATCTGCAACAGCACCGACCGGAAGCTCCTGGAAGGGACGTTCTCCGGCTGCACAAACTTCCCCGCCGTTCTCGGCCATGAAGCGGTGGGCGAGATCATCGAGGTCGGCGCGAGGGTCCGCAACTACAGAGTCGGCGATCTCGTCATCCGACCTCGCGTGTACCTCCCGAAGGAACTGGACATCAGGGAGTACTTCGGCTCCTTCGCCGAACGCGGCATGGTGACGGATCACTGGGCGATCATGGAAGATGATCCGTCCGTCAAAGCGGGCGCGTTCGGCCACCCGCAGCAGGTGCTCCCGAAGGGGACCGACCCGGTCCTCGGCGTGCTGGCGATCACCCTCAAGGAAACCCTCGATTGGACGAAGCGCTTCGGGATCGGTCCCGACACCCGTGTGCTCGTCTTTGGAACGGGACCAGTCGGAACGGCCTTCGTCCTGTTCTCGAAGATGATGGGCGCGCCGCAGGTGATCCTGGCTGGCCGAAGGCCAGGTAGCATCGAACGCGCCGCCGCAATCAGCCACCCGGACGCGACGATCAACATCACCGAGGGACGTGTCCCCGAACGCGTCCGCGAGATGACCGGAGGAGCGGGGGTTGACCGGGTCGTCGAAGGCGTCGGCGATACGTCAATCATCGACATGGGCATCGAATGTCTCTCGGAATCCGGCCTCGTCGGCCTTTATGGGGTGCCGCCGAGCACCGACAAGAAGACAAAGCACGCAAGCGATCCCCGCGTGCGGGCGATTGCCCCTGACGAGTCGGCGGTGCACGACGAGTTCTTCGAGATGGTGCGTACGAAGCGCGTTGACCCGCTCGCCTTCATGTCCCACCGGCTGCCGTTCCGGGAAATCGAACAGGGGTTCGACTTGCTCAGGAAGAGAGAAGCGTTCAAGGTGGTGTTGGATTGGTAGGCATTGCAGAGGCGTGATTCAACCCTCCCCGTGCCGATTTCATGGTACGTGCGCAGCTTGGTTTCGCGGAGGAACAGCATGGAAGCGCCGACACTGGATGACATCAGGAAGGGCTGCGAAGCGTTTGCGGCTCATGAACCCAGGGACGCCATGTATAGGACCGCCACGTTCCTGCTTTGCCATTTCTGGGGGAAGCCGCGAGAAGTGGCAGACGGGCTCGGTGTCCTTCTGCTGACATGGAATCAAGCGTTTTACCGGTATGGATCGTTCGATTTCGGCGATCTGGAAAATTGCATCCAAGAGAGCTTCGCGCTGCTTGAAGGTTTCCGGCGCAGAGACATCAGCACCTACGACATGTCGGATGATCTTGCAGTACGGACGCTCTTCGACAAATTCCTAGAGGCCCTTCAGGTGCGGCACGGAAGGTCTGGCAAACCGAAGAGAAGCCCTGTTGCAGTAGCCAAGGCGCTCCACTTGCTCGCACCTGCGTTCTTCCCTGTCTGGGACAACGCCATTGCGCGAGCATACGCGTGCGATTACTCATCCGGTCCCGCTGCCGCGTACACCCGATTCATGGGGGAGATCAAGCCTCTCGTCACTGCCCTATTGTCCAGAGACGTGCCGGACCGGACGGGCAAGACCGCGTTGAAGATGATTGACGAGTACAATTACTCTCGCTTCACCAAAGGCTGGATTTCCCAGACGCCGAAAGGGCAATCATATGCCTAAGACATTCCGCGCAATTGTCTTCCCTGAGCCGAACAAGGCCGAAATCCGGGAGTTTCCGCTGCCGGACCCGAAGCCCGGCGAAGTGCAGTGCCGCGTCACGACCTCCGGGGTGAGCATCGGGACAGAATACCTCGTCCTGTCGGGACAGTTCCCGAACCAGGAGTTCCCCTGCCTCGTCGGCTACCAGAGCGTCGGCATCGTGGAAAAACTCGGCAAGGGCGTGACGAGCCTGAAGCTGGGCGACCGCATCTTCGTCGGCGCGGGCGCACTGCCGGAGGGCTACCACGAGGGGTGCGGCGTGGCTCACGTCTCGCACGCGAACGTCCCGGCGGTGAGCGTTGGGGGGCTACTTCCCCGACCGATCATCATCCCGCCGCACGTCTCGGACGACGGGGCCGCGTACGCGGTCCTCGTTGCGGTGGCGCTCGAAGGCGACGAGATGGCCAAGGTGCGGCGCGGAGACCTGGTCGCCGTCGTCGGTCTCGGCGTCGTCGGGCAGCTCATCGCGCAGGTCAGCCGAACGAGGGGCGCAATCGTGTACGCGAGCGACCTTGAGCCGAAGCGCGTCGAAGTGGCGAAAAACCTTGGCGCCAACGCATTTGCCCTCGACGTGCCGGAGTTCGACAAGGAAATCCGTAAGCATCAGGACAAGGGCGCCGACATCGTCTTCGAGACGACCGGAAACACGAAGGTGCTCGAACAGGCGCTCCTTCTCCCACGGAACTACGGCACGTTCGTCGTGCAGGGGCACTATCCAGGGCAGGTTGTCTTCAAGTTCACGCACGCTCACTGGCGGCATCTTACCATGGTTTTCCCGTGCGGCGGTGCCAACCGATGGGACGCAATCCAGGCGCTCGACCGGCGGCTCGTGCACGTTGACCCGCTCATCACCCACCGCGTGACGCCGGAAGAAGCGCCCGTGCTCTACGGGAAGATCGCGGCGCGGTCCAGGGACATCCTCGGCGCGACGATCCGGTGGTCGTGAAGGGGAGGGCAACGCAAGGTTGGTGCGGCGAGCGGAACACCGTCTCGGCTTCAAGTCCGTGTCCGGCCTGACCAAGGACATGCAGCCTGAGGATCAGGTGGATTGGGCAGCACTGTGCCGAGGGCTCGGTGTGGACGCGGTGCTGCTCTTCAACAGCGACTGGGGCGAGGAGAGCGTTATCCCGTTCGGCGCCGTTGGCTCGTTCGGCTCCGTTGCGGTGGAGCTCAACAATGTGAACCTGAAGGTCGTCAATTCCCAGGGTACTGTGGTCTACCAGGCCAAAGGCAGGCAGTTGGTCAAAAGCAGATCGTTCTGGTCATGGGTATTTGGGACCATGACGCCTGGCGCTCGGAATGATATGATCGAGAAATCGGGACGGATCTTTGCTCAGAAGATGATCGCCGAGTGGTAATCGGAAGTCTCCGAATATCCTCCCTGCCGGACAGGCTTCGGAGGCTTGGATTCCGTTTGCCGTGACTCCGTCCACTCATTGGCCTGTTCGGCAAATGCCCGGTCATGCCTCGGACCACGAGGTCCGCAGGGACCTACTGGGCCTTCAACCTTTAAGCTGTGGGTAGGCCCGTGCGGGACAGGAGGGCTTCCTGCCTACCGTGGGAGAACCCACGACATAGATGTTGACAGCCCACTATATCCCGACAAAGCCCCGCCGCAGGCCGTCCCGGACGACGATCCAGCCGTCACGCGGTACGACGAAAGGGCCGTGCGGGTCAATCGAGCCGCACCGGGCGCTTCCGCTGCGCCGACCTGTTCGCGGCAAGGGCCACGGCGAGCGTCCTCACCGCATCCGCATAGTCGGAGCGGATCGCCGATGCGTCGCCTGTGCGGACGGCGCGGAGAAACACGGCGTCGATGTCCGGTGCGGGAAACGATTCCCTCGGCGGCAGAACGACCTTGTCGGGCGCGGCGGTGAGCTCGTCGATCTTCCAGTGGAGCCGGGCGCGGTCGAGCATCACGTCGAAGCCGATGTTCCACTCGTCGAGCATGCAACAGGTGGTCAGCGTGCCGAGCGCCCCGTTCTTGTACGCGAATCGCACCGTGTGGGCGTCCGGGATCGTGATCCCTTCTTTCGGCGAGGCAATGCGCTGCTCCATCCGGGCGTCCACCTCGACGATCTCCCCGCCGAGGTCGCGCATGAGGTCGACGATGTGCGTCGCCTGTTCGACCACTTGGCCGCCGGATTTCTCGACGTCGGACCACCACGAACCCCGGATCATCGAACTCCAGTAATAACCGACGATCATGCCGAGCTTCTTGCCCTTCATGAACGCTTTCGCCTGCTGGATGCTCCGCATGTAGCGTAGCTGGTAGCCGACACACGTGATGAGCTTCCGCTTCTTCACCTCTTCGAGGATGCGCTCGGCCTTCGAGAGGGAAAGGTGTACCGGCTTCTCGACGAGGATGGGCAGATTGCGTCGGATGACCCCGCGTTCCACCTCGCCATGCGCGAATGGCGGCACCACGACGAAGACGGCATCGAGATTCTCCTTCCTGAGCATCGCTCTGAAGTCAGTATACGCCTTCGCCCCGTGTTCCCTTGCGGCGTCGTTCGCCCGCTTCTCGTCAAGGTCGCACACCGCACTGACCACCGCACCCTGAACCTTCGCCACGCCATTCATGTGGCTGCGCGCCATGCCGCCCGCGCCGATGAAGCCGACGTTCAAGGTCCCTGCTGCCATGGAAGTCTCCTCCCCCCTCGTGGGGCGATCGGGGATGTATGTCTGAAGGGATTCCGTATGGTCGGAACCGGATCACAGGCACTGAACGCTCACCGCTTGAGTGTAGCGGCAGCCTCCGGGCGGGTCAATCCGACGCGAGGAGAGGCTCGGCGCTCGTCGGGCGCGCGGCCCGGATAGAGCGCACGGGCGATCTCCTCGAGCGCGTCCACCAGTCGCGGACCGGGTCTCATCACCTCGTCCCCGAGCACGCTGACCCGGCCATTGCGCACCGCGGTCAGCGAACGCCACCCCGGCAGAGTGCGCAGGCGTGCGAGGAGACCCGTCGTATCGCCGTCCATGTAGCCCACGAGCAGGACATCGGGGTCGCGCTTGACGAGCGTCTCCAGATCGACGCGCGGCCAGGCGGAAGCCACGTCGTCGAAGATGTTCCGTCCTCCGGCGGTGACGATGAGATCGTGCACGAAGGAACCGGGGCCGACGCTGTAGATCGGCTCCGACGTGCCTCCGAAGAAGACGCGGGGCCGCTTCTCCCTTGAGACCGGCTCGGCCACGGCTCGGACACTGTCGATCCGCGCCTGCCACGAGCTGCGCACCTGGCGCGCCCTCTCCTCGCTGGCGAGAAGGCGACCAAGCGTCTCGATGCCGGAGAGCAGCGCCTGAAGGGATTCGATCTCGAACGCGAACACAGGGATGCGCACCTGGCGGATTGCGGCGAGGTCCTCCGGGAGGTTCCCTCGACTGGCGATCACGAGATCGGGTCGTACGCCGATGATCGCTTCGAGGTTGATCATCTTGAACCCGGCGACCCGAGGCTTGGAGGCCGCTTCGGGAGGATAGTCGCAGAACTCGGTCACCCCGACGAGACGGTCTTCCTCGCCGAGGGCGTAGATCATCTCCGTGATGCCCGGCGCAAGGGACACGACGCGCTCAGGCGGCCTCAGGAGGCGAAGAGTGTCACCGAGCGCGTCGACCAGGGGCCGAGCGCGATCCAACCGTTGCCGAGGGTCCGGCGAACCTGAGTCGCACCCGGCGAAGCCCAGCGACGCGCCGATGATGAGCGACGCGCCGATGAACAGAGCGGGCTGACTGCACGCCGGCGTCACCGAGAACCGAGCGCGGCGCGGGTGTTGCGAGCGCGCTGTAGATGAGGAGGAGTACACCATGAACGACCGTTGAAACGTAGTTGCGATGCTGATATGACGTTTCTCCGCGGCCCGGTCGGACAGGAGAGCCAAGCCCTGCGACAGCCGGTTGGCGACGTGACGCCGCCGTTCGCGCGGCGCGGCCCACGCCCCCCGGGGTGCAGAAGGTCAGCCGTAGTTTGGCCGTGCCTGTTCCATCGCCCGCCTGATGGCTTCCTGCACGTCCCGTTCTTCCACCGGAAAGCAGACCGCGTACCGGATGTACTGGCCGTCCGACCCGGTATAGGGCACGCCGACGACACCGCAGCGCTCGATCATGAGCGTGTTGAACTGCTCCGCGGAGGTGATCCTCTCGCCGAAGGCAGTGCCCGGGACGTGCCAGAACGTGAAGAACCCCGCGTTCGGTTCCGCGGCGAGCTTGAGGTGAGGCCCCAGCAGATCGCAAAGGATGCCGATCCGTCTCCCGTAGATCTCTCGGATTTCCCGCAGCCCCGCCTGATCCTGTTCCAGCGCCCTGACGACTCCGATCGCCATCGGGGCAACGAACCCGCTGTCAGTGTTGCCCTTGATCGTCGCAAGGTCGGCAATGAAGTCCGGGTGACCGAACGCGACGGCGATGCGCCAGCCGGTGGCATTGTGGCTCTTGGAGGCGCTGAACATCTCAATCCACTCGAGGTCCGGGTGTTCGACTGCCACTTCCGAGAGCGTGACGTGCTCCTTGTGGATGAGGCCGGCGTACGCTGCGTCGTTCGCAAGCCGCACCTTCTTCCGGAGCGCCCAGCGGCACAGCTCGCGCCATCCGTCGGCGGTCATGACCGCACCGGTTGGGTTATTCGGATAGTTGAAGACGGCGAGCGTCACACCGCCTGGTTCGTCGGCAAGGTGCGGGCGGAAACCGTTCTTCGCGTAGAGCGGCCAGTCGTGGTATTCGACGCCGAGGTAGCCGCACCAGGTCCTGATGACAGGGTAGCCGGGCCTCGTCGTCCCGGCGACGACGACCTTGGGCGTCTCCGCGCCTGAGTTTGCCCCGCATGCCAGCGGCAAAAGGCCGATCATCGGCTTGATGCCCGGCAAGGGCAGCGTCGCCAGATCTTCTCGGTCCGCGATCTCCAGTGGAAGGTGATGGCGAACCAACGCCCGCGAGAATCCGGCCGGCGCGCCGTTGTCTTGGTACACGTGCATGAGCCGGTCGGTGGACATACAGGCCACCGCCGCAGCCGAGCGGGTCACTGCCCTCGGGATGCCGTCCGGCTCGCCGACACTCAGGTTGATCGCCTGCTTCCCGGTGCGCTCTTCGTATTCCGCTCGTATCCGCTTGATCCGTTGGAACAGGTTCTCGCCGCCGCTCGGCAGTCGCCGTGACATCGTGTGCTACCTCGCCTTGAAGTCGGGATGGGTTGCGAACCGTCGAGCAAAGCTCCACGTCGGTCGGTACGACGAAGAAAGAGCGATCCGTCGCCCCCAGGAATCTAACCATGCCTCAGGTGATCTCCGCAAGCCGCCGGAGACCGGCGCATCCGCAACGTCCGCGGCGAATGGGCCCCACGCGGAGTCCGACGCCATACCGATGAGGAAAGCAAACGCCAAGGCGCTCGGTCGCTCAGAACCCTTGGCCGTGAGGAGGGGGTCTCAACTCACAGCCGCGAATGCGGCGCGTGCTACGCGCACGAAGGCCCGGCATTGGGCTCCTCGGGTGACTGTGACTGGGAGAATAACAAGGCGGATCGCCCACATGGAGGTCAGCGATCCGCCTCATGGGATGGTAGTCAGACCGGATCTACCGTATCTGAAGCGCCAGACCCACGTTGCTCGCTGTCAGATGTGGGCCGTAGTCATTGTACGCATAGTCGAGTCGAGCCGCCATCGAGCTGATCTGGAAGTTGATGCCCCCACCGACGCTCAGCCAGCCCTCCTGATTCCTCGAGGGGCGCCGTCCAGCGCGCAACGACACTGAGGTGCCGGGAAGTGTCGTTGAGAGGTCCACGATGTACTCGATGCCGGCCGCAACGTCGAGTGTCACGTCGCGCTGATTAACCCCGTCAATGGCGAGGTACACCTTGTGTGTCGGGCTCTCCAGCCCGGTCACGAGCTGGATCACCTCGCTCGACAGCCCCGCCTGGTAGGTGAGCGGCAGATCGAACTTGGCGGCGTCGTCTACGTACGTCTGTGGCGAAGCGAAATGGCGCAGGGACATGTTGACCGTGACGTTGCGGAACCCCGTGATATACTGGGTGCCGAGGTCAACCGCGAATGCCCCGACTTCGTTATCGGAGTATACATCATTGCCGTTCTTGTCGTTTTTCCACCCCGGCGTCCCGATGAACGTGTACAGTCTATTCGTCCCGAGGTCCTGTTTGACGTACTTCACCTGCACACCGAAGTTGAATCGGTCGATGAGCGGCATCGCATAGAATACGCCGAGCGCGTATGCGGATGGGCTGAAGGACGGAAGTCGCACAAACCCTGCCGGGTTGTCCGCCTTTTCAGTCGCTTCGATCTGGCCATAATCCATAGAGACCATCGACACGCCGATGGTGAAGGGACCGGGGTTAAAAGCCGCCACGAAATGGTTGACGCTCATATCGGCGAGCCAACTCGTATGGTTGGCGTAGACGGAAAATCTCGGAAGATGGGCCATACCCGCCGGGTTATAGAAGATCGTGGACGGATCGCCTTTGACCGCGATAAAAGCCCCGCCCATTGCTTCCCCACGGGCGCTGCCGCCGACTTGCAGGAAGGTCATGCCGGCCTGGCCACGCCATTCCGGGGTGGGAGGGTAGTAGTTCGTCGGGGTGTAGCCGGGAATGCCCTGTGCACGTACTGAAGCGACCGCGCACGCGACCATCAAGATACCCGACAGCACGAACTTTCGCATTGTAGCCATCGAGGAATCGCTCCTTGCCATCGCGTCGGAGAGCATCGTGTCCGCCACAGCAAATCCGTGAAGACGCTATCGGACGACGAGGAACTTACCGATCTTCTTCCCAAGAGTTGGAGATTCCACCACGTAAATGTATACGTCACTGACGATGTACTGGTTGTCTGCGTTGCGACCGCTCCACGCTTCGTCGGCGCCACCCTTGTGTTCTATGGTGGAGACGAGGTTGCCTGCCGACGTGTAAATCCTGATGGTGCACTCGTTCGGCAGGTTCACAAAGAGGATCCGTTCGAATCCCTGAATATTGCTCGGGGCGTTGTGCGTTCGTCCGGTCACGCTGTACGGGTTGGGCACGACAAGGACGCTATCTACCGTGTTCACCGCTTTGGTAGTAGGAGGCACGGCGAGAGCGATCACCCCGACAAGAAGTGCGAGTGTCCACCAGCGGCCCACGTGGTTCGTCATTTCAGCGTTCCTTTCTCTCCGCACATCACTGCTTCTTCACACGGAGCAGCTTCCCGTGTATACCCTCGATGTCGGTGGAGTCCCGACACCGCCCGGAGGGCCACCAGAGAAGCGACCTCTTCGAACGGGAGCACTTGCGTCCCTCTCGACGCAACCGCTCCCCTTTCCGATGTTCCGATGGATGAGCAGAGCCATGCCTCCGGCTCTGCTCATCCATCTCATTGAGCTTACTACCTGACGAGCGTCATCCGCTTGGTGATCTCGCCGTTGATCCCGGTGAGACGATACACGTAGACACCGCTTGCAACGGAGCGACCGACCATGTCCGTCCCGTCCCAAACGACTTCGTGCACGCCGGCGGGAGTCTGCGCCTCGACGAGAGTGCGCACCGTGCGACCGTTCACGTCATAGATGACGAGCTTGACGTCACCGGTCTGGGGAACGGTGAAGCGAATGGTCGTAGACGGGTTGAACGGGTTCGGAGCATTCTGCGCGAGGGAGAACGCACCCGGACGCTTGTCGGCGGAAACAGCCGTCGGAGTTCTCGCCGTCGTGCCGATGATCGAGAAGCCGGTCCACGTCCACCAGCGGCTGCTCTCAAGCTTCACGCCCGGCTGCGCCCAGTTCTGGCTGCCGTCGTCGTACGCGGTCACCGAATACCAGTAATCGGTACCGGCGCTCACGTCCTTGTCGGCATAGAACAGGGTGTCGCCACCGGGAAGCGCGTAAAACGTGCTGGTCAGACCCGACTTGATGAGCTCCCACGGAGCCATACGCGTGCCGACCTGACGGTAAACTTTGTACCCGGCCATATCCATCACGCCGGTATCGTGGTCAGTTTCCTGCTCGGCCTCCCGCGTCCAGCGGATCTGCACTTCGCCACCGAAACTCGGCGAGCTGGTGCTGATGTAGCCGGGGGGACGCGGAGCGTCCGGGACGTTGAACGGCTGGTTTTGGGTCGTGGGCTTGCTCATGACGTAGCCGCTGATGCCCCATTTTGTGAGGTCGGCGGATGTCACGTTCGCAGCGAACTGGCCGTTGAAGTTCCAGTACGCCAGCGCCGCCGCCTTGAGCGCCGTGTCCTGCGCGGTCTTGACGAGGTCCTGATCCGCCTGCGTCATCCACGTGGCGGCTGGGGCCTGCGCCGTCTTCTGCGCGTTCCAGTACGCGCCGATGCGACGGCCTTCTTCCTGATCGATCGCGCCGCCGGCGAACGCCTGCACGATGCGGACCGACTCCTGCCAACCGAGGTCCCAACCGAAGGTCGTCGGAGCGTCGACGCCGACCGTCCCGCCGTTGAGCGGACCGTAGCCGAGGATGGCCGTCGGACCTTGGTCTTCATCCGCGATAGTGGCGGTGAACGCATTGTCGCGGTAGCTCTCATTGATGCCGAGCTGGAACGAGCCGGCGAGCATGTTGCGCTGGTCTTCCGGACTGACAGGCGAATACGTCTTACCAGCATAGTCGAGGCCGCGCTCGTGCCAAATCATGCGGCACGCGGGCTGGGCCGGGTCGTCAACGGCGTAGTTGGCGCCCGCACCAACACTCGTGAAGACCGGGCCGATAATCGCGTCCGCAGCCATCAACAGGCCGTTGTAGTACACGTCCTCGGACGGGTCGCCCCAATCCGGACCGGGGTTGCCTCCGGCGGTCTGGTCATCGAGGTCGGTGAGCCAGACGGCGGAATGATTGCCCACGCCCCACGGCTCGATGTACCGTCCGTCACAGTCTTTCCCGTATTGCGCGAGGACGGCCTGCTCGTGGCGGTAGTCGAAGGCCTGCGCCCAGAGCATCTTGCTGATCGTCTGGTTCGTCAGGGTCGGTCCGCTCACGGTATCGCCGTAGCTCTTGCCGTTGTTCGTCAGCGTGATGTCATGCAGGATGTAGTCCTGATGCGCGCTGCCGTACGGGTAGCCATACATCATGCGGCGCAGCTCGACGCCGGGGATGAAGCGCCAATGCATCTCGATTGCGCATTCCGACACGAGGTCCGGATCAACCCTTGGAGCCGGACGAGGACCGGCGCCGTCATTGTTCGGATAGTTGACCGTCGTCGTGTCGGTCCGGAAGGGGGGGAAGAACAGGGTGTAGAGGCTTGTGTCGTTCACGACGATGTTCGGCCGCTGCCAGCGATACCACTCCTGTACGCCGACCGGGTAGTTGTAGTCGAACTTGCCGTTCGCTACGTACGTCCTCGGGTAGGTGTAGTCCATGCTCCGGAAGAAGTAGGACCCGGCGAACGAATACGGCGTGCCCACCGGGTCGGTCCAGTCGGTGACCATCAGGTAGTTGCCGCCCTTCTGGCACTGCCCGATCCAAGAGCGCTTGAGCCAGCTGGGGTCGGTGGCGAGAACACCCTGTTTCGGGATGCCTGCCGGATACTGGAAGAAGGCACCTTCCCCCCAGCCTTCGGCGCCGTCATACTCCGCTTGCTGCCACAGTCGCCCGACCTGAAACGGCGGCTGCGGCGTGTTCGCCGTCTTTGCGTGAAGCAAAGGAGTTAGGACCAGCGTGAGCAGTCCTGCGAGCGCCCCTGCCGTGCACCAACGGCGCAGCTGCAATTGAGCTCTCATGTCAGTTCCCCTTTCTGTGTCTGCTCCTCGCTGTGTACATCACAGCGTCCTCTTACAAGTCGAACCGGACTCCGAGCCGGTACGCGCGCGGATCCATGTACAGTAGCCACTCGGTGCGCGGGCTGATCGGAGCCTTCCAAGCGCCGTTCGCATCTTTGTACGGCCTCGTGAGCAGGTCGAACGTCGATGCATCACCCACGCGCACGTCTTCGCCGGCTCGACGACGATTCACAATCTGAGCTAGGTACTCGTTGTAGTCCGCGATTCCACCTCCATTCAAATATTTGTTGTTGAAGACGTTGGTGATGTCGAGGTAGGCGGAGAAACTCCTGCCTCCCGACAGCGCGATGGTCTTGTCGAACTTGATGCTCGCGGTCCACGTGTTCCTGGCTTTGAGGAAGTTTTCAGCTGGAAGCTCCCGAATGGGAATTGTCGAAACCGGGTGCCAAATGACCTGCCCGCCCTCGCTCCACGAATGGAGATAGCTCAGCGCCCAGCCACCTGCGACCACACCCCAGTCCGGCGGCGTGCTGAACCGGATCAATCCTTGGACGCTCGAAAGCGGCTGGTTGACGGTCACGTACGCCGTCTTGTAGACCGCGTTATCGAGCGTCAGGCCCTGCTTCACCGTTTCAAGCGCCACCTGACCGGACCGCGTGGAATACTGGTTGTACGTGATCCAGCCGCCGAGGAATCGTCCGCTCCGCGAGACTTTGGCCTCCAGACCGCGCACGTCTTCGTAGTTCGAGTTCCGGTAGATCACGTAGCCCTCGGTGGCCGGGACCTCGACCCTAATCGAGGAGACCTGATCGATGTTGTACTTCGCGTATCCGCGCAGCTTCATGACCATGACGAACGGGAAGACATGCTCGATGCCCACCTCGTACATCGTCGTCTTCGGCGGTTTCAGACTCGGGTTGAATATGTTCTGCATGCGTCCCGGCTGCCCCAGTCGCTGGTCGTGCCACACCATCCCGTACGCGACCTGCGGTTTCTGCTGGGAGAAGAACTGCCCGTAGTTGAAGAAGAACTTCGTCCGTTCCGTCACGGGATGGGCGATGCCGAAGCGGGGCGCGAAGCGCCACCAGACGTCCTGTTTCCCCCACGGCACGGCGTAGATAACTTCCCCGGGCGTGGGCACTCTACCGAGAGAGTCCAAAAGGGCGTTGTAGATCGCCTGACCGTTCTGGGGACCCGGGACGCTCGGAACGTAGAGATTGTTCTTCAGGAACTCACGCTGGCCGGCGTCGTAGCGCTCCACACGAACGCCGAGGTTGGCGATCATCCCCTCGGACTCGAATTTGTCCTGCAAGAATATGCCGAGGATCTTCGGTAGCGCTTCGGGCCATTCGCCGCCGTAGTCCCGATAATCCGAGTTGCGACCAATGCCGGCGGACTGTTCGGCGTGGTACTCGATATTGGCGCTGATGAACTCCGCTCCCGCCTTGAACGTATGGGGGCCGGTCGCATGGGTAACGTCGCCGCGAACGATGGTCTGGTCCGAGACGCCGTTGAATACCGTCCCCCCACCGCCTCCGAGCCAGTAGGTTCCCGACAGATCGGAATAATCTTCAAGCACGAAGCCCTGCGGCGAGACGAGCGTGGCGGTGTCTCCGGGGGCGAACACCATCTTGGTGGTGATGTACTTGCCTTCGGACGGCACAGGGTCGTAAAAGTTCACGAACCCGAACGGGCCGTACATATTCACCCGGCTCGGGTCGGTCGCCTCTTGGATATTCCGTGGCAAGTCGTCTTTCGGGACGAACTTCCCATCGCCGTTTGCGTCCTTCCATGACGGATAGAAGTAGTTGAGCCAGTACCTGTACCCGAACGTCGTCGGCGGCTTGTAGCCGTCCTCCGAGAAGTTCGTGACGTCAACCCGCGGCAAGTCGCGTTTCTGATCGTACGTGGAATGCGACTGCGCGAACGATGCGGTGAAGTACGTCGCGGGACTGAAGGTATACGTCAGCGACGTGCCCCACTGCCTGAAATCGTAATCCAGGAGGTTGTTGAACGACAGGTGAAGCTTGTTGTTCTCGGATTGGAGGCCGCCGGAAACGGTGCCAATCAGTTGTCCGGCGGTGCGAAGCGGGTTTGGGTCGCTGCCGATACCCACATCGGCGCCGCTTTCCAACAATTCGGGCGAGGACATGACCTGGCTTCCTGTCGAGCGGCTCTGGGCAGCCATATACGCGACGGTGATTTTCAGCGCGTCGAGCGGGGTGAGGGTCAGCTTCGTGTCGATGGTCTGATCGGTGTAATACGGACGAATGGCGGGGACGGCAGTCATTTCCTTGTTGTACGAGTACCCGACGACGACGCCGCCGAGTTTATTGGGAATCGCCCATCCCGCTGCGAGGTCAATCGCCTGGTCCGGCTTGTTGCTATATTGCCAGACCTGCTCGTTCATGTTGGCTTCCCACTGCCATGCCGTGTCCACTTCCGCCGGAGTCCACTTTGGGTTCGGGAAGTTCGTGCCTTTGCCGTACGCGCCCGATCGTACTTTTCCACCCGAGAGGCTCGGGTTGAGTGCATTGGCTTTGTTCGCCCGGACCGTCCACCCGTCGAATACCTTGAACAGGGGATTGTGAGGATCGGTGTAGTTCATTATCCCGTTGCTGTCCGGGTCGTAGGTCGGGTCAGTGAACTGCGGGGCGTTTTTCGTCTCATCGTAGAGGTCCGGCCAGTAGATCGGGGCGTAGCCGTTCGCCGAATTGGACTGGAGCGCGACCCAGTAATCGTACTGGTTCTCGTCGTACGCGCCCGGGCCGAAGTGTTTTTTCTGGGCGGGGCTTGTGCTGTAGACGCCTCTAGCCCACGGCGCCGTGAGGCCGCCGAAGCCGCGTCGTTCGGTCCCGTCCCTGATGACGACGTTCACCATGCCGGAACGAACGTTGCCGTATTCTGCGTTGAACCCGCCGGTCAGCAGCGTCACCTCGGAGACGAGCGCCTGATTGAGCTTCGTGAAGGCTTTGCTCGTCAGCGCGTCGGTGCGGTCGAGACCGTCAACCTGAAAGCGGATTTCCGAAGGACCGCCGCCGCGAATCTGCAATTCGTTGTCGTTTGCGACACTTACGCCCGGCTCGTAGGCAAGGTAATCGAGCATCTGGCTGACGGGAGCTTCGGCCATCTTGGAGGCATCCACGGTGATCTGCGAGGAGGTGACGTCCTTCTCAATGTCAGGGCGGCCCGCCGTGACGATGACCGGAGCGACCTCGATAGCCTCTTCCTGCAAGGCGAAGTCAACCGTCGTCGTTCGGTCTGCGTACACAGCCACGTCCCGGACGATGGTCGTGCGGTAGCCCACCATGTCGGCCTGCACCACGTGCTGCCCGGACGGAACCTGCAAGACGAAGTACCTGCCGTCCGTATCGGTCACCGCGCCGAGGCGCAATCCAGGGATCTGAACCGCCACGCCGGGAAGGGGACTCCCGCGCGGGTCGGTGACCGTACCGGTGATCTTCCCCGTTGTGCCCCCGTAGATTCCTGAGGCGACGAGCAACAGCACGACGCCAGCAGCGCTCATCATCCATCGGCATGAAAGCAACGCTCTGGGCATCACACGCCCTCCTCAAAGGTCAAATGGACCTCTGCGCAGCAGAGACCAGCTCCAACGCAGAACGCAGTAAGAGAATGCTCGGCCGCAATCTGCCCGCTGCTTGACCCCCCGGATCACACCCTGCGCCGGAACGTCGCACTTCCTCCCCCCGGAGAAGAGCGCGAACATCGGTTAGGAGGCTTGCAGACGCTCCTCGGCAAACACACTTGAATTATGGTCGAAGCCTCGGAATTAGGTACCCGAGATGGTAGTATCGCAAATTCGATCGAGCCTGTCAATACCTCCGAACCCACACGTGGTGGTTTCCGGCGCTGCGCTCGGAGGATACGCGGTCCACCTCGGTGGCGGCAGGTCCCTCGGCGTCTGCACGTCGAGGCGCTGGGCCCGGTTTCGCAGCTGTTCGCGCAGCACGCGGGAGGTGTACCCCAGCTCCGGCCGGGCACCTCTTTCCCCGTTGCGTTTCTCCTCGCGGGCGGTACCTTTCCGCCCAGTAAGACACTCGTTGCTGACGGAGGGTGGCGTGTCCAGACCTGAGCCGCGCGACGTGCGACGCTTCATCGACGCCCTCGGAGGGAGCCTGCGTGGGCTGTACAGCACGGGCAGGCCCGTCCACCTGAGCCGTGCGCCGGGGCGCCTGGATGTCATGGGGGGCATCGCCGATTACTCTGGTTCCCTCGTTCTGGAGGGCACGCTTTCCGAGGCGACCGTCTGCGGCGCCCAGCTTCGCGACGACCGCGCGGTCTGCGTGCGAAACCTGAACGCCGCCGCCGAAGGGATGATTCCCGACGTTCAGGTCCCGCTCGAAACGCTTGCACCGGGAACGGGGTACGACCCTTATGTGGAGGTGCGGGGCCGCTTCAAGGCCGACGAGAAGCGCAGATGGGCGGCCTACGTCGCCGGGGTGTTCACGGTCCTCATGGCCGAAGGTGAAGTGCACCGGTTCGAGCGCGGCGCGACGATCTCCCTGATCTCGGATGTTCCGCTCGGTGCGGGGGTAAGTTCATCCGCGGCGCTCGAAGTCGCGGCGATGATGGCCCTGAGAGCGGCATACGGCCTCGAAATCCCCGGCATGAGACTCGCCGCGCTCTGCCAGATGGTGGAGAATCGCGTCGTCGGCGCACCGTGCGGAATCATGGATCAGGTCACTTCCGCCCTCGGCGAACAGGACAGTCTCCTCGCACTCCGGTGCCAACCGCACACGCTGGAAGGCACGGTCGCGCTTCCCCCGGATGTTCGGGTCGTCGGTCTCGACACTCGCGTCAAGCACTCGGTCGGCGGCTCGCGCTACGCGGATACGCGGATCGGAGCGTTCATCGGAGAGCGCATCATCGCTCAGGCAATGCGCGATCGGGGCGACGAAAAGGCGACCGGTGGGTATCTTGCGAACATCCGGCCCGAGGACTATGTCTCTCAGTGGCGAGACCTCCTGCCACCGTCAATGAAGGGATCGGTTTTCCTCGCGCGGTATGCGAAGACAAATGACCCCGTCACCCGCGTGGATCCGGGTACCATGTACATGGTCCGGAGTCGGACGGAGCACCCCATCTACGAGAACGCGAGGGTCGAGCAGTTCCGCAGCCACTTCCTGCGCGCCGCAAACGGCGACATGCACGACACGCACTCCGAAATGACGAAGGCTGGGCGGCTGATGTACGGTTCGAACTGGAGCTACCGGTCCCGTTGCGGCATGGGCAGCCGGGAGACGGAGTTCGTCGTGCGCCTGGTGCGGAAGCTGGGTCCAGAACAAGGCTTCTACGGAGCGAAGATCACGGGCGGGGGCTCAGGGGGTACCGTTGCCATCCTCTGCAGACGGGATACCGATCAGGCAGTTGACTGGCTCGCCGCCGAGTACGAGGAATGGACCGGTCGTCGTCCGACGCTGTTCCTCCGTTCCGGTCCCGGTGCGTTCGAGTTTGGCGCCCGGACGGTGTCGCTATGAACAGTACCAACAAGAGCACGATCCGAAAGAAGATATCACCGCGCTTGCACCCCGCTTGGTACCCCGACCTTCTGGACCGATTTTGTTGGGAAGGCCTGTTTCCGACGCTCTCCACACACCGGGAATCCGGGAGCACGACCATGACCAAGAACGAGAAGTACCTCGCCGAGGCGCTTGAGCTCATCCCCTGGGGCACGCAGACCGGCGCGAAGCGCCACAGCGCGGAGATGGGCGAGGCGATGCCCGCGTTCATCGACCGGGCGAAAGGGTGCCGGATGTGGGACCTCGACGGCCGGGAGTACATCGACTACCGCTGCTCGCTCGGCCCCATCATCCTCGGCTATTGCTATCAGGAGGTAGACGACGCGGTCCGCGCCCAGATGGAAAAAGGGTCCATCTTCAGCATGGCCTCGCCCATCGAGCTTGAGGTGGCGCGGCTCGTCCACGATATGGTCCCGTGCGCCGAGATGGTCCGCTTCATGAAGACCGGTGCGGACGCGAACATGTGCAGCGTGCGCATCGCCCGCGCGGTGACCGGCAGGGAGCGCATCGTCATACGCGGCTACCACGGCTACCACGACTACTTCCTCCCCGCGCAACAGGGCGTACCGCAGGCCGTGCGCGACCTCGTGCATGCGGTCCCGGACAACGACGTCGAGAAGCTCCGCGAGGTCTTCCGCACGAACGGCGAGCGGATTGCCGCAATGCTCATGGAGCCGTATGGCTGGGGCGACGACACCAGCGGCGCGTTTGCTCGTGAGGCGCGGCGCCTGACCACCCAGTACGGTGCGCTCCTCATCTTCGACGAGGTGCTGACCGGCTTCCGCCTCGCGAAGGGCGGGGCGCAGGAGTACTTCGGCATCGTGCCGGACCTTGCCTCGTTCGCCAAGGCAGTCGCGAACGGCTACCCGGTGTCCGTCTACTGTGGAAAGCGGCAGTACATGTCGAAGCTCAACGAGATCACCCTGACCACGACCTACGCCGGTGACGCCATCTCCCTTGCGGCAGCTAAGGCCACGCTCACGATCATGAAGCGAGAGCCGGTGCACAAGCATATCTGGGCGATGGGCGAGCGGCTCATGGAAGGAATGCGGGAGATCGGCCGTCGAGCGGGGGTCAACCTGAGAGCGAGCGGCGTGGGTGTGTCCCCGCGCTTTGCAATCCTCGACGAGAAGAAGGATCGAGAGACGGCGCTCAACACCGCCTGGAGACGGCAGCTTTTCGCGCACGGGGTGTTCCCGCATTGGTTCGTGGGCTACAGCCACCGCCCGGAAGACATCGACGAGACAATCGAGAGGGCGGACTCGGCGCTCAAAGCGGCGCTTCGCGCCACCGCATGAGGCATTGAGCGAAGAAGACGAAGCGTGCCCGTGTTCCGCGCCGAAGAGGGCGGGTCCAACCGTGAATGTGACGAAGAGGGTGCGTCGTCAGCTCTGCAGCGCCTCGTGGAGCTTCGCGAGGAGTGCCTTCGGCTGATACGGTTTCTGAACGAAGCCTGCAACATCCTCCCCGGAGAACTCACGGAGAGCATCCTGCTCGCGCTGTACCCACTTGAGAGGATCACCCGCGCCTGAGCATCAAGCTTCTTCAGCTCCTTGAACGTTTCTTCTCCGTTCATGACCGGCATCGTCATGTCGAGGAGTACCGCTACGACCTCGCCCGCGTTCTCTCTGTACAGATCGATCCCCTCGCGGCCATTCCTCGCCGTCTTGACCACGAATCCCGCCTCTTCGAGGATCGTCCGCGCCAGTAGCCGCACGTACTCTTCGTCGTCAACGACGAGGACCAGTCCCCGCCCCGACCACGCCAGTTCCTCAGTCTTCGGCTCTTCGGTCCGGACCACCTCCGCCTTCCCGGTGGCCGGAAACAGCACCCGGAAGGTGGTCCCGACGCCGGGCTCGCTGTAGAGCTTGATCGCACCTTTGTGCCCGCGGACGATTCCGAGCACCGCGGCCAGCCCCAAGCCGCGTCCGGGGAACTTCGTGCTGAAGAATGGATCGAAAATCTTCTTCTGCGTCTCCGCATCCATCCCGCAGCCGGTATCGGACACTTCGAGATATGCGTATGTTCCAGCCGCAAGGTCATCATTGAGAACGGTCTCGGAAAGGTACTCGCGGTCCGCCTCTACCACGCCCGTTCGGAGCGTGATGTACCCCTTCCCATCCCCAAGAGCATCGGAGGCGTTTGTGACAAGGTTCATGACGACCTGCCTGATCTGACCGGGGTCGGCTTCGACCGGCGGCATGTCCCGCGCCAAGCGGAAGCGCAGCATCGCCTTCTTCGAGATCACTGTCTCGAGCAGACGGGCGATCGCGCCCACCAGTGAGGAGAGGCTGAGCACCTCGACGACGAACTGACCCTTCCCCGAGTACGCGAGCATCTGCCGCGTCAACCCGGCGGCTCGTTGGGCTGCGGTCTCCACCTGTCGGATGTTGTTGACGGCGGGAGCGTCGGGCGGCAGCTTCTGGAGGGCAAGGGCCGCGTGGCCGAGCATCCCCGTGAGCAGGTTGTTGAAATCGTGGGCGATGCCTCCCGCCAGGACTCCGAGGCTTTCCAGCTTCTGGGCGTGCTGTATCTGCGACTCCAGCCGTCGGCGCTCTTCCTCGGCTCGTTTGCGCTCAATGAGTTCCTTCTGGAGTTCCTGCGCCCTCAGTTCCAGCTCATCGTGGGCTTTCTGGAGCGCCACGTCGCGCTCCTGAATCTGTTTGAGCATCTCGTTGAATTGCTCGACGAGAAATCCCAGTTCGTCGTTGCTCCGCTTGGTCGCCCGCACCGAGTAGTCTTTCCCGCCGGAGACGATCTTCGCCACATCGGCCAGATGGAGGATCGGTCCGGAGATGATCTTCTGCAGCCACGATGAGAGGAGAAAGGCAATCAGCGAACAACACAGCATGAAGATCAGGACGATTCCGGCGTAGCGCCTCAGGCGCGAATGAAGCTCCTGAAGATCCGATCGCAGGTAGATCGTGCCGACCGGTTCATTGTCCAGGACGATCTGATGGAACAGCTCGAGGTAGTCCTCGGTGAAAGCCTGCCCACCCGGCAGGGGAGCGGGGGGAGTGAACTGGACCTGCCGCGGTCCGCGAGATACGTGACGAATACGTTCCCGTCGCGGCTGTAGATGGTGGCCGCGACGATGTGCGGCTCCACCTTGAGCGCGGAGAGCGTCTCCTGCGCGTCGCTTCGGTTGTCGAACGTGAGCGCCGCGGTGCTGTTGTTGCCGATCACCTCCGCGAGTATCCTGACCTTCTGGGTCATGGTGCTCTTGAACGTGATCCGGTCGTAGGTGATGAACGCCACGCAAGCCAAGAGCAGGGCGATGCTACTGATGAGCATGATGATGAGCGTCAGCTTCCGCCTGATGGTCATGTTCACGAAAAGGGCCATGGGTGCTATCCTCTCGGAAGCCGGTGATCGAGCTTGCGATGGCGCTGTTCGTATCCCACGCAAAGCGCCACACGAAGCGGCTCAGGCGCGACGAGCGCGCTACCGAGGCTGACCATCTCTGACGACGTCCGCAAGCTTCAGCAGCTTCGAACTGATCCTCAGCCGCGCCCGCTCCGCAGCGTCGACGTTGATCTCAAACCGGATGCGATTCTCTCGGAGGACGAAGTTGACGATGCCTCCGTCCCGAGCGAAGTTGTCCACCTCGCTGACCGTCAGGACGCTGGCGCCGCGCACTTTGTCCAAGACCTGTGGAGCCGCCCGCTCTTCGGTGGCGCTCACGAATAGGATCTGGCAATTCCCGATGTCGCGCACCCGTCGATAGTGCACGAGCGCAAGTGGCCTGCCCCTCACGTTCTGCCCCGCCACGATCTGCTCGAGCGTCGCACCGAAAGGATCCTCGCCGAATATGCCGATCGTTATCGGAGCATCCGCGTCGGCGAACGCCTCCGCTGGCCAGTAAACGAACTTCGCGAAGTTGAAGAGGAACGCGGCCTTCACCTGATATTCCGTATAGACGGCGGCTTGAGCCGCACTTTGGGCGGGGCTTGTCGTGTTCGTAAGTCCAAGCACAACCAGGCCGAGGATCCACGCCGCTCGGCACCGACGCCGGGCGGGGGCATACCTCCCCCTCGCGCGGTTGTAGGCGCTCTGAAGGCCACTACTGGGTCTGTCGATCAGAAGCGCTATGTTGTTGCCCCGTACATGCCCCGCTCAACGAGCGTGCGCAGCGTGATCACTGCCTGTGCGGCGATGAACTCGGGGTGACGTGAGGTAAGCAGGTTGTCCCCCACCAGACACAGTTCGACCGGCACGACAGGGTGCCACGCCACCCGCGCATCGGCAGTTGCGTACCCACCGACGCCGCACCCACCCCCCGTGGCTTTCCGCGAAGCCATGACGGCCGAGCACGATGACTCAATCAGCTAAAGTAATGCCCCGCACGGAGAAAACCAGACGCCTCCCGACGCCTTGATGTGAAGGCAATTGGCACACCGTCCGGACGAAGAGCTTGCATCGACGCGGCGGGACAAATGCCGTACATTACGGAGTGATAGGGAGGTCTCAGGTCGCACCTTCAGGCGTTGTGCTTCGGCAGGAGCAGTTCGGCGGGCCGTAGACCTCGTTTGGACGGGGTGACCGTAGAAGGCATGAGCCTCGCCCGGTGATGGCGCGCCGGAGCGAGATCCCCTGCGCCGGGTCGGCATCGCACTGCCGCACCCTGATCTGAGGAAGGCGATGCGCATGGGGGTCGGCGCGGCACGGGCAACCCGCGAACAGACACTTCCGGGTGACAGGTTTTCTCTGCCGTTCGGACGGCCGCTCCCTCGATGAAGCGACGTCAATACAGAATGGCGGAATGGCGAGGCAGTCCAGGGCAGCGCCCCACGGAGCTCCCGATGCAGACCAGTTCTCCCGACGCATCCCCTCCGGGATTCACAGCCGATGACGGCGTGCTCGTGGTGACTAACTCCGCGCTGGCGCCGAAGGGCGGTTCACCACTGCGCTCGCTCACTCCCGCGCAGGTGCTCGGCCCTCTCCCGCAGGCACCGGTCGTGCTTGTCGACACTCGCGAGACGAAGGGGCAGACAGCATCGGTCATCAGACATCTGGCTGCGCGCAGCTTCGACGGGATCGTCGTGCTCATGACGCCGTTCCTTCACACCCCGATCTGGTTCGGCGGGCAGCATGACTACTCGCACTTGCCGGAAGCGCAGCGGCGAGCGCGGCTGGCCGAGTGGGCGGTGAACGTGCTCGTCCCCGACTACGTGGGGCGGAGCGCTCGACCGTTCCAGCCGCCGTCGTTCCCAGCATTCCTCGGAGTCAGCCCACCTGTCGAAAACCTTCGATTGACGTTCGCCCGCGTCGCCGAACGCAATCGCGCCACGGTGCTCATCCGCGGCGCGAGCGGCACGGGCAAGCAGATCGTCGCACGCGGGATCCATGACCTCGGCGCGCGCGCCAAGAAGCCCTTCGTCGAGGTCAACTGCACCGCGCTGCCCGACACCCTGCTTGAGACGGAGTTGTTCGGTCGTGAGAAAGGCGCGTACACCGACGCGTATTCCTCGCGGCAAGGACTCATCGAAACAGCGGCGGACGGGACGGTGTTCCTCGACGAGATCGGTCACATGACCGAGAAGCTGCAGATGGCACTCTTGAAGGTGATCGAGGAGCGGACCTTCCGTCGCGTTGGGGGAACCGAGGAACGGACTACCGCAGCACGCTTCGTCGCGGCGACGAGCCGCAACCTCGAAGAGGCGATCACTGCCGGGGCGTTCCGCAGCGACCTGTACTACCGCCTCAACGTGTTCACGATCAACCTGCCCGACCTGCGCGAGCGGGATGCCGATGTCCTGCTGTTAGCCCATCACTATGCCCGGGAATACGCGGTCGACTACGATCGACCGGTCAGCGGTATCACCGGTGACGCCGCTCTCATGCTTCTGGAACACCGGTGGCCGGGCAACGTGCGGGAGCTGAAGAACATCATGGAACGAGCGGTGGTCTTCCACGACAATACCTGGGTTGATGCCGATGCCCTCGTGCTCGAAGGGCGTCCGGCGGGGCAGAAGGTTGCCGAAACCGCCGAGGACTCCGCGCTGGCCATTGATCCATCCGGGGCGATCAGGGTTTCCATACCCCCGTGGGGGATTTCACTCGAAGCGCTGGAGCGCGCCGTCATCGAGGCGGCGCTCCGCTCCACGTCGTACAACATCACGAGAACGGCTAAGCTCCTGTTCATCACCCGCGACACGCTGCGGTACCGCATGAAGAAATACGGGCTTGCTGCGGCAGGGTAGGTGAAAACACCCACATCGTCAGGGGGAAATTGCGTGGGGTGGGGCAAATGCCCTCCCCCTGCCCGGCGCGTCGGCGGCGCACGCATGGAGAGAGATTTCGATGCGCTGATGTAAGTTCATACATAAGCGCCCCTTACACCGCGGATCGCCGCACGCGGCTCCGTTCGGCACGGTTCTTGGAAGAGATGACCGACAGACAGCCACTCAACTCTATCTCACATGTTTCGCTCATGCGAGCGAGGAGGGGAAGTATGTCTCGCAGGAAATCGAGAGCGTTCCACGCCACAGGGGCAGTGCTTCTGGCGCTCCTGTGGGTCGTGTCGGGGTGTTCTGAACGCCCGACGCCAGTGCAATCCTCGTCGTCGAAACGGTACGCGCCCGTCGTGCGGCCTGCACATGGAAAAGTGGCAGCCGCCGATCAGTGGGTGGAAGCAACGAGGACAATCACGCCGGAAGCGGGTGGGGCGATCGAGGTCGGGGACGAAATCATTGGCAAGTCCTCGCTCGCCGTTCCGCCGGGGGCCGTCAGTGCACCCGTCGAGATCACTATGAAGGCGACCACGAGCGGCCCGGTCGTCGTCGAGTTCGCCCCGAAGTTTGAGTTCGCCAAACCGGTGACGGTGAGCATCTCGTATCGCGGTGCGGACCTGACCGGCGTGGACGAAACGAACTTGACGGTCCTTTACAACAACGAGGCATCGAGCGAATGGGAGCTCGTGACGAGCGCGGTCAATCTGAACAGCAAGGCGGTAGTCGGCTATCTCCGACACTTCTCCCAGTATGCCGTTGGGAGTGAACACTGACACGGGCGGGGGTGGCGGAGGAGGCTGATGGCCTCATCGCGCACACTCATCCGACGGACGATCGGGCATTCCTACTGGGAGAGATGAAGCGATGCTGCAGTCGACGCGACTGAAATATGTGCTCGAGGCGCTCCGGGAGGCCGCGCAGGCATCCGCAGGGGAACCAGACCCGAAACTGCGGGCCGCGCTGCTCGGAGCGAAAGTCGAGGAGCTGATGGCCGAAGTGGCCGGCGCGGTGGAAAGTGAGAACCTGCCTCACTACGCCGCGAGGGTCCTCGGCATCTTCGAAGAGATCGGCATGCCGAGCGAACGAACGGCGGTGATGGGCCATGCCCTCCAGGGAATCGGCAAGACCTATGAGAGGCTTGGCAACGCGCCCCATGCTTATGACGCCTACACGCGCGCACTCGAACTCGGGCGGGAGACGAACGACACGGGCCTTGCGGCTGGATGTCTCCGACGGATGGGCCGGGTGAAAATGCGCATGGCGGAATGGCAGGCCGCCGTAGGACACCTTAAGGAGAGCCTGAGTCTTTACGACGACATCGGCGACCGACGCGGGCGCGCCGAGACGCTCTGTGACATGGGCTCGCTGCACTACCATGAAGGAGAGCTCGGCGAAGCGGAACGGTTCTACAGCGAGGCACTCGAGATCGCCGAGCAACTCAAACACACCTCGCTGGTCATCAACCTGCAGAACAACCTCGGCATCATCGCCAATGTCCGGGGGGACCTGGACGGCGCCATCGCTCACTACCAGCGGTGCATCCCACTTGCCGAGGAGATACAAAAGGAGCCCGCGCTGGCGCAGGCGTACCACAACCTCGGCATGGCGTACGCTGATCGGGGCGATTGGCAGGCCGCTGGGGACCACTTCGAGCGGGCGCTCCAGTTGGCGCGCAAGCACAGCCTCATAGCCATCCTCGGCTCGGTACATCTCAACAAGGCGCAGATGTACCTCGAGCTTGGCGATATCGACATGGCGGCTGTATCAACCGGGCGCGCGCTCGACATCTTCCGGGCCGCAAAGAACAAGCTGGCGGAAGCGGAATCCTTCCGCGTGCTCGGCGACATCTTCGCCCGTCGCGGTGACGAGATCACAACGAGAGAGATGTTCAACCAGAGCCTCGTCATGACCACGGAGGCGGGTTCCCCGCTCGAGGTTGCGGAAACCTACCGGGGGATGGGGCTTGCGTATGAGCGATTGGGTCGCCGCGAGCGAGCGGTTGAGGCACTCCAACAGGCGGTCCAGCACTTCGAGCGCGTGCAGGCGGCGGGCGACGTGCAGACGACGCGTGAGGCGCTGGCTCGCCTGCGGAACTGAACGGAGCAGGAACATGCTTCAGGTAGTGAACGATGGGGGGCTCACGCATCGCCGTGGCAGCATGGAGTTGCCCTCGGTGATGATTCGGAACGAGGCTGGAATGAACCCATCGGACCTTCCGAGCGGCGCATCGAGAGGAGCGAACGACCTACCTGAGATGCTCGAGCAACCGTGCTCCAACCACCGTCTGGAACTGGTTGGCCGCCTGACGGCGATGGTCCTGCACGAGATGCGGAACCCGCTCAGCGTGATCAAGGGCTACGCGGAGATGATCGCGCGAGATAAGAAGGCTACCGGCGACACTCGTGTCAAGGGGCTTCTCAAGGGCGTCGATCGGCTCGATGCTGTGATGAATTGCGTGCTTTCCGTGGTGCGCAAACCCCAACAGAGAGAGAATACGACCGATGTCGAGCCGTCGGTCAGGTTGGCGCAGGAATTCGTCACGATGGCGCACCGCCCGAAGCCGATGATCTCCGTCCAGATGCCGGAAGGGCTGCCGCCGGCGGAGCTCCCTGCGACGGACCTTGAGCAGGTGATCCTCAACCTGCTCATGAACGCGTGCGACGCAACGGACCCGCACCCGAAGGTGACGGTCAGCGTATCGTTCGCCGCCGAGGGACCTCCAGTGCCATCGGGGGGTCCGTTTGTCGCCGCAACGATCCCGGAAAGCCAGTGGCACGCACTTTGGCCGAGCGGCAGACCGGCAATCCTGATCGCGGTGCGGGACGAAGGCGCCGGCATCACGCCGGAGGTGCTCCGCCTGCTCTTCAACGAGCAGATCACGACCAAGCAACACAGCCACGGGACAGGCCTCGGCCTGCTCCTGTGCCGGGATGTGCTCACGGCGCGGCGGGGCACGCTCCTCATCGAGTCGACGTACCGTCTCGGGACGACCGCCACCGTCATCGTGCCGGCGGTTGTCAGGAGCGCATGGACACGTGAGGGCGAGCTGGGGGAACTGCGCGCGCGGTTCGCTTGACTGAGGAGCAGGGATGCGCACGGTCAGGAGTGCGCCAGCCTCCCGAGCAAGGACACATTCACCGCAGACGTACCCTCAACGGAGGGTGGAAACGCACAAAGGGGGACGCCAGTAGCGACTGCCAGTCCACATGGTCTGAAAGAGCAGCGCACGGGAACGCGGCCCCGGTGACACTCCCCCCTACGCGATACCGCCGGTGCTGTGGTTCCCGTGCGCAAGCACATGAGGCTCCCCTGTTCCCTGGTTGGCTGATGCTGTCTGCAATCAGGGAGACGCCGATGGCCCCGGTGTACCATGCCCCCCGCACCGGGGCCATCGGACGTACGGTCGAGCGGCTGGGAATCAACTCGACTTCCGAGCCGCCCGACAGGGGGACCTGATCGGCATTTCCACTCGGGTCCCGGTCCTCGTCCGAGCCACTCAACCGCGCATTCGTCGCGACCGCGACCTTCACCATTTCGTCGCACGAGCAAGCAGGTCATCAGCCGCTTCGATGCTCGGCGCGCTCGTCCCGATGTAGACACCGTCGGGTCCCAGTTCCCGGGCGAGCGCTTCCACTCCGTCAAACGCTGCGCCGAGAAGCAGCAACCCTTTGCCACCTCCCAGTATCCGCCGGTACATCCGCCACCAACACTCGTCCTCGACCCCCGGCGCTTCCGCGCCCGGCGTCCACTGAATGGCGTTCACCCCGGGAATGTCCAGGAGAGCACCCACGTGCCCCACCGCGTGGGGTCCGTCGAGGTGGTAGACTGCGTAGTCGAGCCGCGACACCTGCTCCGTGAGCCCCGGCACGACGAACTCGCGGAACATCTCCGGACTGATCATCGCTGAGAAGTCGCACTGAAGCTTGGCCACGCGGCCCGGACCCCAGACCTGAAACGCGGAGAAACACGTGCCAAGACGCGGGCCGTCGAGGAGCTCGTAGAGTGCGTCGTAGTAGCGAAAGTATAGCTCGTTCACCTCTCCGTTGACGCGCTTGACGCCGCCCGGATCGTCAATGAGCGCATAGAGCAGAGGCTGCGTACCGATGAGGGACGCGACGATGTCCAGGTTCTCGATGAGGTCGGGGTACGATGTCAGATACCGTCCTGTGCCGCGCTTCATGCCCTCGTTGACGAGCCGGAGGTTCGCCCGCCACCATTCGTTCTGTCCGTCGTACCTGAGCTTCGGGAGGTTCGCGACACAGTCCGCGACCGGCTCGTACCAGACGGTGGTCTCGTGCAGCACGCCCGGCGAGCCGAGGTAGAGGGCGAGCGAACCCGGACCGATGTTCGCATCGAACCACGGAAACGCCTCGCCGCCGAAATGCGTCGACGCGAAGGCACGCTCGGCGGCGGCGATGCGGTATTCCGGGTCGAGCCAGCGGACCTGAACGTCGGCTGGCGCCCGAAGCGGTGGCAGGTCCACCGGTCGAGGCGCTCTGACCGCCAAAGTGACGCGGCGGTAGTGGCTGTGCTCCCACCACGCGACGAGGTGCTCTTGCGCCTCTTCCCAGTCCGGTTTGAACTGCATTGAGGAATCCTCGATCCGCGAGGTAGCGAACACGGTGCGGTACGAACCGAGAGGTTAGGGGAATACGGTCGCCGCCGAGCGCGGAGGATAAAGCCGCCAGCGAAGGACGAGAGACGCATCCTTCCCGGCTGCGCATTCCCACTTCGCTCAGTACGCCTTGGCGAAGATCACCCGCTGCTTCGAGGGCCTTCCCGTCAACACGCACCTTCCCGCTTCCTGCCGCTTGTCGAACGGGATGCACCGGATCGTCGCCTTCGTCTCTTCCTTGATCCGGGCCTCCGTCTCTGCTGTGCCGTCCCAATGCGCGACGAGGAAGCCGCTGCCCCCTTCGCCTTTCGTTCGTTCCGCGAACTCCTCCCATGTGTCCACGGTGAACGTGTTCTCGTCGCGGAACTGCTTCGCTTGCGTATGGAGCGTCTTCTGGATATCGTCGAGAAGCGACCGGACGCGGTCGGTCAGCCCGGCCTGAGGCACGAAGTCCTTCGTCCCGGTGTCGCGCCGGGCGAGAACGACCTGGCCCTTCTCAAGGTCCCTCGGCCCCATCTCGATGCGAAGCGGCACGCCGCGCAGCTCCCACTCGTTGAACTTGAAGCCGGGACGGACGGTGTCCCGGTCGTCCAGCTTGACGCGGATCGTCCCGCCCAGGTCCCGCGCGATGCGGCTCGATGCTTCGTTGACGCGGGCGCGTTCATCCTCGGACTTGTAGATCGGCACGATGACCACCTGATACGGCGCGAGCTTCGGGGGCAGGCGCAGCCCCTTCTCGTCACCGTGCGCCATGACCAGCGCACCGACAAGGCGGGTGCTCACACCCCAGCTTGTCGCCCAGACGTGCTGCCGTCCGCCCGCTTCGTCCTGAAAGGTCACGTCGAATGCCTTGGCGAAGTTCTGACCGAGGAAGTGCGACGTTCCGGCCTGGAGCGCCCGCCTGTCGCCCATCATCGCCTCGATGGAGTACGTCGCCACTGCACCGGCGAACCGCTCGGACTCGGTCTTCAGACCCGGGATGACCGGCAGCGCCATCCAGTCCTCGGCGAACGTGCGGTACACGTCGAGCATCCGATCCGTCTCGCGCATCGCCTCCTCGGCGGTGGCGTGAGCGGTGTGTCCTTCCTGCCAGAGGAACTCAAGCGTGCGCAGGAACAGGCGCGTCCGGAGTTCCCAGCGCACGACGTTGGCCCACTGGTTGTAGAGGAGCGGCAGGTCCCGGTAGGACTGAATCCAGTCGCGGTACGTGTGCCAGATGATCGTCTCCGAGGTCGGCCTGACGACGAGCGGCTCCTCCAACTTCTTTCCGCCTCCGTGGGTTACCACGGCGCATTCCGGGGCGAAGCCCTCGACGTGCTGAGCTTCCTTTTCAAGGAAGCTCAGCGGGATGAGAAGCGGAAAGTAGACGTTCTCGTGCCCCGTGTCTTTGAACATGCGGTCGAGCGCCTGCTGCATGAGCTCCCAGATCGCGTAGCCATACGGACGAATGATCATGCAGCCCCTGACGGGCGCGTAATCCGCAAGCTCGGCCTGCCTGACGACTTCGTTGTACCACTCGGAGAAATCAGCGGAAGGAGAAGTGAGTTTGGGCATGGGGTGTGGTTCCTAGGATCGTCAACTGTTACACACGAATGCATTCGCGCGCACGAGCGCGGTGATATTTGAACGAACGTCATTGTCCGACCCGGTCGTTCCGGCGACTACGAAGGAGCTGGGAGGTCTAACTGCTTACATATCCTCGCTGCGGTGTAATCGGGAATCTCGCGATGACGTGGAACCGAGACACGATAGCCTGTGACTGGATTCTCCCAGATTGAATGCTCCCCACCTTCACGTACTAACCTGCACCCATGTTGACGCAAATGCCGTATTAGGTCGCGGCGTTTCACGGCGCGGTTCTCTGCGGCACAACGGCGATGCGGGATGCTGCTGTGAGCAATAAGTGAACCGGTTCTTCTATGTCGGCGTCAGGGGAGCTGCATGACGGGTCAGGATGAGGCAACGGCTCTCCCTGAAGCAAAGTGGCCTCCGCCATGTCTACCAAGGCACTCGCCAGCATTCGCCGCGCCTCCTCCAGGTTCCGACCGAAGGTGATCACCCCTGGAAAATCCAGTACTTCGGCGTGAACGTCGTCGCCCACGTATTTATACATGGCTTTGTAAGTGAACATGAATGGACCTTTCGATGGCGAACTATCTCAACGCACGCGCGATAAGATCGTTGACGGTCGATGCCTCAAGTTCGTGTTGCCAAGCGGACATATGCGATTGTTCAGGGGAACGAACCGGAAAACAGTGAAGCTGAACGGGGTACCGTTGCGCGAGCCAAGGCCAGCTGTACAGGATGAAAGACAGACCCGCTGGCAATATCAGGAGCCCTCGGGTTGCGTCCTTCCGTATGTCGGTGACAGCTTCTCTGACATCCCCTGGTCAAGAATTCATCGCGTGCTTCTGACCTTCCTCTCCAGCTCGGTGCGCCCGACAGCTCTCTGGGCGCGTCGTTCCGCGATGAGCGTCCAGAAAGCGGCATCTCTGGCGAGCTCCAGTTGCTCCCCGTCGAACCCCTCTATGCCAACGATAAGGGCAACAGGCTTGCCGTCGCGCGTGACGACGACGCGCTCGTGCTGAGCCTCCTTGACGCAAGCATCGAGAGTGGCCTCCTCGAGGCCCACCGTCTTCATAGGATGTCCTCCGTAGTCTTATGAGGCGGCTTGTGTCGAATTGCTCGGACGATCACCACAGATGCAGCCTCATCCACATCGTAGAAGATACGATATTCGCCAGCGCGCAATTCCCAGACGGGTTCAACGTATTCCCATGGAGCGATCAGAGCGACGAGCATTTTCCTGTTTCGCGTCTGTCATGTCGGCTCGTACATCAACTGTGTTTCGACACCATCAAGAATTCGCGCCGGGTCCTGCGCGCGGATGCTCGCTAGATCGTCGGCGACGCCTGTGGCAAATCGCACGTTGTGCACGGTCTTATGCGACCTCATGTGGTCACCCGCGCACCGAGGCGTAGCCGGCGAGTTCCGCCTGCCTGACGACTTCGTTGTACCACTCGGAGAAGTCCGTCGTCGGTGAGGTCAGCTTGGGCATGAGCAACAGTCCCCGATCTGATTGGCATCCTCAACGTGATGCCGGTTTCGCGTTCTCACAAGTCTACGCATCCGGTGATGCAGTCCGCCGCCTACTGCTGCGTCTCACCGCTCGTTGTGACCCTGCGCAAGCACAGCGAGAAAGCCTCGCAGAACTCATCCCCAAACACCTTGTAGAGGCCGATTGAGACCAAGCGGTACACGACGTGAAATGGGAAGAAGAACGACAGGTAGAAGTTGTACTGGTAGCACCGACGCGATTCAAGGACAAGGCCGTTCTCTCGTGCAATACGCTCGAAGCGTCCCGGCGTGCACTGGTCGTAGAAGCTCGTGAAGCCTTGACAACCCCTCGTGTGGGGGTGAATGGAAAACAGGAGCCAGCGCTTCACACGATCACCGAGAAGAAGGTTGAGCCTCGCGTAGAGCGCATTCCGGCACGGGACAAAAAGGACGAGCCTTCCCCCCGGCTTCAGGATGGACGACAGGCTTCGGAACGCCCGTCGGACATCTCGCACGTGCTCCAACACGGCTCTGCATATGACGACATCCGCGTCCGCGCTCCCGCGAAATGCCGATAGGTCGCTCACATGCACCCGATCGTAGACTCCTTCCGGGCTGTTCCGAAGTTCCTCATCGGAGATGTCGATTCCCACGTAGAGCAGTTGCAGCCCCTGCTTGTCCTGTTCGCTCATCACCGGTGAACGGCCCCCGCCAACGTCGTACACCACCATTCGGGGAGCGACGAATCGTGGGAGAAACGAACTCGTGTAGTGTGTCGCCCCGTCAACCGTGTACCTCGGCAGGACGGCCCTGTCGAACCAGGCGGAGACCCGTTTGTGGAAGCCGATCATCTTCTGCAAGCTGTCATGCATACGCGACGTTCCGGGTTCTACCCCGTGAACAAAGCGGCCCGCCCCCCCAAGCATCGGAGGACGCGGAATCATGCCTGCGCACACTGGTGTGCCCTCGGTAGATCGCACCTCCTCGACGACTTCGCTGTGCTGCTCGGGACAGCGGACTTCCCGGACACGCCACCGGTCAGATCTCACACGAGTCAGTAGTCTTCTTCCCGGTAGATGAGCGGCTCGTACGGCCCCCTCAGACGCCCGTGTGCCACGATCCGTCCGACGATGAGCTTCTCCCTTTCGTCGTCATGGACCGCCTCGACCCGACAGTCGAACGTTGCGGCGCAGTCCTCGAGGAGCGGGGAACCTGTCGCCCCGGTGTGATACCGAATCCCCTCGAACTTGTCCACGGTCCGGCTCGATTGCGTGCCGAACGCACGCGCAACGTGAACCTGCTGCTTCGTGAGCACGCTCAGTCCGAAAGCCCGCGAGGCGAGGATCAATTCCCGCGTGGCGCTCTGCTTCCCAACGCAGATGAGGATCCGGTCCTTGGCGACCTGCGTCGCCCACGCGACCGCGAGACCGCCTTTTCTCCCCTCGTGCTGGGCACAGACGACGTAGACGCCGTGCGTGAGCATGTCGTGCCTGAGTTGCATTTCGCCTTCCCTCGTCCGCGTCGGTAGGTTCATGACACCTGTGCGGCTCGACTGAACGCTCATACCAAGATACTCACCGGCCTCGGCAGTTCACACGCGGACCTCGAACCCGTTTTGCCGTCAATCCCTTTCCCTCGTATCTTGAAGTGGTCTTGCTTCATCTCTGGACGTGTCCCCTTCTTCTCTCCTGCGGATGATTCCGGAGGCGGGTGTTCGATGGGATCCTCGCTCCACCCACTGGTCCAGATTGTGACCGACCCAGTCGTGCTCCTGTTCGCACTCCTGACGCTTGCGTACGGCACGGATCGGCTGCTGCGGGCCGAAGGGCGGCTGTCACCGATCATGATCCTCGTCATCGCGCCGTTCATCGGATGGATCGGGAAGTATGAGCTGCCGGCTGAGATCCGCACGCTCGGCCTCATCATGTTCATCTACGTCATCGGGCTTGAGACCGGCCGCGAGTTCTTCCCGACCTTTCGCCTGCACTGGTTGCGCTTCGTACTCCTCGGCATTGCGGCAAGCGCGGCGGCGGCGTTGTGCGCGTGGGGCGTCGGACGCGCGCTGGGGTGGTCGCCGGATGTCACCGTCGCGTTCTTCGCCGGCGCGGTGACGAACACACCGGCGTTCGAGTGGCTGCCGGAGGCGCTCCGCGACGCCGGGGTTGACGCCGCGTCCGCGGTTGCGACGTTCGATTTGAGCTATTTCATGGGTGTCATCGGAGCAGCCGTCGGCGTCATCGTCTTCCATGTCATCTGGACCCGCCGGGCATCGGAGCTTTCCTGCCCCGTGAGCTTCCCGGTGGATGCGGAGGCCGTCGCCGCGCCGTACTACGTCTCCGTCCATCGGGCGACGAATCCCTCGATCATCGGCAAACCCCTTGCCCGTGCGGTGAGGGAGAACATCCCGCACTCACAGGCGATCCGGCTCGAGCGCAACGGGACGGCTTGCGATGTTCAGGACGACACGCTCGCGGCACGTGATGACCTCGTCGTTCTGTTCAGTTGCTCACCGGACCTCACGCGCATGGCACAGGTGCTCGTAGGACCGGCTGTGCCGGTGACGAAGGAGACGCCACTCGTCCGCGATCTGCCCGTCCGGGTGGAAACGGTCACGATCAACTCGGCGAAGCTCACGGCGGCCCCCGTGACGCGGGAACGGATCGAGGCTGAATATGGCGTCGAGATACGGGGCTGGTGGCGCGGACGGGAATACATGCCCGCCGAGGACAAGATGCGATGGCGAGTCGGGGACCGGTTGCGAGTGGTCGGCACCGACGAGAAGGCGAGGGCGTTCCGCTACGCCGTCGAGGAGAAGGACCGTGCTCAGACCGAGGAGATCGACCTTCTGCGCTTCAGCGTCGGGGCGGTGGTGGCAATGCTCCTGAGCGGTATCGTTCTGCCTGTAGGCCCGCGCCTGAAGCTCACGCTCGGCGTCACCGGTGCGCCGCTCCTCGCCGGGCTGCTGTTCGGGCGCTCCGCGCGGATTCAGATACCTCGTGGGGCCGGGTTCTTCCTGAAAGAACTGGGGCTGGGGCTGTTCCTTGCGGGTGTCGGGACAAACGTCGGCCTGCGGGGCGCGGTCAGCCCCTCGGACGCGCTGCTCCTTCCCCTCGCGCTCGTGGTGGTGGGCGTTCCGCTCGTCATCGCGGCGCTCGTATTCAGACTCTCCGGCTTCAGCGGCCAGCACACCGAGGGTGGTCTCTGCGGCGCGGTGACGAGCACCCCGGCGCTCATCATCTCCTGTCGCCTCGGCGACACGGCGGAACCGGCGAACACGTACGCCGGCGTGTACCTCTTCGCGCTCCTCGGGAGCGTCGTCGCGGCGCAAGTCCTCTACCTCGTGGGTTGATCGATGATCGAATGGGTTGTCCAGACGGTCTCATCGAGCAGCGTCGGTGCGCTCTTCCTCATCCTGCTCACCGGGCTTCTGCTCGGCCAGATGCGTCTGTTCGGCCTCAATCTCGGCTCGGCGGGAGTGCTGTTCACCGCGCTCCTTGCAGGGCACTACAAGCTCGTGGTGCCGGAGTTCTACGGTTCACTCGGCGTGATCTTCTTCGTCTATGCCGTCGGCCTGCAAGCGGGTCCGCGTTTCATCCACACGATCCGGACGAGCGGGGCGTCGCTCATCCGGGTTTGCCTCGTCATCATCGGTGCCGGGGCGGTCGCCGCGCTCGTCATGGGCAGGCTCTTCAGCCTGGAACCGGGCATAGTCGTCGGCGCGTTCGCCGGGGCGATGACGAGCACTCCTGCGCTTGCGGCTGGACTGGAGGTGTTCCGCACGTCCAGTTCCGCCCAACTCGCCCTTGCGGCGGTGAGCTACGGACTCGCCTATCCCATCGGCGTCATCGGCGCGGTCTTGCCGGTGCAACTCCTGCCGAAACTCCTCAAGAAACACGTGAAGCAGCCTTCCGCCGAGCGCGAGGGAGACCCAAGCGGGGCCATCACAACGGCGGCGTTCCGCGTCGAGAACCCGAACATCGTCGGTAGGACGGTCGAAGGGGTGAATCTCTGGGATTTCGCGCGGATCAGCCTCTCTCGAATCCTCCACGAAGGTGAGGTCCACGTGGTGCTCGGCTCGACCGTGCTCCGCGAGGGGGATGAGGTCCTCGCCGTCGGAAGACCCGATGATCTGGCGAAGCTGGAGCTGGTGATCGGCAGCCGGATCGACTCCACTCCGCTCTTCGAGCAGGGGGATCGGACGCTGGAAGCGCGGGACATCTTCGTGGGTACGCGCGCGACGAAGGGCCGGTCAACCGCCTCGCTCAGTGCTCGCTATGGAGTGAGCCTCACCCGCGTAGTGAGGCTCGGCATCGCCCTGGCGCCGGGGCGCGACATGGCTCTGGAGCCGGGCGACCGGATTCGCGCGGTCGGGGAGCCCAACCAACTAGAGGAGCTGGAACAGGCGCTCGGTCATCGGGAGCAGAGCATCTTCGAGACCGACATGCTCGGCCTGGTGAGCGGCATCCTCGCCGGGGTGATTCTCGGTCTCATCCCGTGGCCGATCAGCGGCGCCATCGGATCGCTCAAGCTCGGTCTTGCGGGCGGGCCGCTCTTCGTGAGCATCCTCGCCGGGCACTACGGCAAGATCGGGCCGATCTCGAACCGAATACCCGCCTCGGCACGGTTCCTCCTCCGCGAACTGGGCCTCGTGCTCTTCCTCGCATACGCTGGGTCGAAGGCGGGTGTGAACTTCGTCGAGACGTTCCGGCAGAGCGGAGTGGCGGTCCTCGTCACGTCGCTCGTCATCGTGCTCGTCCCGGTGGCACTTGGCTTCGTCACGGCGTTCGTCGTTTACCGGTACGATCTGACCTTCTCGCTCGGGCTCATCTGCGGAGGCATGACGAGCACCCCGGCGCTCGGTACGCTCATCAGCAGCCTCAAGACGCAGGAACCGGCAATCGCTTACGCAGCTATCTATCCCATCGCCCTCATCGCCGTCACCGCCACCGCGCAAGTCATGGCACTCCTGCTCTGAACGCCTCGTGGAACAACCCCGCGTACGATGCCGTTGCAGTGTAGGAGCGGCAAGCATTGAGGTCCTCTCGTTGCCGCCGTACATTCTGTGCCATCGGTTCGGTCACGTATCTGTCCCCTTGGGAAGTGCACCATGTCGCGGCGCGCGGGAAGAGACCACATCGGCGTCGCTGTCGGAGGCATCATCCTCGGCTCCGACGGGCGGGTGCTCCTCGCGCAGCGAGGACCCAAAGCGCGCAACCAGCGCGGGCAGTGGGAGAACCCCGGCGGCGCGCTTGAGTTCGGCGAGCGGTTCGAGGAAGCGATCATCCGGGAGATGCGCGAGGAACTGAGCATCGAAGTGGTTGTGGAAGGGCTGTTGCGGATCGTCAACCACATCCTCCCGGACGACGGCCAGCATTGGGTGTCCCCGACCCTCGTATGCCGATACGTATCGGGTACCCCGACCATCCGGGAACCGGAGAAGTGCTCGGCGGTCGGTTGGTTCCCGCTCGATCGGCTTCCGGAGCCGATGACCGCCATCTCGCGGACAGACCTTCTGTGCTATCGCCGACTCATGGAAAGTGGCAGGCGTCTGCTACCGGTGCACTGGTGCAACCCGGTGCTGGAAGGGCGCTACGACGAGGCGGACTGATAGCCGCATGGTGGGGCTACCCAGTGACCATCATATCCGTACCGTGCCAGCCCCTGGCTGGAGATAGGTGGTGCTGAAGGTGAATCTCTTCAAGAAACTCTTCAACAAGTCACGACGCGAAATGAAGCGGCTTCGTCCGACCGTTGACCAGATCAACGCGGTCTGCGCGACGCTGCGCGACGTCCCGGACGACGAGTTGCGTGCCAGGACGACGGCCTTCCGCCGCAGGATCGTGCGCGGAACGCTCCCGTACCTTGCCAGCGCCATAGCCCACGCGGTCGCTCAACACCTCCTTGAGAAGAGCGCATATCCCAACGGCTCCGGCAAACGGGCGCGGCGGGAACACCTGGAGGAACTGAAGGCGCGCATCGCCGAGCAACTCTCGCCCGAGATCGCCATTTCCCTCAATGAGGTCTCTGACGACGACATGACGTTCAAGGGTTGCGCCGCCGAGGAGATTCAGAGTCAGTCAACCCGCTTCAGAGAACGGCTCGCACGACGCATCGCCGAGAAGGTACCCCTCCGCAGCCTGTCCGACGCGGAGATTCCCGAAGAGGCGCTCAAGGCGCGCGAGGGTGACGGAGATCACGGTTCGGGGCCTGCGACAGGTTTCGCTCTGAGCGACGGGAACATCCTCGTGTCCTGGAGCGTGACGCGGGAGGGCTTGATCGAGCACCTCACGGCGCTTCTGTTCGACGGCAGATCGGCCGAGGCGGTCCTTCTGAGAACCGCCGACGAGGTCCTGAGGAAGCTGTCCGACGAAGAGCTTCGGAAGGGCGCTGATGAGGCGGGGCGCAGGATCCTCGATGAGGTCATGGTGGAGGCGTACGCCCTCATCAAAGAGACCTGTCGCCGCTTCAAAGAGCGCGGGATGCAGTGGGATGTCGTCGGCAACATGACGACGTGGGACATGGTCCCCTTCGATGTGCAGCTCATCGGCGCAATCGCCCTTCACCGGGGCAAGATCACGGAGATGGCAACCGGCGAAGGGAAGACGCTCGTCGCGATCATGCCGCTCTACCTCAACGCGCTCGAAGCAAGAGGCGTGCACCTCGTCACGGTGAACGACTACCTTGCCAGGCGCGATGCAAGCTGGAACGGTCCGATCTACCACTGGCTCGGTCTTTCTGTCGCGGTCCTGCAGGACCCGAACGCGAACGACGGGATCGAGTCTCTCCGGGTCGAGTGGACCGAGGAGAAGGGCTACCACCTCGTCTCGATTCCCCGCAAAGAAGCCTACGGATGCGACATCACCTACGGTCGGCAGGACCAGTTCGGCTTCGACTACCTCTACGACAACATGGCGTGGGACGTCAACGACGTGCGTCATAGGGGCTTCCACTACGCCATCGTGGACGAGGCCGACCAACTGCTCATCGACGAGGCGCGCACGCCGCTCATCATCTCCGGACCGGTCCCTGAGTCGAAGAGCGAACGCTATCACGAGCTGAGGCAGCGGGTGGACCGGCTCGTCAAAGAGCAGACGACCATCGTCGCACAGCTTGTGGACGATGGTGAGAAGCTCTGGCAGGAAGGTCACCACTACGTCGCCGGAAGGAAACTGCTTCAAGCGCAACGGGGAGCGCCGAAGCAGCGGAAGCTCATGCGCCTCAAGGAGGACGGCGAGGTCCAGAAGCAGATCTTCCGCGTCGACCTTGACTACATGCGCGACAAGCGCGTGCCGGAGCTCGACGAAGACCTGCTCTACGTGATCGAGGAGAAGAACCACTCCGCCGAGATCACGGAAGAGGGTCGTGCGCGCCTGCTCATCGCCGACGAGAAACGGAGGTTCATCTCCCTCGGCGAGACGGCCCTGCGCATCCAGAAGGACCGGAACGCATCCGACGAGGAAAAGCAGGAGCGCCTCGAAGCGGAGTTCCGGAAGTACATCGACGATACCAAAGGTCGCGGCGTCCTGAGCGATACCGCCGGTATCGTCCGAGAGATCGAATCGAACGATGTTCTCGGCGACGAGCAGAAAGGCCAGCTCATCGCACAGCACTATCGTCATCTCGTCGACCTAGCGAAGCACCGGCTCATCCCGGCAAGCCTTGACGGGGAGATCTCCGCTATCAAGGAGGACACGGGCCTCGTGACGGAGCAGAGGCAGACGAAGATCGCGCAGGAGTTCCAGACGCACGCGAGAGACGCGGTGAAGAAGCTGCTCTACCCCGGCGCGAAGGAATTGGCGGACGAGGTCCAGGCGAACGGATACCTGAGCGACGATGACAAGAGACAGCTCGTCGACGACCTGACGAACCACGCGGCACAGCAGGGTGGGAACGGGTTCGTCGACCCGACTCTCGAACTCATCCTCGGACAGATCGCGCGCGCAGAGGAACTCTCGGACGAACAGAAGGAGAGCATCGCCGGAGAAGTGTTCCGTCTCCACTTCGCCGAGGAAAGCAAGAAGCTGATGCTGCCGGACCTCGGGGAGATGCTCCGACAGGTCGAGAAGACGCCGATCATGTCGGGGAACGCGAAGGCGGACCTCGTCGAAGAGATGTTCCGGTCGTACATCGAAGACGCGAACCGCAAGTTCATCCTACCGGACCTCAGCGAGAACCTCGAGCTGATCCGGGGGAGCGCCGCGCTCGACGACGAGCGCAAGCGCATCCTCGTCGAACAGCAGTATGCCAGCTATGCCGACGTGGCCGAGCGCATCCACGGCATGTCGAACCTCATCCGGGCGTACGGCCTGTTCGAGCGGGACGTGAGCTATGTCGTGCAGGATGACAAGGTCATCATCGTTGACGAGTTCACCGGGCGTCTCCAGCCGGGTCGGCGCTACTCCGAGGGGCTTCATCAGGCGTTGGAGGCGAAGGAAAACGTCACCGTCGAGCGGGACACCCAGACCGTGGCGACGATCACGGTGCAGAACTACTTCCGCATGTACGACAAGCTCGCCGGGATGACCGGAACGGCGGAAACCGAAGAGGACGAGCTGGCGAGCATCTACAAGCTGGAGGTGGTCGTCATCCCGACGAACAAGCCGGTCCGCCGAATCGATCTCGACGACGTGATCTTCCGCACGAAGCGGGAGAAGTACAATGCAGTCGTTGACGAAATCGAGCACCTTCACGAACAGAACCTGCCGGCCCTCATCGGCACCCGCTCGGTCGAGGTGAGCGAACTGCTGAGCCGGATGCTCAAGCGCAAGGGCATCGGACACTCGGTCCTCAACGCGAAGTACCACCAGAAGGAGGCGGAGATCATCGCGCAGGCGGGCCAACCGGGCGCGGTTACCATCGCCACGAACATGGCCGGTCGCGGGACGGACATCAAGATTCCCCGCAGCCTTGTCAAGTGCATGGAGTGCAAGCTCTTCACGAAGGAGCGCGGCACCGGAAGGTTCTACCCGGACGACACGCCGACGGCGGATGTGGTATCCGATCAGGACCTGAAGCGGTCCAGTGAGGAGGAGCGCCAGCGGTTCGCCAGTCTGTGGGGTTGGGACACGGGCGACGAGGCGCGCACGCCGACCATCAAGGACTGCCTGGAGCATCAACCGTGCGGCCTCCACATCGTCGGGACTGAACGCCACGACGCCCGGCGGATCGACCGCCAGTTGCGCGGTCGTTCCGGTCGCCAGGGCGACCCCGGCGCCTCGCAGTTCTTCCTCTCGCTCGAAGATGACCTCATGCGCCTGTTCGGCTCGGACCGCATCGCGCGGATCATGGACCGACTCGGTGCGGAGGAAGGCGAGGTCATCCAGTCACCGATGGTCACGAAGGCGATTGACCGGGCGCAGCAGCGCGTGGAAGGGAACAACTTCGAGATCCGCAAGCGCCTGCTCGACTACGACGACGTGATGAACCAGCAGCGCGAGGTCATCTACGACCGTCGTCGGTACATCCTCGAACACGAGGAGGGCCTTGAAGCGGAAATCCGGGGTCTGACCGACGCGCAGATCGCTGCAATCGTCGGAAAGCATGTCGCCGAAAGCGAGCAGTCCGAAGAGGGATGGAGCCTCGACGGCATCGCCACGGACGCGAGCAAGGTCTTCGGCGTCGAGGTGCGTCTCGACTTCGACGACACCGAGATAGTCACCGAGGACCTGATCGGAGAGCGCATCAGGAAGGCGGTGTACGACAAGTACGAGGCGCGGACCCGAGAGCTTCGCCGAGAAGCCCGTCGTCAGGGCGCCCCGGACGACACCATCTTCGTCCACCGCCTCCAGAAGATCGCTCTGCTCTCCTCGATTGACGACCGATGGCGCGAGCACCTGACCGACATCGAGGACATGAAGGGCGGCATCCACCTGCGCGCGTACGGTCAGAAGGACCCGGTCGTCGAGTTCAAACGCGAGGCGTACGACATGTTCGAGCGCCTCATCGCGGAGATCGACCGTCAGGCGCTCGAGTTCGTGTTCAAGCCGCAGCTTCCCTCCGAACGCGAAGTGGAGAAGCGGCGCAGGGAGGCCGCGCAGCTCACGGCACAGCACGCCGAACTCGAGGCCGCCCCCGACGGAGCGGTGCCGGAGGTCGTCTCGGCGGAGCCGCAGGTCAAGACGGTGGGACGCGGCGCGCGCAAGCCGGTGACCGTCTCACGCAGGTCGGTCCCGCGGGCACCGCAGCAGCAGACCAAGGGTGCGATACCGAGGGTGAGCCGAAACGCCCCGTGTCCGTGTGGCAGCGGAAAGAAGTACAAGTACTGTCACGGCAAGAACGAGCGATAACCCCGCACAAAGGCGCACCGCGGGGCCTTTCTTTCCCGGAGAATTCCGTCCGCACGATCTTCCGACATCGGGAGTTCTCCCGTCCTGCCGTGTCAAGCTCTCCCCGTCGGGTGGTTCGCTTGCGGGCTGCGAGCGGAGGCCCGTAGATCGCGACCTGCAAAGCGCCGGGGGACACGGATCCCGTATCCCCCGGCGCGCAGAGGGTGCACAGAGCGTGGCGGCGCTTCGCCGGGCGCATCACTCCTATGGGTTGATGAGGTCGGCGCAGTTCTTCTGGGTGAACTCGTTGAGCGTCGCCTGTTGCTCGTCGGTGACACTGATGAGCGGCTTGCGGCTCTTGCCGCACCGGAGCGCGCCGCCCGCCGTGCACATGGCCTTGAACCGGGCCATCATATTGTAGCCGCGCAGGCACGGCTGGCCAGCCATGGCATGGTACCCCTCCCTCAAGCGCCACTGCATCTTGAGCGCCTCTTCCCACTTGCCCTGTTTGCACGTCTTGTAGAGCTTGACGAGGTACTTCGGGAAGACCGCGGCAGCCATCGAGAAGATGCCTCTCCCTCCGAGCTGGAGGGACGGCACGAACCACGTGTGCTCCGTCGCGGTCATGTACGCAAGGCCGCTCTCTCTCCCATCCCGCAGAAGGTCCGTGAGCAGGTCGAAGTCGTTGTGTCCCTCTTTGGAGCCGCACATGTTCGGCAGCTTCGCGAGTTCTCTGTAGACCGGAAGGGTGTGAAGCTGTGCCGTTCCGGGGTTGTTGTACACGACGATGCCGATGTGCGGGCACGCGGTGGCGAGGTCCTTCCAGAACGTGACCAGTTCGTCGTGCGTCAGGTCGATGTAGTACGGGCTCACGTTCATCACCGCGTCCGCGCCCTTTTCCATCGCATAACGCGTCCGCATGATCCCGTCTTGTGTGTGCACCGCCGAGCATCCGGCGATCGCAGTCACCTTGCCCTTGCACTCCTGAACGAATACGTCGATGACCTCCTTGAGCATGTCCCACGTCATCGTGTGGAACTCGCCGTTGCTCCCGGTGATCGTGATCGCGTTCACACCCGCTGAGATCAGGGCACGGCAGTTGTGCCTGAAGGCATCCTCATCGAACTCGCCGCTCTTGGTGAACGGCGTCGGGGGTAGGGCGTAAAGGCCGCCCATCGTCTGGCGCGTCAGCATGGAATCCTCCTGTTGCGATCCCACGTCCCTCGGTGTGCATCTTCCCCCCGCCCGGCGCGCAGCGCCGACGGACGTGGTTCATGGGGTTGATACGCATGTTCGCGACGAGGTGTGCACTGCGGGGTACCGTCGTCACCTCGTCTGGTTCACGTCCACAACGGTCCTCGTCTCCCACGACTTGATGCTCGCCTCGATGATCTCTTGCACCGCCAGGCCGTCCACGCCGGAACCGTCCACGTCTTCCGGTTTGACCCCCGCCGTGAGTTGTTCGAGCCAGCGATGGAGGCGCGACTGGAACGTGTCGCCGAAGCTGCGCATCCCGCCGAGGTAGTAGAACGTCTCCTTCCCAATCGACCGGCGGTCGTAGAAGGTGAGCACCTCGCACGCCTCGTCGAGGACGAATCGCCCTTCCGAACCGACGACTTCCGCCCGTTCGAGACCATAGCTCCCACCCGCATCGTAGCTGCCCGTGAGGTGGCCGACGGTGTTGTTCTGGAAGAGGAGGTTCACCTGCACGTTCGACCAGATCGTCCGCCCTCTGCCCTTCATGAAGAAGGCGTGCACGCTCCTCACCGGGCCGCAGAAGTAGCGCATGACATCGAGTGAGTGAGGATGGAGCGCCCGGATGTGGAACCAGGGCGACGTCTCGTTCGGGTTGTTGATCCACATCGTCATGTTCATGATGTGGAGCATTCCCAACCGTCCGCTCGTGATCCATTCCTTCGCCCGGAGCGCCGCCGGGGTGAAGCGATGGTTCAGGTTGATCGCGTAGGGCACATTGTTCTTCCGCGCAAGGGCGACCATTTCCCGCGCCTTGTCGATCTCGTTGGAGATCGGCTTCTCGCCGAGCGTCGGGATGCTCGCGCCCAACAGCTCCATCGTCGGCGTGTAGTGGTCGCCGCCGTTCTCCTTCCCGGCGGTGCACATGCTTGCCGCGTCGATCTTGATGCCGCTCGCAAGCATGTCCTTCACGCTGTAGAAGGCGGGCGCACTGTACTCCTTCGACGCTCTGTCGGCGCGCTCCTTGATGATGTCGCACACGGCGACGATCTCGGCGAGCGGGTCGTTCATGTACACGCGAGCGTGCGTGTTCCCGATCCCGCCCATCCCGACGATTGCGATCCGAAGTGGCATAGTCGTGTCCTCTTAGGGTGGTTGGTAACGTCGAAACGCGCCGCGTTCATCCGTGGAACCGCCATGAAGATTAGTTCCATGTGCCGTCGGACTCAACCGGGTCCGGCTGGATCAAACCCCAACCCCTGCAACGGTCGTCCGCCGCGGTGCGTGAAGCACATGAAGAACCCCCACATGCCCTTCCGGTTGTACACCTTCACAAGTATCCGCGTCGTCCCCTGAGGGAGCGTCACGTCCAGGACGTCGTCATCTCGCTGGACGCCGCGCTCACCCTCGTGCCGCCAGACCTCGCGCCCATCCAACCAGACGATGGCATCGTCATCGCTGCCGAGGCGCAACTGGGCGTCCCGCCGCTTCGAGCTTGTCACCGTGCATGTGGCGTACGCCGTGCACCCTGAGGTGTACGAGTGCGGGCCGAACAACTCACCCAAGCCCACGACGCCACCATAGGAAAGACGCTTAATCCACCGCACCGGGCCGGACTTGCCGTCGTAGACCGCGTTCAGGTCGATCTGTCGCTCCGGCGGGAAGACGGCGTCGAGTCGCTTCTCCTCACCCGCGTGGAACGGGGCCATGACGTACCACGCCGGGATGACTCCGGGTACGTCCTTGGGACGCTTCCAGAGCCCTACCGGCTGGACGCGCTCCCGCTTCATCTCGTCGGGCTCCGGCGGAATCTTCAGCCCGCCCGTCTCCCGGATTTCCCGATGCGTCTCGCGGATGACGTCGCGCAGGTTCTCGTGCTTGGCCCATCCTGGGAAGCTCGGAGGGGCGGCACACAGGAAGGCGATGAGGCCGCAGCAGCCCTCGCGCACGAAGTCCTCGATCTGCTCCCGGAGTTGTTCGGCGTTGATCAGGCCTTTCCCCGTCCCGTTCTCCGCGGCGTCGAACGCCTGATAGACGCCGACGAAGGGCGTGCCTGCCACCTGCTTCCGCGCCGCCGCCATCATCCACTGGACCTCGTGGCTCGTGAGCATCCGGTGGTAGTGTCCCTCTGGATCAACGGGGTACCAATAGATGAGCATGATGTCGCACACCTCGGGGCCGAAGTTGCAGAGCGACCCGGCGCTCCCGTAGCCTGCCGTCACGGGATGATCGGGATCGAGCCGCTTGATGACCCGGTACATCGCCCGGAGTGCAGAGATCGCGTCGCCCGGGCTGTCGTCCAGGACGTAGTATCCCCACAGGTTGGACGAACTCCTCACCTTCTCTACCTCGGCGGCACACTCCTCCGGCCAGAACAGGATTTCGCCGGGGCGATGCTCCGCCGGGGTCGTACCCTGGCACCCGCGCTCGCAGTCGTAAAGCTCTTTCTGATCCGTCGAACCGTAGCGGATGAGCTCGTCGCCGAGCTGGATCACGCCCGACTTCGGGATCTCGTTCGACCACTCCGTGAACAGGGGAATCGTGCGTTGCTCGGGCGTCACCCGATCCAACAGACGCGGCTTGCCGTAGACGTGCTGCACCATGTGGTGGAGGATCTTGATCCCGTTCTCTCGGCAGAATCTCCCCTGTTCCGTGTTCGGGTCGAGGTGTTCGTGCCCGCGGATGACGATGTTCATCCCGACCTCTCGGACCTGCTTCAGGTCCTCGACGGTCTGGGCGACGTAGGTACCGAGGACCGGCTGCCCGTCCACGGTGAATGGGGCATGAAGCTTCACGTTCCTGCTCTCCCGCGTGAAGGTCCGTTCCGCATGCTCTGGTTCGCCGTACGCACGGCTTCTGGAGACAAACCAGTAATCTATGGCGACACGGGCGTCGGGGCAAACGCTTCTGCGCTACGTCACGCCGACGTACCAGCTTCCAGATGCGATCAGGAAGTGGCGCGATGTCGTCACGGATCGGTTCGGTTCCCCATGGTACACAAGAGGACCGGACGGCGGTATACTCCCCACCGGTGAAGCCCGTGTTCTCCCCTTCGGATTCTGCTATCTTCAGGATGATACGATACGGGCGCATCTGACCACATCCTTACCTGTTTCCTGCGCCGGAGGAGCATATGACCCGTGATGACCGCTTGATGGCAATTGTGCTCATGCTGCGGGCGCGCAGGCGCATCACCGCCAGCCAGCTTGCCCAGATGTTCAGCGTCACCGAGCGGACGATTTACCGGGACATGCAGACCCTCACCGAGTCGCAGATTCCCATCGCCGCCTCTCCCGGCATCGAGGGCGGATACGAGCTTCGTGCGGGGTACTACGTGCCCCCGGTGATGTTCACGAAGGACGAGGCGATTGCCCTGTTCCTCGGAGGTTCGTTCATCGCCGACCGCAAGGGGACGCCGTTCAAAGAGGCGGTCGGTGCGGCGCTCGCAAAGCTCGAATCCCTGCTGCCGGATACGACGCGCCAGCCCGCGCTCATCACGAAAGACAGCGTCACGTGGGACATCACCGACGAGAAGACCGGCAAGCCGATGCACACGCAGTCCGGCTACCTGCGGCTTCTCACCGAGGCGATCCAGCAGCAGCAGTGCGTCTACATCCGCTACGAGAGCGAAGGCGTGGTGAGCAACCGCGTCGTCGCACCGTACGGACTGGTCTACAGCGAGGGTAAGTGGTATCTCATCGGCTACTGCCACCTGCGAAAGGCGCTCCGCATGTTCCGCGTGGACCGGATCGTCGAGGCAAGCATCGACCCGCAGAGCTTCGACAAGCCGCACGACTTCGACATCACCGCCTTCACGAGCAGGCAGTGGGCGAAGTCGCTTGAGGCACGGCTGCGCGAGGTTGCCCCGGCGGTGACACTCCGCGTCCCGCCGCGCATCATCGAGGAGCTTGACCGCCACTGGCTCTACCGCTATTCCCGCCGCGAACCGATAGTCGGCAGCGGCGATACGCTCGTGACGATCCACGACGACGACCCGGTCGCCGTCACGCGCATGGTCCGTCAATGGGGGCCGGAGGTGGAGGTAGTCGGCCCGCAGTCCGTCCGGGATCAGTTGCACGAGGAAGGCGAACGGCTTGCGCGGCAGTACGAGAGACCGCCGAGCACGTGAAGCGACGCTCGTTGAGGTGAGCGGGGGCTACAGTCCTGAGCCGTGAACACTGACAACCCCGGCTACGCAACACCGGCTCCTTGCGGCATCCGGTCCCGCATGTCACTGACCGAGCCGCCCTTGACCTCGTGCAGTGGCCGTGCATTTCATCTTGTCAGGCGCGTTCGTGTGCCGCAATGGCGGGTCCGTCCCCACTCCCTCCGTGAGGAAAGCCGCATGACCCACAAGGAACGCATCCTCGCCGCCATCGACCACAAGCCGACCGACCGCACCCCGATCTGGCTCGGCTGCCCGCACGGCGACTCGCATGGGAAGCTCTTCGAGCACTTCGGCGTCTCGTCGGTCCTCGGACTCCAGAATGCCGTTGACGACGACATGCGCTGGTTCGCGGCGGGGTGGAAGCATCCCGAAGGCAGACCGGGGTTGGATCCGACGGGAGGGAAGCCGAAGAAATCCCACAATCAGCCGGGCATCTTCGCCGGGACGGAGGACGTCGAGGAGGTGGAACGGGCGTACTGGCCGGACCCGAAGTACGCCGACGTTGAAGGCCTTCGGCACGCCGTCGCGCCGTGGAAGGACGAGTATGCGGTCTTCTCCGGCACGTGGGCGTGTTACTTCCACAACGTCGGGGACTACTTCGGGATGGACAACTACTTCGTGAAGATGCACACGAATCCTGCCGTCGTCGAAGCGGTCACCGAGCGCATCCTCGACTTCTACATCGGCATCAACGAGATCGTCTTCGGCGCGCTCAGCGACGACATAGACGTGATGTTCTTCGGGAACGACTTCGGCACGCAACTGAACACGTTCGTCAGCCCGGAGATGTTCCGGAGGTTCATCAAACCGGGCATGAAGAAGCTCGCCGATCAGGCACGCAGATTCGGGCTGCGCGTGGCGCTCCACTCGTGCGGGTCGATCTATCGCGTGATTCCCGATCTCATCGACATCGGCGTCGAATGTCTCCACCCGATTCAGGCGAAGGCGGCGAACATGGACGCGGTTCGGCTCAAGCGGGAGTTCGGGAACGACCTGTGCTTCCTCGGCGGCATTGACACGCAGGACTTGCTCTGCCACGGCACGACGGAGGAGGTGCGCGCCGAGGTCCGCCGGGTCATTGACATCTTCGAGACCGGCATCATCATCTCCCCGAGCCACGAGGCGATCCTGCCCGATGTGCCACCGGGGAACGTCGAAGCGATGTTCGACGAGGCGCTCAGATATGCGGCGGTTGTTGCCTAACAGATATATGCTACGTTCGCTATCCACTGTAAGGGCGAGGCATGCCTCGCCCTTACATTCGGTCGTGCATCGTCCTCTGAGCGAACAGCCAACAAGGAGGTGACATGCCACGCCAGCACCCAAACTTACTCTTCCTCTTCACCGACGAACAGCGCGCCGACACGATGGCGGCGTACGGCAACACGCGCATCGAAGTGCCGAACCTCAATCGCCTGAGCGAGGAGAGCTTCGTCTTCGAGCGGACCTACGTCTCGCAGCCGGTGTGCACCCCGTCGCGTGCGACGATCCTGACCGGGCTGTGGCCGCACACGAACGGATGCACGGGGAACAATATCCCCCTGCCAGCCGAAGTCGCCTGCTTGCCGGAGATGCTGCTGCGCGGCGACTACGCGACGGGGTACCACGGGAAGTGGCACCTCGGCGACGAACTCTACGCCCAGCACGGTTTCGACGAGTGGGTGAGCATCGAGGACGGATACAACCGGTATTTCACCGAGGGTATGGACCGGGACAAACGTTCGGACTACCACCACTTCCTCATCGCGAACGGGTTCACGCCCAAGTCCGGCGTGACCTTCTCCCGTGGCGAAGCGACGCGGCTACCGGAAGAGTTCGGGAAGCCCGCATTCCTCGCACGGGAGGCCTCGCGCTTCATCCGAGAGAACCGGGGCTGCCCGTTCTGTCTCTTCGTCAACTTCCTCGAACCGCACATGCCCTTCTACGGGCCGCGTGACGACCAGCACCTACCACAGGAGGTGACGCTTCCGGCGAACTTCGACGACCCGCCGGACGAGACAAATCCGCTGCGCACACGACTCATCCAGCGTGGCTACTACGAGAAAGGCTTCGAGGGGAACCCGCTCCGGACCGAGGCGGATTGGCGACGGATGATCGCCAACTACTGGGGGTTGTGCAGCCTCGTGGATGCACACGTCGGTACGATCCTGCGCACGCTCGACGAGTGCGGCCTCACCGATGAGACGATCATCGTCTATACCTCAGATCACGGGGACATGATGGGCAGCCACCGGCTCATCGCCAAGACGGTGATGTTCGAGGAAGCGGCGCGCGTGCCACTCCTCATCCGCCTGCCGGGACAACGCGCTCAGCGACATGTCGCCGAGCGCGTAAGCCAGATCGACCTCGTCCCGACGCTCCTCGAACTCACGGGCCAGCCCATCCCGGGCCATCTGGAGGGGAAGAGCCTCGTCCCGTGCTTCGAACCGGGCGATGCCCGCCCGCTTGCCGGGGACGTCATCATCGAGTGGAACACACCGCGCCGCGAGCGGGGCCCACGTGACCCGGCGAACATCCCGGCATGGGAGCGGGAATACGGCTCACCAGAGCAGATCGAGCGTGCGCTCAACGACGAGATACGGGGAATCGTCACGCCGGATGGGTGGAAGTTCAACTGGAGTTCCGTTCGCGACCACGAGCTCTACAACCTGAACGAGGACCCGTACGAGACTCGGAATCTCGCCCGTCATGACGAGCATCGGGGCCGGATGCGAGCGCTCACCGAGCGCATCCGCCGCTGGCAGGAGGAAACCGAGGACGTGCTGAAACTGCCGGAGGTCGGCTGAGCGATGTCAGCCCATCACCCCTGCCATAGTGACGAACCGGGCGGACAGGAATGTCCCCCCCACCTAAGGATTTCTTCTGGTGGGGCAGGCATTCTTGCCTGCCCGCGTGCCAGGATGGTTACCTCTGCCTGTTGACGTACCGCCATCCACCGAAGGAGCCAGCCGATGTGCAGGCGCGAAGCATCCTCGTCCCTGCGGTTGTGTTACCCGCGTCTCTATGCGCTCCGCACGATCCTCACCACGATGTCATGGCGGAATTCCGGCAACGAAAACGCGACGTTCGACCCACCCGCAATGCCGATTCCCGGGCTGTACAGTCCCGTCACCGGGGAGTAGCAGGAGACCCGATATGATCCCTTCGGCAGCGCGAACGCAATCTCGCCTTCAATCGGCTCGCCGCATCCTTCCTCCGTGAGTTCCCGCTCGTCGGCGAGATAGACCGCATAGTCTTCGCCCTCCACGGCGAAGACCGACTCGACCGTGTTCGGCGGCTGCTTCACGAGGAAGCCGCGCACTGGTCGCGCCCGCACGAGGTCCAGCGAGTGGATGAACTCCGAGAGGTGTTTGATCCACGTGCGGATGTGACGGTTTGATTCCGGCGTCCCGGTCTCGCAGTAGTTGATGATCGAGAAGTCGATGTAATCGTAGTGCGCGCCGGATAGAAGCGTCGTCCAGGCGCGCTTGCGGTGGATCGTCCAGCCATCGAAGTCCTTGTACTGGCTGGCGACGTTGTCCTCGTCGAGGTTGAGCGGCTTCGGCGCACTGTAGGTGGCGAGGCAGAAATCGCGCACGGCCCGGAGCTTCAGCTCCTTCGACATGAACCGGCCCATATCGTAGTTCGCCCCCTGATACGTCGTACCTGGCAGCGGGTGTACGTTCACCACGTCGAACGGCAGCTCGTGGAACGTCTTCGTTGACGATTGCTCCCACGGCTCCCAGGTGAACGTCTCCTGCCCGACGACGAGGTGCTTGTTGGGCAGGCCAGCCTCGGTCTGCCCGATCACCTGACGGAGCGCCATCTGCCACTCGTTCACCTCGTCGGGAGAGGGATTCTCCGGCCGCTCCGGGTGCGCACCGCCCGGCTCATTGCAGATTTCGTAGATGACGTTGTCGTACCGGTTCGTCTCCTCGACGATCTTCCGAACGTGCGCTGCCTGCCGCGCGAAGAACTTCCGGTGTCGCGTGGACATGTAGTCCTGCCAGTGGATGTCGTCCAGCCCGTTGACGTTGTTCTTGTCGTTGAGCGGGTTGAGCGCCCAGACGTCGAGGCCGTACGTGTTGCTGAGCAGGACCACCTCGACGATGATGCCGTACTGTGACGAGAGCAAAAGAAAGCGATGGAGCCGGTCGAAGAATTCCGGTTTTGGCCGGTCAAGATCGAACTTCGGCAGGCCGTCAAGTGCCGTCCCCGGGCCGGTCCGCTCGAAGGGCGCTACATAGTCCGGCGATTCGGGCTTGCACGTCGAGTACGGGTTCATCGCCGACTGCAGCTCGCGATAGAGGACGAAAAGACGCGTGAGCGTCATCTTCTTCTCCGCGGCGTCGGCGAGGTAGCGCTCGAACCGGAACGGGCGGTTCATGACCGCGCCGTAGTGTTCCGTCGCGGTGACGAGCACGCGGGGTTTCCCCCGGAACTCGAACAGCTTCGGATTGTCGGGATGCACGCGAATGGGGAAGGCCATGATCTTGTCCTCGTCGTCGGGTCATCGTGTGATCAGTCTCGCTGGCCGAGGCCGAAGCGCAACCCCGGCAGGGGGAATCCGTCGGCATCGGTGATACGGAACGTGAAGATGAAGCCCCCGCGGAAGCTCATCGGTGCGCAGACGATCCTCGTCGTGCCCTTCGGGAGGTGAACGGGCACTTTTCGTTCAAACTGGAATCGGTCATGGACGCGCAGACGGTGCTTCGTCGGGGGTACGGCTACCTCGTTGAACACCACGCTGTCGCCGAGCTGCACACTCAGCCCATCCCCCCAACCGAGGTTGAGCCATGCCTCCACCGGCTCATCGGCGTGCACCCACGTGACGAAGTACGCGCTTGCGCTGTCCGTGCCCATGTAGCCGAACGCGCGGTTGCAGTCCACCACTCCCGGCGGGTAGTGGTTGGCCCAGGGGAACCACCGCACCCATCCGTCCCGGCCCCAGTACGGGCTTCGCGGCGAGATCGCATGTGAGAGCGCCTCGTGCGCGGTCCGTTCCGGTTTGAGGTGCGGGTTGCCGAGCAGGCCGAGCACCCACCAGCGCCCCGGCGTGCCGAACGCTGCGCACAGGCCGTCCGGATCGCGCTTTCCCTCGTCGAACCCGCGGACTGCGCGGAAAAGCCGTACCATGCGCCGGTCGGCGAACTCGGACCGATCGTAGCGTGTGCGGTCGCGCAGGAGCGCGTGCCATGCCGCTACGACCGTATCCGCTTCGGGGAAATCCGGCCCGCCGAGGCGGTACTGCGCGTCCCTCGCCGGGTCGTGTGTGAGCCACATCTGCGCCCCGCCGTACGTCCAGAGGTACCGCTTCGTGGTCGCCCGCAGGATGGGGTTCTGTTCCCGTATATCCGCCAGTTCCTCGGACCACGGTCGCCTGACGTATTCTGCGCTGTTGTCCTCGATCATCCGGATCGGCCAGACCCCCGGCGCCATAGAACAACGTTCCCGCCAGTACCGGACCGTCGCCTCGGGTGCAAGGTCGCCAATCTCGGCGTTTTCGAAGCGCGGTATCGCCGCCGTGGTCACCGGATCGAGCAGGGAGTAAGAGTACTCGGTCGCCAGGTGCAGTCCGCCCGGAGCATCGCGTCGGGCCATCTCGTCGAGCATACCGAGCATGAACTGCTCCGATACGGGATATCCCCGGAGTCCGCCCGGCAGCACGAATACGGCGGCCTCCGGGAACTCGTCGAGGAAACCGGCGACGACCGCCTGTCCCTGTCGAAACGCCCCGGCCAGAAGGTCGCCCGGCGTGTACCCGTCGTACGTGTAGATGGGGTTGTCGAGCTTGTAGCGGCGATACGGGTACTCGATGTCCAGAGTGACGCCTTTGAACCCCGCGTTCTTCGCGGCGCGACCGAGTGTGGCAAAGCGGCTGCGCATCTTCGCGGTCCACTCGTCCGAGCGCAGGAGTTCCGGGGACGGCCACGCCTCGTTCGAGCCGAACGTGACGGCGATCATGTTCTCCGTGATCCCCTGTGCGTTCAGTGCGGCGGCGTTCTCCGTGGCAAGCGGCCACCAGTGGGGATCAGTCGGAGCGTTTCCATCAGTGCCGAGGACGTTCGCGACGCCCGTATCCCAACTCCAGAGGACGAAGAAGTACCCGTCGTACAGCCCCTTCAGATCGGCTGCACGGTCGGAGAAGTAGGCATTTGGAGAGACGCAGTACCAGAGCATCACGGGCAACAGCGCAAGCACCGTCGCGTCCATGGGGCCCTCCCGGAATCCGGAGCGTAGATCGACCGGGCCGCCTACCTCTCCTGCCCTGCGAGGAAGCGCACGCCCTCCAGGGGATAGCCGTCCCGGTCGGTGATCCGAAGCGTGAACGCCCAGACGCCGTGCGAGTTGATCGACGTGACCGCAAGGCGCGTCCTCCCCCCCGGGATGCGCACCGGCACGTGTTCCTCGAACTGATACTTGTCGTGGAAGAGCAGGCCGTGCCCCACCGGCGGGTAGTCAGGGCGAGTGAAGGCGACCTCGTCCCCGATCCAGACGACGATCCCGTCGTCCCAACCGGTGTGCAGGACCGCCTCCTGTGCCCGCTCGCTTTCGATCCAGCAGGCGAAGTGAAAACTCGCGTCGTCGGTCGCGAGGTACTCAATCACCTCTCGGACCTCGACGTGCCCGCGCGGGTCGCGGTTGGGCCAGAGGAACCACCGCACTGCACCGTCCCGCCCGTAGAACATGCGACGCGGCGAGATCGGGTAGTCGAACGCTTCCTCCGCCGTGCGTGCGCGCTTTGTGTGGGGGTTGCCAAGCGGACCGAGCGCCCACCACGTGCCCGGCGTGCCGAACGCGTCGCACAGCTCATCGTCGCCCAGGGTCCCCTCGTCGTACGCGCGGACCTTCTCAAAGAGACGAAGCATGCGAGCGTCGGTGTACCGCGACCGCTCGTACGGGGTCTTGTCCCGGAGAATCCGGTGCCAGCCGGGGATGAACTCCGTCGCCGCACCGGGGTAGTT
>Ga0315282_10000887_pt1 | contig 58521 bp, 57 predicted proteins | sample YL17G07_20_MG_FD_203693 | JGI IMG/M metagenome (GOLD analysis project Ga0315282, IMG submission 203693) | Sediment microbial communities from Yellowstone Lake, YNP, Wyoming, USA - YL17G07_20 | ecosystem: Environmental > Aquatic > Freshwater > Lake > Sediment | place: USA: Wyoming | collected...
AGAGTGACCGAGTTCCGCGGCGCCGAAAAGGGCGGTGAGAGAACGGCGTTAAAAACCTGGATGGGAGCTAGGCCGTTCCCGGATCTTCTCCGATCATCCTTAACCCACACTAAATGGAAGAGAACCTTTTTTATTAAAAACTAGACCGCCCGGGCATAAACACTCATCTCATTGCCCTGCCTTCCTCAGACTAAATGACCCAAATTTTCGTCCCAGGAAAGTGATCAATAATTGGAAAATGTATTGAATATGGACAATTTTAAATAAATGTATGTATATGATTTATAATAAAGTAAATATGAGTAAATATAAATAATAATGTTCATATATAATACATTTTAAATACATTTCGGCAAACTATAAATAATTATAATTGACTCATTATAATATAAATACGTAATTATATTACAGTTTGGCCCCGATATTGCTCTATTTAATAATGAAATGAGCAAAAAAAGGAGCCAAATGAAAAAAGCAATATTAAGGCTGGCAATAGCCCTCGTTCTTCTCCTCCCCACTTCTTTCGTGATCGCCAACGAATCCGTCCTCGACCCTGGATATACGATTATCGAGACCGCGCTGGCTCCTACCCAAGGTTCCCCTTTCACGAATCTCGATCTTATTCCCCAGCCGGCTAGTGATTCAAGCTCTTCGGACTTCATCAAGATGAATCTCTACCCGAGAAGCGTCACCCTGAACTCCAGCCGCGACTATTTTAATCCGGCAATCAGAGTTTCCACGGCCGGCGACACGCTGTTTACAGTCTCCGCTCTTTCGCTCGTCGCCCTGAACATCGCCGATTATTTCTCGACAAAGGAAGCCCTCACACACCCCGGTCTCTCGGAGGGCAATCCCCTGATGAAGCCTTTCACGAAGAATCCCGTTGTCTTTGCCGCTGTCAAGGCTGGCATTTCCGTCTTTTCCTACTGGAGCATGAAAGGCCTCTATAAAAAAAGCAAGCCTCTCGCCTGGGTTGTTTCCCTGGCCACCAACTTCGCCATGTCCTATGTCGTTTCCAATAACATCCGCCTCATTAATCAGGTCAAAGGAAGATAGAGCTCAAGGCAGCATGTTCATTTTTTAAACGCCTGCTGATAGTCAAACAACCGGCTAAAGGTAGCCGGTCTTGCCCTTTTTTGAAAGAACCTCAAGAATCTCTTTGACTCTCTGGTCTTGGTCCAGGCGACAGACCAAAAGGACATCCTTGGTGTTGACCACGACGATATCTTTGACGCCCACGAGCGCCGTGAGTTTTTCGGGATTGAAACAGACCGTGTTTTGGGAATCGAGAATCACGGCTTCTCCCTTGACGGCATTGCCTGACTCATCCTTGTCCCAAATCTCGGCCAGCGATGACCACGCCCCGACGTCCGACCATCCGAAATTTCCTTCGGCGACGAGCACCCCTTCGGCTTTTTCCATTAGAGCATAATCGATGGAAATGGCGGGGATTTTTTTAAAAACGGCGGCGAGCCCGGATTTGGATTTCGTCTTGAGAGCTTCGAGCACACCCAGCCAGTAAGGATAATAATCCGGAGCGAACCGTTCCATCTTCCTGGCGAAAACGCCGGCCCGCCAGACGAACATGCCGGAGTTCCAGTAATGTTCGCCCGACCGGAGAAATTCGACCGCCGTTTCGCGAGACGGCTTTTCCTTGAACGCTGCGACGTGATAGAAAGAATCGTTCGAATAAACTTTGACCCGCTCTTTCCGGTAATGGATATAACCGTATCCCGTGGAGGCAAACGTCGGCGGAATGCCGAAGGTGATCAAGGCCTCTTCTCCGGCCGCCGCGGCAGCCGCCGCTTCCAGTTTTTTCAAAAAGGCCGGCTCCTCCTTGATCAAATGGTCGGCGGGCAGGACGATAACAACGTTTTCGGGATTCTTCAAATAGATCCTCGCCGTAGCCAGGATGATCGAGGGCGCCGTGTTTCTGGCTTTCGGCTCGACGAGACAATTCTCCTTCGCGATCTTGGGCAAGAGGCGGCGGATGGTCCGCGTTTGGGCGCTGTCGGCCACGGTATAGATTTTTCTGTAGGGGACGAGAGGAAAAATTCTCCGCACGGTCTCCTCGACGAGCGGTTTGGAGCTTACAATCGGAAGGAACTGTTTGGGCGTTCTTTTGCGGCTGAGCGGCCAGAAACGAGTGCCGCTGCCGCCGGCCAAGATGACGGCGTGAATGTCGGGTTTTTTCTTCATGATCTATCCAATTTTTTGATGGCGTTTTCCACCGCCCCTTTAACTTCTCTGCGGATGGCCTCAAGGTCCACTTCGGTCTCGGCCTCGAACCGCAGGACCAGGACGGCCTGGGTATTCGAAGCCCGGACCAGGCCCCAGCCTTTGGGATAGACGGCCCGCACGCCATCGATATCGATGACTGGATATTTTCTCGCCAGCTCTTTTCTCACTTCATCGACGATCTTGAATTTGACCTCATCCGAGGCGTAAATCCGGATCTCGGGCGTGCTGAAGGTTTTCGGCAACCCGGCCAGCATTTGCGAAAGCTTCAGGTCGGAACGGGAGAGGAGTTCGAGCAGCCGGCCGGACGAGTAGATCGCGTCATCGAATCCGAAGAACCGGTCGGCAAAGAAAAGGTGCCCGCTCATCTCGCCCGCCAGCAGCGCTTTTTCCTCTTTGATTTTTTTCTTGATGAGGGAGTGTCCCGTTTTCCACATGATGGGTTTTCCGCCCAGCTTGGCGATCTCATCATAGAGCAGCTTGGTCGCCTTCACCTCGGAAATGATCGCCGCGCCGGGATTCGAACGGAGGATGTCGCGGGCAAAGAAGATCAGGAGCTGGTCGCCCCAGATCAAATGGCCCTGGTCATCGACGACGCCGATCCTATCGGCGTCGCCATCGTAGGCGATGCCGAGGTCGGCCTTCGTTTCGCCCACTTTCTGGACGAGATCCTGCATGGCTTCGGGAAGCGTCGGATCGGGATGATGGTTGGGAAAGTTCCCGTCCATGTCGCAATAGAGCTCCACGACATCGCAGCCCAGCCTTTTAAAAATGGGCACGGCCACCGCTCCTCCCGTGCCATTTCCGGCATCGACGACGACCCTGAGCTTTTTCTGGAGCTTGATGTCTTGGCCGACATAATCCATGTATTCCGGAATAATATTATAAAAGCCCTGCGTCCCTTCTCTGTCGGTGATTGTTTTATTGTTGTTGATGAGACGATAGATCTCCCGGATCGTCTCGCCGTAAAGCGTATCCTTTCCCGACATCATCTTGAAGCCGTTGTATTCGGGCGGATTGTGCGATCCCGTGATCATGACGCCGGCTTCCTTGTTCTTGTAGTAGATCATGAAATAGAGAAGGGGAGTGGGGATCGTCCCCAGGTCCACCACGTTGCAGCCGGTCGCGCGAAGGCCTTTCATCAGAGCTTGGGCATAAACGGGCGAGCTCAGACGGCAGTCGCGGCCCACGGCCACGGCCCGCTTTCCCTGCATCCGGAAATAGGTGCCCATCCCTTGGCCCAGGGTCTCGACGATGTCCGGCGCCAAGTCCTTGTCGACGATGCCCCGGATATCGTATTCTCGAAAAATGTTCGGATTGAGCTCCACGCACCCTCCTCCCGCTTAGCCTTTCTCCGGTTTTCTAACCAATATGAATTTCAATCTCGACGTATGGGCGCGGGCTTTTATTCTCATTAAAACATTTCCGTCCGCCACAGATCGTGGAGGTGGATGATCCCTTCGATCTTCCCCTTCTTGTCCTTGACGACCAGAGATGTGATCTTTTTTTTCTCCATGATGTTGAGGGCTTTGGTGGCCAGATCGGATTTGTCGATCGTGATGGGATTCGCCGTCAGGCAATCCTGAGCTTTTTTTTGGAGCAGGCTTTCTTTGAATTTTCGGATCATCCGGCGCAAATCCCCGTCGGTGATGACGCCGACGAGCAGGCCGCCCTCATTCACGACGCAGGTCATGCCCAGTTTCTTTCGGGTCATCTCCTCGATGACATCGCCCATCGGCATCTCCGCCCCAACTGTCGGCACGTCGCGCCCTTTGTGCATGAGGCTCTCGATGCGGAGGAGCTTTTTGCCGATCGCGCCTTTGGGGTGAACGAGGGCGAAATCCTTCTCACTGAAGCCCTTCTTTTTCATGAGCGCAATCGCCAGCGCGTCGCCGAGGGCGAGAGCGGCCGTAGAACTGGCCGTCGGAACGATCCCGTTGGGCTCGGCCTCTTTCTCGACCCCGGCGTCCAGGATGATGTCGCTGTATTCGGCGATTTTCGAATTTTTGTTGCCCGTGATCGAGATGAGCTTCACGCCGATCCGCTTGATGAAATCCAAGAGGTCTATGATTTCTCGCGTTTCTCCGCTGTAGGACACGGCGATGATGACATCTTCCCTCAGGATCATCCCGAGATCGCCGTGCCCGGCCTCGGCCGGATGGACGAACATCGCCGGCGTCCCGCAGCTGGCCAGCGTCGCCGCGATTTTACGCCCCACCAATCCGGATTTTCCCATGCCGATGACGATGATGCGCGATTTCGTTTTTGAAAGAAGGTCCACGGCCTTGGCGAAATTTTCGTCCAAGCTCAGGCTCAGCGATTCGACGGCCCGGGCCTCGATCTCCAGAACTTCTCTTCCTGTTTGGATGATCTCTTTTTTCGTCATGAGGATTCCTTTAAACAGCTTTTTTCAGTTTGAGCAGAACACGGAGTAATCCTTCTAATTCCTTTATATTCAATAAATTATGCTTATCTGAGAGAGCCGTTGCAGGATCGTCGTGGACTTCAAGAAATAGGCCGTCCGCGCCGACGCTCATCCCGGCTTTGGCGATGTAAGGAATGAATTCCTGATCCCCGCCCGAAGCCGGCCCACGGCCTCCGGGCTTCTGCACGCCGTGAGAAGCATCGATGACGACGGGGTAGCCCAGGGTTTTCATGATCGGGATGGAGCGGATATCGACGACCAGGTTGTTATAGCCGAACACCGTCCCGCGCTCGGTCAGGATGATCTTTTTATTCCCTTGGCTTTCTATTTTCTCGACCGCATTTTTCATGTCGTGCGGCGAGAGGAACTGGCCTTTTTTGATGTTGACCGGTTTCTGCGTCTTCGCGGCGGCTAAAAGAAGGTCCGTCTGGCGGCAGAGAAACGCCGGGATCTGGATGATGTCAAGAACTTCGGCCGCTTTCTCTATTTGAGCCGATTCGTGGACATCGGAGAGGACCGGAATCCCGAGCTCGGACTTAATCTCACGGAGAATCTCGAGTCCTTTAACCATGCCCGGCCCTCTAAAAGAACGGAGGGAGGAGCGGTTGGCCTTGTCGTAGGAAGCTTTAAAAACGAATGGAATTTTGAGTTTACGGCAGATATTCTGGATGCGTCTGGCGATGGCCAAAGAATGCTTGCGACTTTCGATGACGCAGGGGCCGGCAATGAGAAGGAATCTGCCTGGCCCGCCAATACTGACGCCCGGGCTAATTCTTATTTCTTTTGAGGCGGTGAACATAACTGGCTCCGATAAAAGCTTTGAATAATGGATGCGGCCGCAAAGGTTTGGATTTAAACTCAGGATGGAACTGGCAGCCTAGAAACCATGGATGGCTTTTGATTTCGATGAGCTCGACCAGCCCATAGTCCGGATTCTTGCCCGAGATGAACAGGCCTGCTTCGGCCAGCGGTTTTTCATACTCGGGATTGAATTCATAGCGGTGGCGATGACGTTCGTAGATCTCGGAGGTCTGATAGGCTTTATAGGCGAATGAATTCTTTTCGATGCGGCACAGGTACTGGCCCAATCTCATCGTCCCGCCCAGGTCCTGGACTCCCTTGAGCTCTCTCCACTTGAAAAAAATCTTATGGGGTGCGTCTTCATCGAACTCGGTGCTGTTCGCTCCTTTGAGACCTGCGACGTTTCGGGCGAATTCGATGGACGCGCACTGCATTCCGAGGCAGATTCCGAAAAACGGAACCTTGCGTTCTCTGGCGAAGGCAACCGCCCTGATCTTTCCTTCGATTCCCCGATGGCCGAAACCGCCGGGAACCAGAATGCCGTCCTTTTTGCCGAGGATGTTTTCGATCTTTCCTCTCTCAAGGTCCTCGGCCTCAATCCAGGAAATGTTCACTTTCACGCGGTTGGCGACGCCGCCGTGGTCGAGCGCCTGTTTCAGACTCAGATAGGAATCCTTGAGCCCCGAATATTTTCCGACCAAAGCGATGTTCACCTCATCCTGGGGATGGTTCATTCTGTGGACAAGGGATTTCCACTGCCCCATATTTCTTTGACTGGAATCAAGCTTCAACTGCTTGAGAATAATCGTATCCAAGCCCTCTTTGGCGAAGATCAGCGGGACTTCATAAACATTCGTCACATCCTTGGCCGTGATGACGGCGTCGACGGGCACGTTCGTAAACAAGGAGATCTTCGTCTTCAAGTCCTGGGTGAGGAACCTGTCCGTACGGCAAAGAAGGATATCGGGCTGGATCCCGATGGCTCGCAGTTCTCTGACGGTGTGCTGCGTCGGTTTCGTTTTGAGCTCTCCTGAGGTGCCGATGTAGGGGACAAGGGTCAAATGGACGAAGAGCGTATTTTCGGGTCCGAGCGTCAAGCGCATTTGGCGCGTCGCTTCGAGAAAGGGCAAACTTTCGATATCCCCGACCGTGCCCCCAACCTCGACGATGATGATATCATTGTCGCTTGAAACGGCGCGAAAAGCGTTTTTGATTTCGTCTGTAACGTGTGGAATGACCTGGACCGTTTTGCCGAGGTACTCTCCCCTTCGCTCCTTTCGAATAATCAGATCATAGATCCTGCCCGCCGTCCAATTGTGGAATTTTGTCGTCCGTGTCGATGTAAATCGTTCATAATGGCCAAGATCTAAGTCTGTCTCGGCACCGTCATCCGTGACATAGACCTCGCCGTGCTGGAAAGGATTCATAGTCCCGGGGTCGACATTGAGATAAGGATCAAACTTCTGGAGCGTTATTTTGAACCCGTGACTTTCAAGAAGCCTGCCGATCGATGCCGCAGCAATCCCTTTGCCGAGGCCCGACAGCACTCCTCCGGTAACGAAGATGTATTTACTCATGAGCCCTCGCCTTCAGAAAGTTTTCAACTTTGATTATATCCTGCGGCGTATCCACACTCAAGGTGCGGGGCGATATTTCTATCGTTTTAATCTTGATCCCGTTTTCCAGAACCCGCAACTGTTCGAGTTGTTCGATCTTCGCCAGCCTCGATTGAGGCAGATGATGAAAATTCAGAAGGAAATCCTTCTGGTATCCGTAGATACCGATGTGCTGGAAAAAATAATCAGTAGCTTGGCAAGGAAGAGGCGACCTGGAAAAATAGAGCGCGTACCCTGCTTTGTCCGTCACGACTTTGACGATATGGCTTTCTTGATGCAGGCTCATATCTTTGACCCTGGCCATGAGTGTCGCCATCATGATCGAGCTATCATTGAGGACGCTGACAAGTGCGTCGAGCATAGAACCGTTGACGAGCGGTTCATCCCCTTGAATATTGATGATGATCGAAGCGTCCACGCTCATCGCCGCCTCAGAAATCCGTTCGGTTCCCGATTCATGACCGGCTGAGGTGATGACGGCTTCACCCCCGATCTCTCGAACGGCACTTGAAATCCTCTCATCATCTGTGGCCACGATGATCCTGTCCAACAATCTTGCTTGTCGTGCTCCCTCAAAAACCCACTGGATCAAGGGCTTGCCCAGAATCGGCGCCAGAGCCTTTCCCGGGAAACGGGTCGAATGATAGCGGGCGGGAATGATGCCGACGGCTTTAGACAAGGTTATATTCCTATTTCTCCGTTGCTGCCGGATTCCGATAAGACGACGATCCCATTGTCTGGCAGTTGGCCTCAAGGAAGGCCCCTTCTTCCACGATCAGTTTCGGGGTGACGATAGTTCCCGAGACGTGACCCTCGCTGTGAATCTCGACTTTTTCTGTAGCCTTGATGTCGCCGACGAATTCCCCATTGATGACGATATGTTTCACAACAACCTCGGCTTCGACTTTGCCTTTGTTGCCGATGATCAGGACCGCGTCGGAGTCGATCTTTCCTTTATAATAGCCATCAATCCGGAACGATCCCACAAATTTCAAGGTCCCGTTGAATTCCGTTCCTTCATCCAAGAAACCCGAGATCTTGCCCTCATCGATCTTTTTATCTTTCACGAGCGCACTCCTTTTATTGATTCATAGATCCGGTTGAGTTCATCCAGCGAAAAAAAGAAGATCTTGATGATTCCCATTTTTTCGTTTCCCGAAATGATCACTTTCGTACCTAGAATTTTTAGCAGATCTTCCTCGACGGCTTCCAGGTTGGGGTCGGACTTGGCTTTCCTGGGGACCGGTTTCTTTCTTAACTTCGCTACGAGGTTTTCGACATCCCGGACGGACAGGCCTTTTCGAATGATCTTTTTAGCGAAGTCGAGCTGGGTTTTGGAATCTTCGAGAGCAAGTAGCGCTTTGGCATGGCCCATCGAGAGCTTTTCATCCTGAAGGCTGTCTTGGATCTCATGCGGAAGCTTGAGCAGCCTTAAAAAATTGGCCACGGACGCCCTATCTTTGCCCATTTTTTCCGCCACTTCCTCCTGCGTGTATCCGAGTTCATCGATTAGTTTCCGATAGGCCAGGGCGATTTCGATCGGATTCAATCCTTCCCGCTGCAAATTTTCTACCAGCGACACTTCAAGCTGTTGTTCTCTGGGAATATTCCGAATGAGGACCGGAACTTTGTTAAGGCCGGCTTTTTGAGCCGCACGCCATCTCCTCTCCCCGATCAGAATTTTATACTGCTCTCCTTCGGGAACGACGATGATCGGCTGCAGAACACCCGCTTCTCTGATCGACTGGGCTAGTTCCTCGATGGCCTTTTCATCGAATTTCATCCTCGGCTGCAAAGGGCTCGGCTTGAGCTCATCGATGCCGAGCTCGGCATATGTCTCTTCCTTGAATATGCCTAATTCTTCCGGAATGAATGCTTTAATTCCTTTTCCTAACGCCTTTTTCATTGATTAAGAATCTCCTGCGCTAAATTGAGATAGGCTTCAGCTCCTCTGGATTTTATATCATAAAGAATAACCGGTTTACCGAAACTCGGAGCCTCGGCCAGCTTTATGCTTCGAGGAATGACCACCTGGTAGATGATCCCCTTAAGCGATTTCCGCACTTCTTCAGCCACTTGACGGGATAAATTCGTTCGCTCGTCATACATCGTTAGGAGGATCCCTTCGATCCTTAGAGTTGGATTAAAGTATGTCCGAACTTCGTCTAGGATATGAAAGAGGTCGGGTATTCCCTCCATGCAAAAAAATTCCGTTTGAACGGGGATTAGAACCGAATCTGCGGCAGAGAGGGCATTGATCGTTATTAATCCGAGCGATGGAGGACAGTCGATGATGATGAAATTGAACTTCAAACGGATCTTATCCAAGACATCACGCAGTTTTCTTTCTCTATTCTCCTTGGAATAAAGCTCGATTTCTGCGCCGGCCAATTCCGGAGAACAAGGAAAGATGTAAAGATTATCGAGCTCCGTTCCTTGAATGCAAGCCATAGGATCCTGGCCATTCATTAAAGCTGAATAGATGCCCTTATTGGGTTCTTTCGATTTGCCAAGACCGGCTGTCGACATTCCCTGGGGATCAAAATCCACGAGGAGTGCCCGCATTTTCTTGATGGCCAAGCAGGCGGCAAGGTTAATGGCCGTCGTAGTTTTTCCCACTCCTCCCTTTTGATTGGCAATCGCGATAATTTTATTCGACATCGTCAATTGTTCCACGTGGAACATTTTCCTCAGAACTTCGCTTTTTCTTCTGGACGCTCAAATGAACATAAATGCTGAAAAGGTCCGAGGGTGTAAGTCCCGGGAGCTTTTTCATTTCGCGAATCGTCCGCGGCCTATATTTTTGCAGCTTTTCCACAGCTTCTCTGGTCAATCCGTGGACTTTTTTGAAATCCATTTTCTCTGGTATCCTCAGCCCATCGATTTTTGCAATCTTAGCAATCTCTTTTTCCTGCTTTCTCAAATACCCTTCATACTTGACTTCGGCCTCTACATGCCTGATTTCTTCATCGGTCAAAGCTGCAGGAATCTTTTCGTATTCTAGCATATTTGGAAAGTGAATTTCAGGTTTTTTCAGATAGTCTTTTAATGAAATCTTTTCTTTGTTTTCTAAAACGATCTTTTTCTTCTCCAGGAAGAGAATGACGGACTTTACCCGCTCCAGCTTCTCATTGAAAGCTTCGAAATCTTTTTCGGCGATTAGCCCGAATTCACGGCCGTATTTCATAAGGCGCTTATCGGCATTGTCGATCCGGAGCATCAGACGGTATTCAGCACGCGATGTAAAAAGGCGATACGGTTCTTCAACTCCCTTGGAGATCAGGTCATCAATCAATACTCCGATGTAGGCTTCGTCCCGGCGGAGAACAAACGGCGCTTTTTTTTTGATTTTTAATGCAGCGTTTATGCCGGCCATCAATCCCTGGGCTGCTGCTTCTTCATAACCAGAAGTGCCGTTAATTTGACCAGCCAGGAATAAATTTTCTATGATTTTCGTTTCCAGAGTGGGGTGGAGCTGTGTGGGGGCTGAAGCGTCATACTCGATTCCGTAGGCAGGCCTTAAAATCTTCGCCAGGTCGATCCCTGGTATACTTTTTAATATGGCCTTTTGCGTCGCAAAGGGAAGGCTAGAGGAAATCCCATTGACATATATCTCCGCCGTATCCAGGCCTTCCGGCTCGAGAAAGAATTGATGCCGGGCATGGTGGGGGAATTTTACGACTTTATCTTCGATGGATGGACAATAGCGCGTGCCGATTCCAGTAATTTTTCCGCAAAATAGCGGAGATTTATCCAGGTTTTTCAGGATAATTTCGTGCGTATTGGAATTCGTGTAGCCGATATAGCAGACAACCTTATTCTCGAGTTTTTTTTGCGTCCGGAACGAGAAAGGAACGGGTTCGGCATCGCCCGGCTGAGGCTCGAACCTGGACCAGTCGATTGTATGTTTATCGAGCCTCATGGGTGTACCCGTTTTAAGACGGAACGTCTTCAAGCCGAGTTTCTTCAGGTTTTCACCCAATTCGGAAGAAGCCGGTTCATTGGCTCTTCCAGCAGGATAGCTCTCAAGGCCGATATGGATGAGTCCATTCAAAAACGTTCCCGGCGTAACTATGACCGCCTTGGCCTGAATTTCATGTCCGTCCAGAGTGGCAACTCCTTTTGCGTTCCCATTTTCGACGAGCACTTCAGTCACAATACCCTGAAAAACCGTAAGGTTGGGAATGTCTTCAAGCCACTTTTTCATGGTCAGCCGATAAAGCGCCTTATCACATTGGGCCCGAGGCGCCTGGACCGCGCCTCCCCGGCTTCGATTCAATAATCGAAACTGGATGCCGGTTTCATCGGCCAACAACCCCATGATGCCTCCGAGAGCGTCGATCTCCCGGACAAGATGCCCCTTGGCCAAGCCGCCGATGGCCGGATTACAGGACATTTGGGCGATTGTTTCGAGATGAATCGTTATCAGGCAGGTAGCGAGTCCCATGGCGCTCGTCGCGCAGGCCGCTTCGCAGCCGGCATGGCCGGCCCCGACGACGACGACGTCATAGACATCCGCGAGCGCTTCTTTCATTTCATTTCCCTACGCAAAAACGGCTGAAAATATTTTCAATGACATCATCAGCCCGGATTTCTCCCGTGAGTTGACCGACCACGGGGATAATTTTGCGGATTTCTTCGGCGCACATCTCCTCGGGATTGCCCTCTTCAAGAAGTCTCTTTCCCTTTTCCAGACAGCGAAGAGCCTCTTCTAGCATGAGCTTTTGCCTCAAGTGAAAGATCACGGCCTCGCGCTTCTCGAGCTTTGGGGCGAAAACCTCGCAGATTTTCTGCTTCAATCTATCGAGGTTCGTTCCCTTTAATGCTGAGATTTCCAGAGCGGCGAGAGCGTTGAATTTTTTCTTAATCATTTGAACATTCATTTTATGCCCAAGGTCAATTTTATTAAAAACCAAAATGGCTTTCTTCTTCTGAAATTCTTGAAGAAGCGCTAGATCTTCGGAATTTTCCTTCCGTGACGCATCCAAGAGCAACAACAATCCATCAGCCTGGGCAGCAATCTTTTTCCCTTTCCTGATGCCTTCTTTCTCGATGTACGAGGAGGGCTTCCCGAGCCCGGCCATGTCCACCAGGTTAAATAAAGTATCTTTGATCTTGATTTTCTCTTTTAAATAATCCCGGGTTGTCCCGGGATAGGGCGCAACGATCGCCCGCTCATCCTCCAAAAGAGCATTAAAGAGGGTCGATTTCCCGACATTGGTTTTTCCCGTAATTGCCAAGGTGATACCCTCTACAAGGACTTTTCCAGTTTCATAACTTGAAACCAAGTCACCCAGAAAATTTATCGCTTTCTCGAGAGAACTCGATATTTTTTGCTGAGTGAGCTCGAGTTTCTCATCCGGAAACTCGATAGCTGCTTCGATTTGGGAAAGAATTTCGATAGTGCGGGCCCGAAATCCGGCGATTTTCCTCGAGAGCTTCCCATCGAGTTGGTCGAAAGCAATCTTTGCTGTTTTAGCCGAGGAAGCTCGAATTAGGTCATTGACCGCTTCAGCCTGGATGATGTCGATCCGGCCTCCTAAATAGGCCCTCAGGGTAAATTCCCCGGGATGGGCATGCCGTGCTCCGGCCCGGACTCCCAAGCGAAGGGCTTCTTCTATCACTGCCGGGCTGCCATGACAGCTTATCTCGACGATATTCTCTCTCGTGTAAGAATGAGACTCCGGAAAGAAGAGAAGATAGGCTTCGTCAAACGGACGATTCGTCTCGAAATCAATAAGATTCCCGAAAATGGCTTTCTGCGGAAAATATTTTATGCCGGATTTTTTCGGCTTAAATATATTTTTTGCGATATTCAAAGCATCTTTCCCACTCAGCCGGATAATGCCGATTCCCCCATACCCGGATGGAGTTGAAACCGCAATAATCGTATCCTCGAGCTTATAGCCCAACATATTATTCAAATTTTAATTGAGCCGACGTGATTAGTAAAGGCTTATATCAGATGGTCGTGAAAGATGAAGAAAACAGGTCATTTAGCTTGATCTATTCATAAAGAATAATTGTCCTTGTCGGTTTAAAGCTTATTAATGCTAAGGAGATCCCTACGTCGCTTCGTGCCTCGCGACGACAACTTTATAAACGATATTTCTTTTTATTTCAATAAGATATGAAAATTCATGAATAAATCAGGTTAGACATTAATAAGGAGCAAAACCCCTTGCCGGAGTTTTACTTCCCCGGTTTTTCCAGAGGAAAGATTTTGACCCGCTTTAAGAATCCTTCTCCCAGGCTTTCACTCGTTATGCCTGGGACCTGGTTGACGGCGATATGCACGATTCTCCGCTCATAAGGATTCATGAGGTCCAAAATCTCGTTCCTGCCGGTTTCATAAACTTGGTGGGCAACCTGTTGGGCATATTCGCGCAATTTTTTCTCTTTTCTCTTGCGGAAAAATTCACAATCCACCTGGACTTTCTGGGAAGAAATCTTGTTCAGAATATGCTGTAGGGCAAGAAGCAGGGATCCATCTTTCCAGAGCAGGAGCTGTTTGTCGTCACCGTCGAAAATTACAAAAACAAAGCCATTTTTCTTTTTTATCTGGTATGTGATCTCAAGAGGAAAGACTTGCTTTAATCTCTCAAGAAAATTGGCGACGGCGTTCTCTTCTTCCGCCACTTTCGGCCAGGCTCGAATAACGATCTCCTTGCTCAGCCCAAAGAGCTTGGTCTTCTCGGTGACGATTTCATAGTTCAGATCAGCCCGCGGAATCTTGAGTTTATGCTCGGCGTGGCCGATGGCTTCCTCTAAATTCTTCCCTTTGAATTCCTGAATTTTTTCAGCGTTTAACTCATTTTTTTCTTCGTTTTCCATGGGATTCAACCTTTTTCTTATTCCTCATTCGATTCATGATGTATTGCTGGCCGATCTGGAGGGCATTCTGCGTCAGCCAGAAAAGCACGAGACCGCTTTGGAGACTCATGAAAATGAACGTTATGAAGACCGGCATGAGCATCATCATCATCTTGGCCTGGGAGGGGTCGGCGGACGTCGGGGTCATCTTCTGCGAAATATACTGGGCGACTCCCGTCATAACCGCCATAATCGGAAGGTGGGGCGAAAAAGCGGTTTCTCTCAACGAAAGATCTTTAACCCAGAGGACAAAAGGACTCTGTCGAAGCTCGATCGCCGATGTCATTAAAGGATAAAGAGCAAAGAAAAATGGGATCTGAAGGAGAGACGGCAGACAACCGCCAGCCGGGTTGACGCCGTGTTCTTTATAGAGCTTCATCATTTCCTCATTCATCTCGCGGCGCTGGGCGATGTCGGTTTTTGCCTTTTTATATTTGGCCCTGAGTGCCTTGACCTTTGGCTGGAGTTCCCCCATTTTGGCCGTCGATTTCAACTGGCTGTACGTCAGGGGGAACAAGAGAATTTTAACGAGGAAGCCAAAAATGATGATGACCAAGCCCCAGTTCGGGATGAACTTATGGATGAATTTAATGGTTTTGAGAAGGATCTCGCTGATTGCACCAAAAAAGCCGTAGCGGATGATTTTTTTAGCGTCATGACCGAATTCAACCAGACGGTCGAATTCTTTTGGACCGATGAAAGCTTTGACGGGATTGTTTACGGCCAAAAAGAAATACGATCCTTTATTTTCAACATCCTCTTTCAGGAAAGCAGCCGTTCCGTTTCCCGCAGCCGGCAGGAAAAGCGCCATAAAATAATTGTCATCGTAAGCGGCCCAGTCGACAAAATTGAAGGCGCTTTGTCCGGGATTATATCTGCGCTCATCGATCCTATGAACCTTGGCTGCAGCCAGAACGGATACTCCGCCCCCCGCGCCGCGGCTTTGTTTGAGTTCGGCTTCCGAAAGGTCTCTAATTCCCGGTCCCCAGAGGAGGCGCGGTTCGACCGCTTTGGCGTCCTTCAGAATATGAACGGCGACATCGAAATCATATTTCCCGCCGTAGAACGTAAAGACCTTCTCAATCTCGAGCTCTTTCCCGTCGGAAAAAGTGAAACGGAGTTCGGCTTTATCGCCGTCTTTGACGTCGCGGCTCATCCCGGTGATTTTATAAAACGCGCTGTTGTATAGGCTCGAAGTTATCCCGGCCAAGCCGGCTTTCAACGCCTCGGGACTTTCATCCAAAAGAGAGAACGGATAAACTCCGGCATTTTGGGTGAACACTGGCACCAAGTTCAAATCCTCACTCTTCTCGTTTTTGTGTTCATGCAGCTTCCAGCTTGTCAACACGCCGCCTTTGTTCGTCCAGACGGCTTGATAGAGCGATGTCGAGATCGTCACCTGCTCTTCGTTTGTCGACGCTATTTGTTTAATATTCAACGATTTAGCACCCGCCTTCGCTCCCTGGGCGGAGGCCGCAATATCGGAAAGCTTCTTTTCCGGCGTGGTTTGTGTCGGCGTCGTTTCAAGCTTGGCCGATTGTTCGGCCGGGTTGACCGGCTCCGGAGCCTTCTTCACAAAAACGAGCTGCCAGGCCAATAAAAGCAATATGGAGAAAACGATCGCGAGCAGCAGTCTTTTTTCCATGCTTGGACCTCTTATGGGACGGGATCAAGCCCTCCCTCATGAAAAGGATGGCATTTGAATAGCCTCTTCAGTCCCATCCAGAATCCTTTGGCCAGCCCGTATTTTTCAACGGCTTGGTGCATATATTCCGAACAAGACGGATAAAATCGGCACTGCCTTCCGAGAAAGGGAGAAAGAATAATTTTGTAGACTCTGATCGAAAATAAAAAAATGCTTTTCACGAGATCAACGCCTCCCGCAAATCTCTCGAACGGCCGAAAGATATCGCTCGCGGATGTCTCGCCAAGTCGCGGCCTGGATATCTTTTTTGGCGATCAGGAGAATATCTGTCGGATATGTCAACAAATCCTTGTTCCTTCTAAACAACGCTCTCGCTCTGCGTCTGACTTTGCTACGTTGAACGGCGTTCCCGATCTTCTTGCTGGCGACAACGGCCATCCGGGAATGGCCAAGGTTGTTCGGAAGAAAGATCAGATTAAAATATTTGCCTCGGGCGCAGTTACCTCTTTTATAAAGATCGGCAAAATCTTTTTTCTTGCGGATCCTCTCGAGAGGACCATAGCTTTCTATCATCAAACAGCGAGGCGCTTGCGGCCTTTCTGTCTTCGTCTCTTGATGACCTTCTGTCCGCCTTTGGAGCTCATGCGAACGAGGAATCCGTGATCTTTTTTTCTCTTTCTGTTATTCGGTTGGAACGTCGGCTTCATTTTTTCGGTCCTTTAAGGGTCATATGTTAATAAACCTCCCCTTATCTGTCAAGGCCGACTTGTTGACCGTATATCACTTTTCAAGAAAGGGGGACACGATACCCTGTCCCTGTCTGATCGTAAACTGGGTCGTTTACAGAGTGTACTTGAACGCTAGGGACAGGGATTCATGTCCCCGAAAAGCGATATGCGGTCAGGCCAACTTGTTGTTGACCTTTTCATATAGAAGCGTTATAATGGTCGTTTCCATGAGCTATTTTAAGATTGGCGATAGAGTCATTTATCCCAATCAGGGCCTAGGCGTCATCGAAGACATCCAGGAAGAAGGCTACAACGGGGAGAAATTCAGGATTCTCCACTTGAGGATCCTGAACAACAATACGCTGGTTATGGTCCCTTCTTCATCCGCCGAAGAGATCGGCATCCGCAAGCTTATTTCCGAACACGCCGTGAAGGAGATTTTCGACTACATGAAAAACGGCGTTATCGAAGTGAGCATGAATTGGAAGGGCCGCTACAAGGAGCATGTGAACCTGATGAGGTCGGGCACGATCCTGGACATGGTCGCCGTCCTGAAGAGCCTGTTCTATCTCAGCCTGATCAAGCCGCTCTCTTTCCGCGAGAAAAAAATGATGGAAAAAGCGAAAGAGTTGATCGTCACGGAGATCGCTGAAGCGGCCTCACTCCCCTCATCCCAGATCGAACGGAAGATCATCCACACCCTCTCGAACTGCTTCAAAGACATCAAGTCCAGCTTGGGCATCTGATCTTCACCGCCATGCTCTTGCCTTCCATTCTTCTGTTCCTGCTCTTTATCATCTTCAGTGCTTTTTTTTCGTCCTCGGAGACCGCCTTCATCAGCACCAATCCCCACACCCTGGAATATTTAGAAAAAAAGGGCTCGAAGCGGGCCGGCACCGTGAGGAAAATCCTCGCCCGGATCGACGATTTCCTGGTGACCATTCTCATCGGGAACACGCTCGTCAATACCGCAGCCGCTTCCACGGCCACTTATATTTTCGTGTCCTTTATTCCAAATAAAAAAGCGGCCGCTTTGCTCGCGACGTTGGCCACGACGCTCTTCCTTCTCTTTTTCGCCGAGATCAATCCCAAAATCTATGCGGCCTACAATCCTCTAAAACTTTCCTTTTTCTTCAGCCGGCCCATCCGCGGCTTGATGCTCCTCTTTTACCCTTTCATCAAAGCTTTCACGTTTCTCTCAAGCCTCATCTTCCCTTCGACCGAAAAACAAGCTCCGGGTATCTCGCGCCCCATGACCGTGGACGAGACTAAAGTCCTCTTGACATCGGGCGTCAAAGGCATGTCGGCTTTCCGGAAAAAAATGATCGCCGAGATCCTGGACATCGCCTCGCGTCCAGTGAAGGAAATCATGACGCCCCGGCCTCAGATCAAGGCCATCGAGATCGGATCGTCCAGACAACAGATTCTGGATACGGTTCTCCGCGAGGAATTCTCCCGGTTTCCCGTTTATAAAGGGCGACCCGATCACATCGAAGGGCTCATCCATACGAAAGACATCATTCCCCATCTCATCGACAACAAAGACCTCGACTTAGCCTCGCTCCTTCGAAAGCCTTTTTTTGTCCCCGAATCCGCCTCGGTCGAGAAAGTCCTCGTCCAAATGCAGGAGAACTCTGTCCACTTGGCTTTTGTCGTCGACGAATTCGGCAACGTGGAAGGCATCATCACCCTGGAGGATATCATCGAGGAGATCGTCGGCGATATCCAGGATGAATACGACGCCGGGGAAGAGAAGTGGTTCACTGCGGCCGGAGACAAATCGTTTATGATCAAGGGCGCCGCCAGCATCAAAGACATCAACCGGAGGCTGCCACTCGAACTCCCGGAAAGCGGCGAATACACGACCCTGGCCGGTTTTTTTCTTTATGAATTCGGGCGGATCCCCCGCGAAAAAGACGTCTTGACCTATAAAGGACACCGCTTCATCGTCGAAAAAATGGCGAAACGCCATATCAGCCTCATCCGGATGGAGATCGACAATGCCTGAACGGGGGCGGCAGAGGACGATCTCCGTCAACAAGACGGCTTTCTTCAATTACGACATCATCGAGACCCTGGAGGCCGGCATCGAGCTCCGGGGGAGCGAAGTGAAATCCATCAAGGAAGGCCGGATCAGCCTGAAAGAAAGCTACGCCGAGATCAAGGACGGAGAAGCCTTCCTCCTCAACTGCCACATCAGCCCTTATGAACCGGCCAACCGGTTCAACCACGATCCGCTCAGGCGGAAACGCCTGCTCCTCCACCGCCAGGAAATCAAGCGCCTGACGGGAAAAATCAAAGAGAAAGGCTTGACGCTCGTCCCGACCAAGGTCGTCCTCAGCGACAAGGGCCGGATCAAAATCGACGTCTCGTTGGCCAAAGGCAAAAAGGCTTATGAAAAGAAAGAGGCCATCAAAGAGCGGGACAGAAACCGGGAACTGCGCGCGGAATTAAAACGGGCGAGGCGATAATTCCGAAGCCAGGCGGACGGCTTCCATCATGCTCCGCGGATCGGCCAGGTTTTTGCCGGCGATATCGAAGGCTGTCCCGTGGTCCGGAGACGTCCGAATGAACGGCAGGCCCAAGGTGACGTTCACGCCCGTCTCGAAAGCTTCCAGCTTAAAAGCGATCAGCCCCTGGTCGTGATAGAGGGCGACGACGATTCTCTCCGGACGCCCCAAGGCCATCCGGAAGACGATGTCCGGCGGATAGGGGCCGCAGATGTCGAGCCCGGCGGCCTTGGCCTCGTCAATGGAGGGAAGAATCTCATCCTTCTCTTCGCTGCCCAGCAGCCCTTCCTCGCCGGCATGGGGATTCAGCCCGGCGACAAGGAATTGATATTTCCCCGGCTTGGCCCGCTCGACGCTCTCCCGGAGGACGCGGAAGAAATCCACCAGGTTTTTCCTGGTCACCTTTCGAATCGCTTCTTTTAAAGCCAGATGATGGCTAAGCAGGGCGACCTTCATCTTCTCAGACCAAAAGAACATGATGGCTTCGGGATAGAATTGTTCGAGGTATTCTGTGTGCCCCCGCCAGGAAATCCCGGCCATGTCCCAGGAGAGCTTGGCGATGGGCGCCGTCACCAGAGCTTTGATTTCTCCAGCTCTGGCGGCTTCGCCGGCCTCTTGAAAATAAAGAAAAGACGCCGCGCCGTTATCCTTGTCGGGTTGGCCTTTCTTCGCCGCCCGGAGTTCCGTTTTGACTTCCTGAATTGCGATCCTCTTCCGATCCAGCTTCAGGCCGAGAGAATTTTCCTCCTCTTCCAGGACAGAGGAAGAGCCGAAGAGAAGATAATGGGCCTCGGGGAGGACCGACAGATTCGAGAGGGATTTGATGACGATCTCGGGGCCGATTCCGCCCGGATCCCCGAGCGTGATCCCGATCCGGGGCAGAGTCATATCTTTTTATCGGACTCGGGCTCCCCGCCTTCCTTGCCCTCCTCGAGCTTATACATATATTTGATGTTGCTTTTAAAAATGAGAAGGTTGGGAGCGTTTTCGCGGTTGAGCTTGATGCAGCTGCGGTCGTACCACTCAATGTATCCTTCGATCACCTGGCCGTCGCTGAAGACCACCGCCATGAGCGTCTTTTTGCTCATCTGCTTAAGGTAATAGTAATTTTCGGCGAAGGTGTCCGTCGACGGATGGATCCTTTTTTGCTGCTGCTGTTGCTGTTGCTGCTGCTGCTGTTGTTTGGCCGCTTCTCCAGCCTTTATTTTATCCTTGATTTCCGTGAAATTGGGTCTGATAAGTTTTCTGTTCATGAAAAATCTCCCTGGTTTTTCGTGAGTCCCTGATGAGTTAGGCTAATATTTGGATATTATGATACCACCATTTTTCGATCATTTCAAGGAAAAAGAGGAAATCCAGTTGACAATTCCAGGCGATCACACTAGAATTGAGCGTCCTGTATTCTCTTGAATATTAAAGAGTTATGTTCCGAAAAGAACGGGATCTCCAGTGAAAAGGCGCGAGTTAGAAACAAGAAAGCCTCTTCGTCTTCTCTTTTCCTTCCTCCTCGTCGTTCTCGTCGGCGGGACCCTGATTTTTCATGATTATTTCTGCCACGACCACCTCCATGAATTATGCAGCCCTCTTCATTCGTTTTTCGAGAATCCCGCAGCTTTTGAAGCCGAATCCTTATTCGGCGGCCTGACTCCGACGCTCCTCTTTCCTTCTCTTTCGGAAAAAATTCATTTCTATGAATTTATAAAAAACATATTTCATCCCCCCGATTTTCTCTCCTAAATCCTCCTCAATCTCTTCCCCGATCTCTCTTTAAGAGTCTTTTATGGAGGCCCGATGTGAGCAATATCCTAATTTATTTGATTGCGGCCGGCCTGCTTTTTCAGCCGGCCGGACACGGAGAGGACGGCCTGACGCTCGAACAAGCCGTCAGAATGGCACTCGACCAAAACCCGGAAATTCTCATGGCCCAGAAGGAAGTTGCGCTGGCCATGGGGAAAAGACTGCAGATGGAAGCGCTTTCCGGCCCGGACATCGTTTTTAGGGACGAAGGTCTTTCCTTGAAAAAAAAGACTTCCGAAAACGAGGGCCAAGAATACAGTTTCGGCATCGAACAGGGCTTTGAGTTCCCCGGGAAAAAGGCTCTGCGCGGAGAGATCGGACGCCGCGGTGAAGAACAATCCGCTTTGGAACTTGAGAAAATCCGCCGGCTCGTCATCGCCCGGGTGAAAAAATCATATTACAAAAACGTGCTCTCCCGGAGGAAGCGCGAATCCCTGGATAAAGCAGCCGCCCTTCTCGACGAGTTCATTGAAAATTTGGTCATCAACTACCAGGCGGGAACCGCCTCTTACAGCGACGTCCTCCGGGCTAAAGTGGAAAAAGCGCGGCTCCGCAACCAGATCATCGAGGAGCAAACGGATGGAGTGGCCTCCAGAGCCGAGCTCAATCTCCTCCTGGGACGCCGGGGCGATGAGGCCGTCAATCTCCTGACCGACATGGTTTATGCCCCTCTGGACAAAGGCGCTTCGGTCTTTAAGGAGGAGGCGCGGGCCTCGAGTCCGACCCTGAAGCTTCTCTCGTCAAAGCGCCGACAATCCGAAGCGGGCCTGCGGCTGGCTCAAATGAACAAGCTCCCGGATTTCTCCCTGGGCCTTTATTTTCCCAGCCTGAGAATGGGCTCCTTTGGATTCTCGGTCGGACTCAACGTGCCGATCTGGCGGACGAAACGCCAAGGCGAAATCATGGAAGCCGAAGCGTCGAACGATATCGCCCTCCTCTCCGCAGAAAAGGAAGAGCGCCGGCTGATGGCCCGGATCGAGTCCGCCTATGCCGGAGCCAAGACGGCCGGGGAACAAGTGAAGATCTTCGAGGAATCGCTTCTGAAAGACATGGAGGACGAGATCAAGCTCGGGATCAGCCGCTACCAGTACGGAAAGATCGAATTCTTCAACCTGCTTGACCTCTACCGGACCTATGCCGCGGCGCGGCTTGAGCACCTAAAATCCCTCTATCTTTATCTTGTTTCCCTGGCCGACCTCGAAGTCGCCGGCGAAGAATACGCCGACTAAGGAGACTCCATGAATAAAATACATCTAGCCTTTTGCTTAGGAATCATTCTGGTCATTGGTTTTTCATTCTCCGGATGCCAGGCCCAAAAGACGAACGAGGAGAAGAGCGAACCGGCCGGAGAATCCGCCCCGTCCTCGATCACCTTGACGCCGGAAGCCATCAAGACGGCCGGGATCCAAAGCGCCGAAGCCGGCTTAAGGCCGAACGTTGAGAAAGTCCACGCCACGGGGGAAATCATATTCAATTCCAAGCGACTGGTCCAGGTGACGGCCCGGACTTCCGGAAGAATCGAGCAACTCTTTTCATATCAAGGAGATAAAGTCAAGACCGGGCAGCTCCTCCTTCTTCTTTATAGCCAAGATTTTCTCTCTCTTCAGGCAGAGCTCGTTCAAGCGCTGGGGAGATCAAAAAGAACCGCCGCTGAGCCCGCGGAGCAAATCGCCGCGCAATCGCTTCTGGATTCCGTGCGGAATCGACTCCGCCTGCTCGATGTCTCTAACGAAGAGCTCGCCGAGATCGAAAAAGCGGGAACGATCAAACCCGTCCTCTCGGTGCGTGCGCCCCTCGCCGGAAGCATCATCGAAAGTCTGGTGAACGCCGGCGACTTCGTCGAGTTCGGAGCCAATCTTTTCAAGATCGCCGACCTCTCGACGGTTTGGGTGGACATTCACATTTTCGAAAAAGATCTTTTCCGCGTCCGCCAAGGAAGCGAAGCTGTCATTCGGACCGCGGGCCTTCCCGGCCGGGAATTCCACGGACGGCTATTCCAGATCGGGGATGTCGTCGAGGCGAAAACGCGGACGATCGAGGGGAAAGTCGAACTCCAGAATCCGGCCGGCGAACTCAAGCCCGGCCTGTACATCGAAGCCGATATCGTCTGGCCGACGGATGAGAAATCCCTGTTCGTTCCGAGCGAGGCCGTCCAGGACTTTCAGAATAAAAAAATCGTCTTTGTCCGGACCGGCGAAAATACGTTCTCCCGGCGCGAGGTCGAAACGGGAACGACTCTCAACGGATTTATCGAAATCTCCAAAGGCCTGAAGGAAAAGGAAGTCGTTGCCACGAGCGGCAGCTTCTTCATCAAATCCGAGCTCTTGAAAAAAAGCTTGGGGGAAGAGCAACCATGATTGAGCGCCTCATCTCGTTCACTCTCAAACAGCGGCTCCTCGTCGTCATCTGCGTCGTCCTTATGGTCGCCCTGGGCGTCTATTCTTTTTTGAAGCTGCCCATCGATGCCTTTCCCGACGTCACCAATATCCAGGTCGAAGTCCTCTCGTCGGCGCCCGGCCTGTCGCCGCTCGAAGTCGAGAAATTCGTCACCTATCCGACCGAGATGGTCCTGCGCGGCCTGCCGCGCTTGGCCCAGCTCCGCTCGATCTCCAAATTCGGGCTCTCGGTCATCACCGTCGTTTTCGAGGACGGTGTCGACATCTACTTCGCCCGGCAGCTCGTCCTGGAGCGCCTGATCGAGGCCAAGGATAAAGTGCCGGCGGGAGTCGAGATCTCCATGGGGCCGGTCTCGACAGCCATGGGGGAAATCTATCAATACACGCTCGAAAGCAAAATGCCCGAGAGCGAAGCGGACAAGATCCGTGTTCTGACAGAATTACGGACGGTCCAGGACTGGACGCTCGCGCCCATGCTCAAATCCATCCCCGGCGTCAGCGAGATCAATTCCTTCGGCGGCTATATCAAGCAATATCAGGTCGTCGTCGATCCCGATAAACTCCTAAAATACGACCTCTCTCTCGGCGAAGTGGCCGCAGCCCTGAAGAAAAATAATCTCAACGTCGGCGGCAACGTCCTCCACAGCCATTCGCAGCAATACCTCATCCGCGGCATCGGGCTCCTCCAGTCCGTCGAAGACATCAACAACATCATCCTCCGCTCGGAAGACGGAACGCCCATCCTCGTCCGCGACGTGGCCGAAGCCCGCGCCGGCCAGGCGGTCCGGCTGGGCGCTTCGGTTAAGGACGGAAAAGGAGAAGTCGTCGGCGGCATCGTCATGATGCTCCGCGGGAGCAACAGCCGCGAAGTCGTCCGGGCGGTCGAGGAGCGCGTCGTCGAGATCAACAAGAGCGATATCCTTCCCTCCGGGATCAAAATCGTCCCCTTTTATGAAAGATCGGATATCGTCCAGAGCAGCGTCCGGACCGTGACCGAAGCGCTCCTCATCGGAGCCGTTTTCGTCGTCTTTGTCCTTTACCTTTTCCTGAGGAGCTTTCGCGGGGCGTTCATCGTCATCATCGCCCTGCCTCTTTCGGCCCTGACGACATTCATCATCATGCGCCAGGCCGGGCTCTCGGCCAACCTTATGTCGCTCGGCGGGCTGGCTATTTCCATCGGAATGATCATCGACGCGACCATCATTCAAGTCGAAAACGTCCAGCGCCATCTTGGCGAATCCACCGCAAAGCCCCTCAAGCTGGCGACTGTTTATAAGGCCGTCTTGGAGGTCCGCAAGCCCAGCATTTTCGGCGAACTCATCATCGCCCTGACGTTTGTCCCGATCATGACCCTCCGGGGGATCGAGGGGAAGATGTTCTCGCCCCTGGCTTTCACGGTCGCCATCGCTCTTTTCGCCTCGCTCGTCCTGTCGCTTGTCGTCATCCCGGTCTTCTGCCACCTCTTCCTCAAGGCCCAGCGAGAGAAAACAAGCTTCGTCATCAGCGCGGCCAAGAAGGTCTATCTCCCCGTTTTGCGCTGGGGGCTGAGCCATAAAATCGCGCTCTTGCTCGTCTCGATGGCCCTCCTCGGTTGGGCCCTCTATCTCGTCCCCCGCTTGGGAACGGAATTCATCCCGATCATGGATGAAGGCGCGTTCGATATGGACATCCAATTCCTCCCGGGCATCTCGCTTCCGGAATCGCTCGAAATGAGCCGGAAAGTGGAGGCGAAGCTCATGGAATTCCCGGAGCTGGAGACGATCGTCTCGCGAACCGGGCAGACGGGCATCGCCCTCGAAGCGCGGGGCGTTGAAAAAACGGGATATGTGGGCAAGCTCAAGCCTCGCTCCGAATGGAAGACGGCCAAGACGCGCGCGGAGCTGACGGATCAAATGCGCGCTGCGGTTTCCGTTTTTCCGGGGATGGCCTTCACCTTCAGCCAGCCCATCGCCTGCCGGATCGACGAACTCGTGGCCGGAACCCGCGCTCAGCTCATCATCAAGCTCTTCGGCGAAGATTTGGACATTTTGAAAAGCAAAGCGGACGATATCGCCATGACCCTGGCCAAAATCCGCGGCACGCAAGATCTCGTCGTGGAAACGGTCGCCGGACAGCCTTACATCTCCATCAAGGCCGACCGGGCTAAGATCGCCCGCTTTGGCATCAACGTCGAGGACGTTCAAGAGATCGTTGAAACGGCCGTCGGCGGAAAGTCCGTCACCCCGCTCTTCGAGGGAGAGAAATATTTCGACATCCAACTGAGATTCCCCGAAGAAAAAAGAAATTCGCTCGAATCCATCGGCAACATTCTCGTCGAGTCCCCGCGGGGGATAAGAATCCCTCTCAGCCAGCTGGCGGACATCACCACCTCAGAGGGGCCCGTCCAGATCAGCCGCGAGTCCGGCCAGCGCCGGATCGGCATCGAATGCAATATTTCGGGGCGTGACATGGGCGGCTTCGTCGCCGAAGCTAAACGGCTCATCCGCAGGAACGTAAAGCTTGCGCCCGGCTATTATCTGACCTGGGGCGGGCAGTTCGAGAACCAGGAGCGGGCTATGAAACGGCTCGCGGTCATCGTGCCCCTCACGATCGGCCTGATCTTTTTTCTGCTGTTCCTGACGTTCAACTCTCTGCGGCTCGCGGCCCTGGTCATCCTGAACCTGCCCTTTGCTTTGATCGGCGGCGTCCTCTCGCTGTATTTCGCCAAGCTCTATCTTTCTGTGCCGGCCTCGGTGGGTTTCATCGCCCTCTTCGGGATCGCCGTGCTGAACGGCTTGGTGCTCGTTTCCTATATCAATCAAATGCGCGAGGACGGGAAATCGCTGAGGGAGGCCATCCTTCAGGGATGCGAGAATAGATTGCGGCCTGTTTTAATGACGGCCTCGATCACGATCTTCAGCCTGATCCCGATGCTCTTCGCCTCCGGGCCGGGCTCTGAAGTCCAGCGCCCCCTGGCCGTCGTCGTTGTCGGCGGCTTGGTCACATCGACGCTGCTGACGTTGCTCGTCCTGCCGGCCCTTTACAGCTGGTTCGCCGCCCGTCAATTTGGAGGGGAAGACCCCTTCCAACGGGCCTCGAACTTCGTCCGACGCCCTGCCTCCCCTTCTCGGGCGGAGATTGTAATCTCGCCCTCCGACCAAGGGGGCGACTCCCCCTTGGAACCCTCTCGAGCGGCTCCCCGCGGCAAGCCTCGGGCATAATCGCCGCCCGTAAAAAAGAGGAAGAAAGCTGATACATGAGCGTCTAAATAGTGTATAATTTCGCCTTTATGAGTGTTTCTGAACATGAGATCCGAGAGCGACGCACCCCATCATTCCGAATCCTTCATCTCATAGCCGGGCATGAAGAATAACGTGCCTTCAAGGAGGACTCTGTCGAGATCAAATGAACAACAAACATCTGGAAACTAGGAAAAAGCCATTGTTGAGACGGGTGATTATCCTGAGCTTATTCATACTGCCCTTACTCGTCCTGCCCTCCCTGGGGAAAGCCCAGGAAGATGTCCTGACGCTTGAAAAAGCCATCCAAATGGCCCTCAGCCGGAACGAGCGTGCCCTTCAAGCAGGCGAGCTGGTATCGGCCGCCGAGGCGCGGATCATGAAAGCCCGCGCCTATTTTCTGCCCGTCATCAACATGTCGGGCACATACACCCGGCGGCCGTTCGAGTCCGTCCGCATCATTGGAAACCAGCCGGTCATCACCCAAAACCTTAACGCCTTGTCCGGTAATGCCTCTCTCAGCCTGACTCTTTTCGACTCACGCAGCATCCCGGCTCTTCGGCAGGCAAGCATGGATAAAACCGCCGAAGAGAACACGGCGGCCGACAGCCGGCGAAAGCTGGCTTTTGATATCAGCAACGCCTTTCTGGCGACCTTGAGCATCAATCAAGTTATGGAAGCCTCCAAACATCGCTTGGATTATGCCAAGCAGTCGCTCGCGGCAGCAAAGGCTCGGTTTATGGCCGGTCTGGTTTCGGGCAACGACGTAACGCGAGCGGAGCTTGAAAACGCGACCGCCGAAATAGGCCTCACCCAAGCGACGGGTCAGGTCGAGACGACATGGCTGCAACTTGCATATCTGCTGGCTGATACGGGTTCCGCCCCGAGGAAGCTTCAGACTCCTGAATTCCTGCTGAAAGCGGCCGAAGACAATCCCCAGGCAGTCGAGCAATTGATCGTCCAGGCCCAAAACCAACGGCCTGATTTGATTTCCCTCCGCTGGCAGGCCAGGAGCCAACGTGCCCTCGTCCTCGAGCCCAACCTGAAATGGCTTCCCTCCTTGACCTTAAACGGGCAGTATCGTTACACAAACGAACCCGGGCTGGCCGGTAAGAATTTTAACTGGAACGTCGGGATGACCATGAGCTGGTCCATTTTTGACGGCTTGACCCGGAATGCCGATTATAAAGAAAGAAGCGCGCTGGCCTTTATCGCGGACCTGGATGTCAAATCCGCGGAGCGGAAAGTGGAAATCGACATCCGCAGCGCATGCATCGCCTTGAACAATGCGCGAGCGTCGCTCAAGCTGGCAGCAATCGCCCATGACGTCGCCAAGAAGAACGCCTCGGAAACGGCCGAGCTTTACCGGCAGGGGCTCAGCCAAGCCCTCCAGGTCGCAGACGCCAATGTCCGTCTGTTCGAGGCCGAAGTCGGACTAGTCCAGGCCCGCTACAATCTGGGCACCGCCTACTTGAATCTCGAGTCCGCCCTCGGTCTGGATCCCCTTGGAAAGGAGTCGACCATTGAAAGCTAAGCCGATAGAAAAAGTTTTTTTAGGAGCGGTCCTCATTTCGCTTCTTTTTCTTCCGTCCTGTAAAAAGGGCGGCCAAGCGGGGCCTCCCTCGAAAAAAGGAGGGGCCGCGGATAGATCCAGGATCTCCTTCCCTGTCGAGGCCGCACCCGTGACGGTCCGCTTGCTCATCTATACCGTCAACGCCGTCGGCTCCGTTGACGCCTTTGAAAAAGTCCAGGTTACGGCCCGAGTCGCCGGCGTCGTGGACCGGGTGCTGTTCGCCGAGGGCAATATGGCCGCCGTTGATCAGGTCCTCGTCGAGATCGAGCCCGAGCGCTACCGGCTGGCTGTCGAGTCGGCCCAAGCTGCTTATGAAAAGGCTCTGGCCTCGAAAGCCGACGCGGAAGCGGGTCTGAAACGACGGGAAACCGTCATCAACCAGACGCCCGGACTCATCCCCGGAGAGGAGCTCGAGACCTGGCGGACCAAGGTCCTCCTGGCGGCCTCGGACGTCTCCCAAACCCAGGTAGCGCTCAACCAAGCCAAGCTCAACCTGCATGACGCCTATGTCCGGGCCCCGTTTGCCGGCATCATCCAAACTCGGACCGTTCAGACCGGACAATACGTGCAGGTCGGGACGGTTCTGGCAACGCTCGTCCGCCGCGATCCTCTCCTGCTCCGGTTCAGCATTCCCGAGCGGTCCGCAGCCGAAATCCGATCCGGGCAGGTCGCCAACTTCAAGGTGAGAGATAACGAGAAAGAGTACGTCTCCAAGATCGTCCACGTCGCCGCGGCCGCCGACGAAGGGACCCGGATGGTGGCCATTACTGCGGAGATCCGAGACACGAGCGACATGGCCCTCCGGCCCGGCGCCTTCGCCGAGATCACGATCCCGGTCAGCGCTCCCCGGACCGCGCCGGTCATCCCCCAGACGGCGATCCGGCCCAGCGAGCGCGGCTTCATCGCCTACGTTGTCGAGAACGACACCGCCGTGGAGCGCATCCTGGCGATAGGCATGCGGACCGCAGACGGACAGGCGGAAGTCCTGTCCGGGCTGCAGCCTGGCGAAACGCTCGTGATCCGCGGTGCCGAAGCCCTGCGCAATGGCGCGCCGGTGCGGATCATGAAGCCGGGCGAACAGGCGCCGGCTACCCCGGCTCCGAAAAAGAAATGATGCCCTTCAAGGAGCACCGACATGAAAATCACCGAAGTCTGCGTTAAAAAGCCGGTCCTCGCCTGGATGATGATGGCCGCGACCATCGTCTTCGGGATCGTCGCCGGATCCAGAATCGGAATCAGCCAGTTCCCCGATGTGGATTTTCCCACGATTTCGGTCAACGTTTCCTGGTCGGGTGCGGCCCCTGAGGTCGTCGAGAACGACATCGTTGAGCCCTTGGAGGAGGCGCTGGTCCAGGTCGAGGGCATCAAGACCATAAGCTCGAGCTCACGGATGGGGGGCGCGTCGATCACTCTCGAATTTGAACTGTCCCGTAACGTCGACCTGGCCCTCCAGGATGTTCAGGCCAAGGTCTCCCAGGCCCAAAGGTCGCTGCCCCGGGACGTCGATCCCCCGACGATCTCCAAATCCAATCCCGAGGACCAGCCGATCATGATGCTCTCCCTGGTCGGAGCGGTCCCCGCCCGGGTCCTGACCGACTACATCCAGTACAGCCTTAAAGAGAAACTCCAGACGATCCCCGGAATGGGCGAGATCTCGCTCATGGGCGTTCAGGACCGCAACGTCCGTGTCTGGCTGGATGCGACCAAGCTCGACGAAAAAGGTTCAACCGTCCAGGACGTCATCCAGGCCCTGCAGCGCGAGCACGTTGAGCTGCCGGCCGGCCGGCTGGAAACGCAGGGCCGCGAGGTCAACGTCCGCATCCTGGGTGAAGCCGTTGACCTGGAGACCCTGCGCAAGATCGTCGTCCGCGAGGCCAACGGCAGCCCGATCTATATCGGCGACGTCTCTCTCGTCGAGGACGGCTTCGACGACACAAGGCGGCTGGCCCGCGTCAACGGCGTGCCGGCCCAGGGCTTGTCGATAAAAAAGCAGCGTGGATCGAACGCCGTCTCCCTGGCCAGATCAGTCAGGGACGCCCTGGAGGCCTTCCAGAAGACTCTCCCGCAAGGCATCACGACCAACATCGTCTACGACTCGACGAAGTTCATCGAGGAATCGGTCAAAGAGATCGAGTTCGAGATCCTCCTTTCGGTCGTTCTGACCGCCTTCGTCTGCTGGTTGTTCCTCGGCTCGTTTTCCAGCACACTCAACGTCATTTTGGCCATCCCCATGTCCCTCCTGGGCACGGTGGCCATTATCTACTTCCTCGGATTCACCTTTAATACGTTCACCCTCCTGGCCATGGCCCTGGCTGTCGGCATCGTCGTCGACGACGCGATCATGGTCATGGAAAATATTTTCCGCCATCGGGAAGGCGGCCAGGGGCTTGTCCAAGCCGCTCTGGGCGGAACCCAGGAGATCGCCTTTGCCGCCCTGGCCGCGACGCTGGCCGTCGTCGCCATCTTCATCCCGGTCGTCTTCGTCAAAGGGATCATCGGCCGGTTCTTCCTCCAGTTCGGCATCACCCTCTGTCTGGCCGTCCTCCTCTCATACGTTGAGGCCGTCACCCTGGCTCCGGCCCGCTGTTCCCAGTTCCTGAGGACATCGAGGGAGGGGCGGAACCGCATCGGGCGTCTCGTCGACCGCGGCTTCCGGGGACTGGAACAGCTTTACGCCCGAGTCCTGGGCCGGAGCCTAAAGAGGCCCGGGCTCATTCTCCTAGGGGGCCTCGCCCTCTTCGTCGCGGCCGTTATTATCCTGACTTCGATGCCGGCTGAGTTCGTTCCCACGCAGGACCTGAGCCGTATGTCGATCCGCGTCCAGACCGCTGTCGGCGCCGATATCACGGAGACGAGCAAGCTGATGCAGAGAGCCGAGGACATCGTCTTGCGGCGGCCCGAAGTCATTCAGTCGTTCATGAACGTCGGCATGGGCGGCGCCACATCGGGGAACATGAACGTCACCCTCCTCCCTCGGAAGGAGCGGAATCTGAGCGTGGCCGAGCTTTCAACCATCCTCCGGCGCGAGCTGAACTCCATCCCCGGCATCCGGGCCGTCATCCAGGACCTGTCCCAGCAAGGCTTAACCGCCCAACGCGGGTTCCCGATCGAATTCTCCGTGCGCGGCTCGGACTGGGAAAAACTCATCACGCTCAGCCAGGAGATCATAGGCAAACTCCGGGAGAGCGGGATCGTCCAGGATCTGGATTCGGACTACCGGCTGGGCCAACCCGAGCTCAGAGTCCTGCCCGACCGGGCCATGGCCTCCGACATCGGCGTCTCGATCGACGAGGTGGCGACGACCCTGAATGCCCTTATCGGCGGCGTGCGGGTCGGGAAATACAGCTCCGGAGGCCGGCGTATCGACGTCCGCCTCAAGCTCCTGGCCGCTCAGCGCTCTCGGCCAGAAGACATCGCCCGGCTCAAGGTCCGGACGCGGTCAGGCATGCTCGTTCCTCTCTCCACGCTCGTGACCTATAATGAACAGCCGGCCCTCCAGGCCATCACCCGCAAAGACCGGGAACGGGCCATCTCTGTCTTCGCCAATGTCGCCTCCGGGCATTCCCAGGACGAGGCGATCCGCTATGTCGAGGACCAGGCCAAGAATCTCCCCGTCGGATACCGCATCGTCCTCGGCGGCGCGAGCGTCGCCTTCCGGGAATCGATGAGCAGCCTTCTCTTCGCGCTTTTACTGGGCATCGGCATCGCCTATATGATCCTGGCCTCGCAGTTCAACTCGTATAAGGATCCCGTGACCATCATCACGATCCTCCCCCTGTCCATCGCCGGCGCCGCGTTCGCTCTTCTGCTCGCGCGCCAGTCGTTGAACATCTTCAGCATGATCGGCCTCCTGCTCCTGATGGGTATCGTCAAGAAGAATTCGATCATCCTGGTCGATTACGCCAACGCCTTCAAAGCCAAGGGATTCGACGCCAGGGATTCCATGCAGAAGGCGGGTCCGATCCGCCTCAGGCCCATCCTGATGACGGCCACGGCAACCATGATGGCCGCCATCCCGCCGGCCCTTGGTTTGGGTTCTGGCTCGGAGATCCGGGTGCCCATGGCCATCGGCGTCATCGGAGGGCTCGTCGTCTCGACGATCCTCAGCCTGGTCGTCGTGCCCGCGTTCTACGTCATCGCCGACAAGCTCGCCGGCAAGAAGAAAACCGAGAAAGCGGAGGTGGCGAAGGCCGTCGAAAAACCGGCCTTCTAATCAAGAGGTTCTCTTCCATTTTGTGTGGGTTAAGGATCCGGGGAATAAGAAAAGGGCGGGCTCGGAGAGCCCGCCCCGTGATCCGCTGATCGGCTACTTCGAAAGAATATCCGTGATTTTGATATTCCGCGTTTCCAGGATCGTGCCCATGGACCTGTCGAGGGCGACCTGGGCCAGGTTGTAATTGATTTCAGCCTGGAGCTCCGCTACGCGGGCGTTCGTCAGATCTCTCTGAAACTGAAGGACCGTATAGTTCGTGCTCTGTCCCACCCGGAGTTTTTCCTCTTCGGCCTGGAGCTTCTTCTCGGCCAGTTCCCGCGCAATCTTGTAGGCCTGGACCTGTTTAAACGTCGTCTGGAGGGACCGGACGGCGTTTCTGATCTCGAGGACAACCTTTTTTTCCTGGTTCTTCAAATTCAAAAGCGTCTGATCCATATTGAGCTTAGCCTGGACATAAGCGGCTCTAGAGATCATGTTGCTCAGGGGAATGCTCAGGTTCAGTCGGATCGACCAGTTCTTGTATTTGAAGCCAAACACATCCTTAAAGGCATCAGACGAGCCGCCGGGGACGGTGCCGGTGACGATCCCGTTGAGCGGATTGCCGTCGTAGAGGATCTGCGTTCCTGAAACACCGGGGCTCGAATAAGAGGCGGTGAAGCTCAGGTTCGGCAGGAGCTGGTTCTTGGTATAGCTGAGGCCTAACTCCTGGTTCTTTAGGCCGATCTGGGATATCTTCAAGTCGGTCCGTTTTTGCATGGCGATCATCAAGGCCTGGTCCACATCGACCGGCTGCTCTTCCAACTTAGGCTTGTCCAGGGCCACCACTTCTCGCAGCCCCTTCTCCTCTTCGTCCGAGAGGTTGATAAGCATCTTCAAATTGTCTTCGTTGTTCTTGACCGACGCCTCAGAGGCGAGAATGCTCGCTTCGCGCGAGGCCACTTCAGCTTCGGCGCTGTAAACGTCTATCGGGGCGAGGGTGCCGATCTCAACCGAGAGTTTGTTCTTTTCCAGGAAATCCCGGGCCAATTGGAGGGCCAGCCTCTGGACCTTGAGGTTTTCAATACTGTAAACAAGTTGCCAATAGGCGCTGGTGACGCTGTAAACCGTGTCCTGGACCGTTTTTGTGAACGTGGTCTCGGAGATATCCAGGTTGTTCCGGGAAACAAGAATGTTGTAATTGGAGATCTTGAGACCGAAGCCCTGAAGCAAGGGCTGCGTAAAGCTGAAGCTCAATGTCGCTTGGTAGCGGGGATTGATCGTTTGACCCCTCGAAGTGGAATCCGTTTTGTTGCCGTCGAACGAAAGCTGTGCACTTCCGCCGAAGGGAATCTGTTGGGTGACCGTGCCGGAATAGCTGCCTCTGAGCGTGACGACATTGCCCGTCGCCGCATCGAGCCATGAATAAGAGGCGTTCCTGCTGGCAGAATCGGTATAGCTGAACGACAGCGACGGATAATATTTTTCGCCGGCCTGGTTCAACGAGACCTGGGACAGCTGCGGCGAGAAGACCGCGACCTGGAGGTCGAGATTCTTCTCGAGCGACCGCTTGATGCACTCGTCCAGGGTTAGGGAAAGCGATTTCCCCTGAACCGGAGATTGCGACTCCTGGGAGAGGCCCGTCAGGGGTGAGATCAATAAGATTAGACTTAAGAGAAATACTGCCCTTTTTATCGACATATCAGTTCTCCTTCATCATTCATAGCGGAGGGCTTCGATCGGATCGAGCTTGGATGCTTTGCGAGCGGGGTAGAACCCGAAGAACACCCCTATCGAACCGGATATGAGAAATGCCCCCAGGACCCAGCCCGGGGAGACGACGGTCTTGATCGTGGTAAAGAGAGAAATGAAATGGAGGATTTTTGAAACTCCGACTCCCAAGGCAATCCCGAGGAGGCCGCCGACGAAGCTCAAGACTATGGCCTCGGCCAGAAACTGGAGCAGGATATCCCGCTCCCGGGCGCCGATCGACATCCGGATGCCGATCTCCCGGATTCTCTCCGTGACCGAGACGAGCATGATATTCATGATGCCGATTCCGCCAACGAGGAGAGAGATCGAAGCGACGCTGCCGAGGAAGATGGTCAGGATCTTCATCGACTCCTCTGCGCTGTCGGCGATTTCGGACATATCCTGGACCTGGAAATCGTCATCGGAACCGGGCGCGATCCGGTGCCGGTCGCGCAAAAGCTCTAAAATCTGCTGCTTCGCCTGGGCCGTCTGCGTCGGGGAAACGGCTGAAATGTCGATCATGCTCAGAAATTGGGTTGTCTGAAGCCTCTTCATGCAGGTCGTATACGGCACGCAGATCTGATCGTCGCGGCTGCCGAACCCGCCGGATTGCCCCTTGGACTTGAGGACGCCGATGACCGTGAACGGGACTTTTTTGATCCGGATCGTGACGCCGAGGGGATCCTCATCCTCGAACAGGTTTTTCTTGACGTCGGCGCCCAAGATGCAGACCTTGGCCGCGCTCCGGATATGGGTTTCATCGAAATATATTCCGGACTCGATCTCCCATTTGCGGACATCGGGATATCTTTCGCCCGTGCCCTGGATCGAGGTTCTCCAGTTCTTATTCAAGTAAACGACCTGCGCCTGGGTGCTGACGCTGGGCGAGACGGCGTCGACGGCGGGACATCGTTCCAATATGGCCGCGGCATCTTCGATCGTCAGCGTCTGGAAGCCGCCGAATCCCGAGTGGACGCCCTGGACTCTTCGGCTCGCTCCCGTGACAAACAACAGGTTCTGGCCCATGGCGGAGAACCGGTCTTCGACGGCCGCTTTGGCCCCGGTTCCAATGCTGACCATGGCGATCACGGCGCCGACGCCGATGATGATGCCCAGCATCGTCAGGAACGTCCGCATTTTGTTCCGGCCGAGAGCCCGCAGTGAAACGCGCAATATTCGGAATATCATCGTCTGTCTCCTTTAATTCCCGTCTTCTCGGACGATCACTCCGTCCCGCATGAAGATTCTCTTTTTGGCCTGGGCGCCGATATCCGCTTCATGGGTGACCATGACGATCGTGATTCTTTTCTCGTCGTTGAGTTTCCGGAAAATGCCCATGATCTCATCGCTCGTTTTGGAATCGAGGTTGCCCGTCGGCTCGTCGGCGAGGATGAGGGAAGGGTTGTTCAAGAGGGCCCGGGCGATGGCCACGCGCTGCTGCTCGCCGCCCGAAAGCTGGTTGGTCTTGTGATGGGCCCGGTCCTTGAGTCCCACGGATTCAAGCGCGGCCAAGGCCCGTTTGGCCTGTTCCTTCCCGGAAATGTTCGAATAGACGAGAGGGAGTTCGGCGTTCTCGAGCGCGGTCGTCCTCGGCAGAAGGTTGAACGACTGGAAGACGAAGCCTATTTTTTTGTTGCGGATCCGAGCCAGTTGGTTCTTGTCGAGCTTTGAAACTTCCACTCCCTCAAAGAGATATTTGCCCGAGGAGGGTTTGTCCAGGCAGCCGATGATGTTCATCATCGTCGACTTGCCTGACCCGGAGGGTCCCAGGATCGCGACGAAGTCGGCCTCTTTGATCGTATAGGTTACGCCCTGGAGAGCCCGGACTTCGGTCTCCCCGATATGGTAGGTTTTCGTCAGGTTTTCAAGCTGGATTAATGCTTTATCCATATTCGTTTCCAAGAAAGCCCGGCTTACCGGCCGATGAACATCATCCCCTGAGGCCCCCCCCTCTGGCCGGGCATTCCGCCTAGCTGTGACTGCGACGCGCTGGCCGCCGTTTCCAGGCCGAGGATGATTTTCATTCCTTCTTTCACCTCGCCGCTTTTAACTTCGGAATATGTATTGTCTGTGAGGCCGGTCCGGACAAAAAAGGGCTTAAGTTTGCCCAGTTCATCGACGACCCAAACTATGCCGCCCTGGCGCGTTCGGCTTCTCATAGCCTGCTGAAATTGGGCTATCTGTTCGGCTGTCATCTCTCCGCCTGGACCGCCCTGGCCTCGTTGTCCTCCGGCCTGGCGGTCGCCGGTTTGGCCTCGGCTGCCTTCAGTCTTTTGGCCGGCTTCGCCGCCCTGGCGCCGTCCCTGCATTCCTCCACCTAATCCCGCATCGGCCCGGAGCTTCTCAAGCTCTGCCTGAGACAACGGAGGCGTGAATCTCATTGAGGAATTGGGGATTTTCAAAACGCCTTTGGCCTCGCCGGTGATGATCGAGACTGTGGCCGTCATACCGGGCATGAGCTTGAGCTCGGGATTTTCGGCGTCCACGATCGTGGCATAGGTGACGACATTCTGGACGGTCTGCGGCGAGTAGCGGACCTGCCGGACGGTGCCGTTAAACGTTTCGCCCTGGTAGGCGGAGACGGTGAACCGCACGCGCTGCCCTTCCTTGACTTTTCCGATGTCCGTTTCGTCGATATCGCATTGGAGCTGCATCTTGGTCAAGTCGCTGGCGACCTTGAAAAGCACGGGCGCCTGGTAGCTGGCCGCCACGGTTTGGCCCATATTGACGTTCCGGGAGATGACGACGCCGTCGATCGGCGAGCGGATGATGGCGTAGGACAGGTCGACTTTGCTCGAATCGAGCGAAGATTTGGCTTGAGCGAGCTGGGATTCCGAGGCGACGAGGCTGGCTTTGGCGTTCAGGTAGTTGGACTCTGCGGTTTCCATATCTTCCACGGAAATCTGCTTTTTGGCAAAAAGCTCCTTGGATCGGTCTAATTTTTTCTTGGTATTATCCACCTGGAGTTTGGCTTGTTCCAGGGACGCGACACGGCTCTTATAGCTGGACTCGGCCTGGTCCACTTTCGCCTGGAGGAGTTCCAGGTCGAGTTCGGCCAAAAGCTCGCCACTCTTCACTTTGCTGTTGAAGTCGGCGTAGAGCTTGGCGATTTTGCCCGAGACCTGGCTTCCGACATCGACAATATATACGGGGTTGAGGGAGCCGGAAGTCGTCACCACGGCTTCGAGATCGCCCTTGGCCAGGACTTCGGTCCTGTATTTGATCTTGTTCTCGCTGCCTCCTTTAAACAGGCCAAACGCCAGGATGACTCCGGCGATAACCACCAGAATCGCTACTCCGATGATCACCTTCTTTTTCATTGCTACTCTCCTTTTCGATATTTCTATTTCTTCGGGATTCGTTTTGTTTTTCCCGTTTCTCTCCAGCCCTGCGGCGCTCCTCCGAATATTTTTGGATCATGGCCTCCATTTTCTTCTTCTGCTCGGGGGTCAGGACGGCGTCAATTTCCTTTTTAAGCTGTTCCCTGATCTCCCCGAAATGCTTGTCGAGATCGCCCCTCAGAGTTTTGATTCGCTCATCGTTCTTGATCCGCTCTTCGTTCTTTTTAAAGATCTCCTGGATCTTTTCCTGCTGTTCGGTCGTAAGCCCCAGGTCTCTCGCCCAGCGGTCATGCGACGGATAACGAGCGACGTTTCCGGGCCGACGGGCTTCCGGCTTTTTCGAGATCCACAAGCGTTCACAAAAGACTCCGCCGACGACTCCCGCGGCAAAGACCAGGAGGAGGGACAGAACAATCCACAACTTTGATTTTTTCATGGCCCATATCTCCGGCTGGGGAGGCGTTCATCCCCGGCAAAAATAATCATCATATTTTTATTCTCGATTTTTTCCTCGCTGAACAACGCATTGGCTTCCGTGAGGGGATTTTTGTTCTGAAGAAGCAGCGCTGCCGGCTGGCTCATCTCCTCTTCGGCCGCCGGGCTCAGAAAAGCGATGGCTCCGATGAAAAAGCCGATCAGAAGCAATGACACCGGAATCGCCCGCCGGCTCCATTTCAGCCAGGCCGTCCAGGGCTCCGCTCTCTCCCTCTCCTTGAGCCTGGACTCAACGCGATTCCAGAAATAAGGAAGAGGCTCGACTTCGGGCCCTTCTCTCAATCTGCCCAAAATCGTCCCGTAATCCTGCCGCAGCTTCAGGCACCGCGGACAGTGACCGAGATGGTCATCGAGGCTCTTAGTCCGCTCCGGCGGCAAAGTCCTGTCCACAGACCGGAAAAGCCATTTTTGAGCTTCCTTACACCTCATATGCCCCTCCTTCTCCGCCCAAATAGGGCGTCATTTTTTCCCGGAGCAGCTTACGGGCCCGGTGCAACCGCGAATCCACGGTCCCGGGGGAGACTTTCAAGACTCGGGTGATCTCCTCATAGGAATACCCCCGGACATCCCGGAGCGTCAGGACCATCCTATATTTCGGAGGAAGAGTCTCGAGGACCTGGAAGACGATCTTTTTCTTCTGTTCCTCGGCTTGTCTCCGCTCTTTTTCCTTCACCTGGTCGTCCGCGGCAAACGGAACTTCCTCGAATTCCTCGAGCGAGACTTCCTTTCTTCGGGAGACCTTCCTCAAGTAATCCTTAATATGATTGACGGCGATCCTGTAGAGCCAGGTGCCGAATTCGGACTTGAAATGGAATTTCGGAAGCGCAAAATAGGCCTTGACGAAGACTTCCTGGGCCAGATCATCGGCCGAAGCCCGGCTGCGGACGAAACTGTAAGCGAGATGAAACACTTTCTTCTCATACCTCTTGACGATGGCCTCGAAGGCTTCGTGGCTTCCTTGCCGAGCTTGCTCGACGAGTGTTTTCTCTTCCATACAGGACCATGGCCTTCGACCTCCGTCACTTTTTAGACGAAGGTCATTGGAAAATCTTCCTTTTCGCTCTTTTTAAGGTAAAACCCACCTCCAGCGGCTTTGGTTTCACGGCTTCGCAAGCCCCCAAGAGCCATGAAAGTATACCAAATTTCGAAGCTCTTTTTAAAGGAAAAAAATCCCCCCAAAAAGAAATCCCCCCCGCCCTTCTCGGAGGGAGAAGAAGTCGCGGGGGGGACTCTCGTAGTTAAGGACAGATCAAGAAAATTTTCGGCTGGTTATCACGCTTTCCGGACAGCTTTCCAATCCGTGGTCCGGACTTGGCCGCCCATGTTCATTTCCGACGTGATAGTCATGTTTTTGTCGTCCACGATTTTGCCTTTGTAAGTCGTCGTGAACTCGCCGTTCGGTGTCGTCCGGGTGATCTTGAACTCGATATCGTTGCCCTTGACCGTGCCTTCGCCCTTGATCTCGGTCGGCTCAGCCCCACCCCGTCCGGCCACCATCATTGTCACCGTCAGCTTCTCGCCGTCCTGCTTGAAGGTAATTTCCTGAGTCCGCGGGCCGCGCTGGGTTTCCGCGGTCATAGTCCAGGTGCCGGTGACGTTGACAGCGGCGGCCAGGACCAAAATGCCCGTCGTCACCAAAGCCAATAAAAGAATCAAGCTCTTCTTCATGAAAACCTCCTTTTCTTAGAATCGAGCTCTTGCTTAAATATATGCACTTCTTCGTGCACATCCTTTAGACGAAGCAAAGCAAAAAATCTTCCTTTATTATTGTACAACCCTATTAGACAAGAAAACAGGAGAATTCCTTGGCGGCTGTTAAATTATTTATTATCTTTATAATCCGCAGGAGTGTCCATGTCCCGGAGGATGTCGGGATCTGCGATCTCGACCCGGAGAATGTCTTCCGGATGCCGGGATAAAAGCTCTCGCAGGCCCGTATCCGGGTCGAGCGTTTCGATTTCCTTCCTGTATTTTAGGTCGAGGAGGAGGGGATGCCCGCCTGTTTTTTTATGAACCGGGAGGACGAGGCCTCGGTTTTTCTTTTTGTATTCGTCAATAACCCGGTCGATCGTTTCCGGGGAAATCCAGGGCTGATCACCCAGAAATATCAGGGCGGCCCGAGCATCGGGAGGAAGATGCCGGATCCCCCATTGGACGGACGACAGCATGCCAAACTGGAAATCGGGATTCAAAGTCCAACCCACGGGAAATTTGCTGATAACTGGCTCGAGGCGCTCATGGGCGGCGCCGAGGACGACGAGCGTTCTGTCCACGCCGGAGCCGAGGATGTTTTGAAGAACGGTTTCAATGACCGTCGTTCGGCCGAAGGCTAGGAGTTGTTTCGGCTTTCCCATCCGTTTCGATTCGCCCGCGGCGAGGACGACGGCCCAAATCACGGACGTACCTTCCTTTATCCGACAAAAATAACGGGCTTCCTCGATTTTTTTTGATTGCGGCGCTTAACGAGGACAAGCTCAGCGGCGATGCTGACCGCGATCTCCTCCACAGTCTTAGACCCGATCGGAAGCCCGATGGGCGCCCTGATCCGGTCCCATTCTTCTGCCGTCGACCAGCCCTGCTTGATGAATTTCTCCCGCATGAGGCGGACCTTGCGTTCGCTTCCGATCAGACCGATATAGCCGGCCCGGCTCTTGATACAGGCCCTGAGCGCCTCCTCATCGTGGCGGTGTCCTCGGGTGACGATGACGATATGTGTCTCCGGAGCGACGGGAAATTTCCGCAAAGTTTGGCCGACATCCGCGACGACGATCCGGTCGGCCTCGGGAAATCTTTGTTGATTGGCGAATTCGGACCGGTCGTCGATGACGACGACTTCGAAATGCAAAAGCCTGCCGAAATGGGCGACGGCGCGGCCGACATGGCCCGCGCCGGCGATGACGAGGCGAGGCGGCGGGGCATGGGGCTCTAGATAGAGCCAAACGCTTTTTCGTTTTATCAAAACCGGCCGGCCCTCCTCGAAAACACGGCGGATCGCGTTTTTGAAACCCGAGAGGGGAGGGCGGGCAAGATCCTCGGACCGGCAATTTTTCTGAATCCAAAATCGGAAAATGCTTTTTGGCCGCTGATCCCGGCCTTTTTTGATAAGCGTCACGAGTGTCCCGGAGAAACGGCGCTCGGCCGCCTTCTTCATCTTTTCAAAGACAGGTATCTCCCGCTCGGGATGGGGATCCAGAAGGACCGTCAAACGGCCGCCGCAGATCCCATCCGCTTCTTCGGACGGCTCCTCTGCCAGGTCGAACGAGCAAACGCGTGCCCTTCTATCCCTAAAAGCTGAGCGAGCCAGCCTTTCGGCCTCTCGTTCGACGAATCCGCCGCCGATCGTCCCACAGACGAGTCCGCCCTCGGAAAAAAGAGCGGAGGCGCCCGCAACCTGCGGCGTCGAGCCCTCGGCTTCGATGATCGTCGCCAGGGCGACCGGCTTCTTTTTTTTGACGAGCGCGATCAATTCAAAATAAACGCTCGGGCTGGGTTGATACGCGCGTTCCATACTATTTTTTCTTTTTGGCGCTCCAAGACATGGTTCCGAAATCGCCCATCTGGATTTCGCCCGACATCGTCTCGCCCTCGATCTTCCCTTTAAAAACGAGCGTCATGTCGCCTCGTTCGGTGCTGAACGAGAAGGTCCATTCGACGGCGTCGGCCTTGAGCGTCCCCTCGCCCTTCATGTCCTCGCCCATCGGATTCTTCATCGTCACTTTCAGTTTTTCGCCCTCCTGGACGAAGGTCGCGTCCGAAGGAGGCATGCTGCCCCGGGGAGTTTCGATGGTCATCTCCCAGACGCCGCTGATGTCGATTTTCTTGTCCTGAGCCTGAAAACCCGCAGCGCACAGACTAGTCAGAATGATGATTAAAAAGAATAAACTGGAATTTCGCATATTGTTCTCCTTTATTATATATCTCCAATTACCTTCACCTATTTAAGACGAAGGGTAAGCGGTAGCTCTATTCATGGGGGGCGTCGATCTGGACGCTTGGATCGAAGCCTCCCCAGGCATCTTTTTTATCAGGGCGAGGGGATGGAGGCGGAGAAGGACATGCCCGAGGCGGAGCGGGCATGGATTCTCGACCGAAGGTCGAGAAGAGCGACCCGAGGGTCCGAGCCGATTTTCCTCGCCGGGGAAAATCGGCGTGCCTTCGAGCCTTCTCCCCGAGCCCATTACCCCGCCAGCTTCAATTTCGCTTTCTCGACGCCGCCGCGCGTGGAGCTGATCGAGACCTCCGCTTCTGCGCCGGGGACGAGCTTCCCCTTGACCTTCCACCGGACCTCCTTCTTCTCCTTCGACTGTAAATAGCCGATCTCCTGCCGGGCTCGGCTCCCGACGAAGGCAAGGCCGGCTGGGAGACTGATCTGGACCGCGTCGGGCCTGACGATCTTCACTCGGTCGGCCATTTTGAGCGCCGTGGGCAGAAAGCCTTCATTGGTCACGACGCTTATGATCTCATACGTATCCACTTCTTTCTTCACCGTTTGGATCTCCGTCGAGATAATCTTCACCTGCGGAAGCGATTTGTAAAGGAAGAGGTTGAACATCGCCTCTTTCTTGGCCCATTCCTCGAGCAGCTCGGGCGGAGGATTCTGGTTCCAGAACTTGGGATTGAATCCGCCGATCTCGACTTCGCCGAGCGTCGGGTGATTGAACTTGTGCCAGGGGATGAAATACTTGCCGCCCAGCTCCTCGTCGATATAGCGGAGCTGTTCAAGCTGGGTGACGCGTCCATCGCCGTCGTAGTCCTTGATCCGGCCGCCGTTCCAGAGCTCGTCGCCGTACCAGACGGCTCCGTAATAGAGATAGCCGAAGTCGGGAGAATGGCCGAAGAGGGGCGAGCCGGTGAGCGGGCGTTCCTCCGGCGCTTGACCGCCGGGTGGTACCGCGCCGCGACCCGCCGGCACACCGGGCGGTCCTTCCATGCCGCGCAGGCCGCGATTCCCGACCGAGTAATCGTAGTATGTATCGCCGGCCCGTTCGTAGCCCGTGATCTTCTTCCCTTGTTCGTCGAAATATTTATAAATCTTCAAATCCTCCGGAAACATGGATTCGTCCATCCGGCTCGTCGAAGGGCCGTGGAGGAGCATGGGCACAGTCGTGTCCATGGTCTGGCCGATCGAGACGTTTGGATGCTGGAGAAGGAAGAGGACCACGGCCCGCGTCTCTGTCTCGGAGAGCGGATACTCGCCCGCGCCGCCCTGCGTCCAGCCGCGCCCGGTGAGGTCGAGGCCGGGCATGGGTCGCCAGTTCTCCGGGTAGTTGCGGTGGAGGTCGAGGCCGCCGATGCCGTCTTCATTAACCCGGCCGTCCCCGTCGTTGTCGAGGCCTTCGGCAGAGGTGATATAGTCCCCTTTCCCGTCTGCCGCACGGATCATCAGCCGGCCGGACTTATCGGCGGGATCGATGATCATGGTTCCCTTGCCGGGCTCCACTTTTTTTCGCATCTGGAGGATGAAGCCGTCGCCGTCCAGGTCCTCGGGCGGGTCTTCATCGAGCAGGCCGTCGCGGTCGTCATCATACGGCTTGACCGTGCTCCGGTTGGACTGGGCCGTATTGAGGTAGAGCTCTGACCCGTCGGGATTGTTCTTCGGCTTGAGGTAGAGCGTTTTGGTGTCGACGAGGCGCGTTATTTCCGGATCCTTGCCGTAATTCGAAAGAACATACCATCCAAACCAAAGGGCGGACTCTGCCCCCGTCACCTCGCCCGAATGGCGATTGCCCTCGATGAACATCGCCGGCTTGTCGGTATCCTTGCCCGTGGCTTTGTTGGTGATCGTGATCTGCCAGATGTCCCGGCCTTCGAAGCTCTTGCCCACGGAATAGAGCTCGACGATATTCGGATAGTCCTTGACCCACTTGTTCAGAAAATAGAGGACCTCATCATATTTGTGATAATGGCTGAAGTCCATAAGACCCGCCGTCTTCGGCTTGGTCATGGGCAGGTCGACCGGCGGGAAGAAACTCACGCCGTGCCGCACGCCGCCGACGATATAGGCTTTCGTCGGTCTCGGCTCCATCCCCATCCGGCCGAATTCCTGCGCCGAGACGATCAACAGGACCAAGGCAAAAAGACAGAGAAATCCAAAAATCAGGGGCTTCCTTTTCATACTTCTCCACCTCCTTTCATGAATTTCCTTGAGCATATCTTGTCTCATTTTCCATGTCAATCCGGACCACACTAAAGGGAAAGAACTTAATTTTTCAAAGGAACCATGTCGCCTTCGGTCTAATTGAGTGAGACAGAAAAAAATGCGAAGAAAATATCTTGGTGACAAAAGACTTCATTCGAACAAATTATGTTTTTTGCCTTGTAAAATATTTGGAAACCTTTTTCGCGAGTTTTGCGTATATATAAGTGAAAATGAGAATTTAATAAGGAGGCCAAAATGAGACTGAAAGAAAAGTTCGCGATCTTCGTGGCCGCCGCTCTCCTGACGCTGGCGGGGTTCAGCCTCATCGCTGCACCGACGGTGGATATGATGAAAATCGGAAAACAAGCCGGCTATGAGATCATCGCCAACTACCTGGCGAAAATCGACTCGACGGCTCAGCGTTCCGTCACCAAAGGATGATCGCTGTGGCGCGAGGAACGATGATCCATCATTCCCTCCCCCTCTTTTAGAAGGCTGCCCTTTCTCTTCCCAGAGCAAACGGCAGCCTTTTTTTATGCCTTTTTTCCGCCCCGAACTTACTTCCCGATAAGAACGATGGCCCAGCAGGCGATCGCTTTGCCGCGGCCGATAAGCCCCAGCCCTTCGTTCGTTTTGGCTTTGAGCCCCAACTCGTCCTCACGAAGTCCGAGGATCGGACAGAGAATTTTCTTCATCTTCGGGAAAACCGGCCCGAGCTTCGGCTTTTCGGCGACGACGATGCCGTCGGCGTGGAGGATCTTCAGGCCTTTCTTTTTGAGCCTCGACAGGACGTCTTGAAGAAGCTCCGTGCTCCGGACATCCTTGTATTTCGGGCCGCGATCCGGGAACAACTGGCCGATGTCGCCTTCTCCCATGGCTCCCAAGATCGCGTCGATGAGTGCATGGATCAAGGCGTCGCCATCCGAATGGCCGACGAGCCCCAGGGCAAACGGAATTTCGAGCCCGCCCAGAAAAAGCTTCCGGCCCGGAGCGAGCCTGTGCAGGTCATAGCCCATTCCCGTTCTAATCTTCAAGGAGCGCCTCCGCCCAGTGGATGTCCCGGGGCGATGTAATCTTGATGTTCCGAACATCGCCCAAAACAGTAAAAACGTTAAGGCCGAGCCTCTCGATGAGAGCGGCGTCGTCCGTGGCGCTGAAGCCGTCCGCCCTCGCCTTGTCGATCGCCCGTTTGAAAAGAGCGAAGGCGAAACCCTGGGGTGTCTGGACGCGGACAAGCTGCGTCCGGTCCACAGTCCGGACGATCGTGCCGCCCGCGGCCTCCTTGACCGTGTCTTCGATGGGGATGGCCGGTGCGGCCGCTCCCTTGTCTTCCGCCTCTTCAATAACCGCCCGAATCAATTCTTGGGTCACCAGCGGCCGGGCGCCGTCATGGATCAAGACGATGTCCGTCCGCCGCGGGTCGATCCGGCGAAATCCTTCGAACACAGAATCCTGTCTTTTCTCCCCGCCCTTGACGACGGCCGCGATCTTCTTATATTTGTCTTTAAACCCCCGCCCCTGTTCCTCATCCGGCAGGACGAGGATGATCTCGTTGATCCGGGGATGCGTCTCAAACGCCTCCAGGCTCCAGTCGATGACCGGTTTTTTCTTCAACAGGGCGAAGACCTTGTCCGATCCGAAGCGCCGACTGCGGCCTCCGGCCACGATAATCGCCGTCACTTTTTTCATCGATCCTCGTTATAGCGGCCGAAGATCATCTTGCCCACGGTCGTCTGGAGCACCGAGGTGACCGTGATGTCGACATTCTGCCCGATCAACCGTCTCGAGTTGTCCACGACGACCATCGTCCCGTCATCGAGATAGGCCACGCCCTGGTCTTTTTCTTTCCCTTCTTTGATGATAAAGACGCGCATGGCCTCGCCGGGCAGGACGATGGGCTTAAGGGCATTAGCCAGCTCATTGATGTTGAGGACGGAGATTCCCTGGAGCCGAGCCACTTTAAATAAATTCAGGTCGTTCGTCACGATCTTCCCGTCCAGGCGCTTGGCCAGCTCGATGAGCTTCGAGTCCACATCCCGGATGTCGGGAAAGTCCATTTCCGTGATCATGACCGAGACGCCCTTGGATTTCTGGAGATGGTCCAGGACGTCCAGCCCGCGCCGGCCGCGTTGCCGCTTCAATCCATCCGAAGAATCGGCGACGAGCTGAAGCTCTTTCAAGACGAACTGCGGGACGACGAGCGTCCCTTCGATGAAGCCCGTATTGCAGAGGTCGGCGATCCGGCCGTCGATGACGACGCTCGTGTCCAGGAGCTTGTAGCTGCGGCCCACGCTTTTTTCCTTGAAAAAGTGGAAGAGGTAGGCCGGGTCGAGCCATTCGGATTTCCTCGTGCCCACGAGAAAGCCGATGTAGGGCATGATGATCAGGAAAAAGATCCTGATGAAGATCGAGGTCGGATGGTCGTCCGTGATCGTGTGATAGACGGCCCCCAATCCCCAGCCCAAGAGAACGCCGGCAAAGGTGCCGACCGTCGAGCCCCAGATCACCTTGAACTGCGTCTTCCGGATCCGCGTCTCGAGGTACATGATGATCACGGCCAGGGCGAAGGCGATCCCGGCGGAAACGGGCCGGTCGAGGCTGAAGACCGGAAAGAAATAGCCGGCAGCTGTCACCAGAGTGATGATAAAAATGCGGAAAATTAAAATGTTCATTCTCCTATCCCTTATAATAATATATTAATCCAGAGGGCATAAAAACGATATCATTCCGAACAAAGCGAAGAATCTCGTTTTGGCTCGAACAATGAGATGCTCTCCTTTATAATATATTAATGTAAACGCATTACATTAAATGTCATCGCGAGGAGCGAAGCGACGTGGCGATCTCCACAATTAATTCTTATCCTTGGAGATTGCCACGCTCCCTTCGGTCGCTCGCAATGACTGCCTAACAATAATTTATGCGTTTGTATTAATAACATTTTAAAATATCAGGTCAATAGCCTGCTTGACATTCTTAACCCCCACAAGCTTTGTCGCCGGGAGGTTCTCTTTTTCGAGGGGAGCGATATTCCCCTGGGGACAAACGACGGTCTCGAAGCCGAGCGAGGCGGACTCCTTGACCCGGGCCAGCGCTTGCCCGACCGAGCGGATCTCTCCGCTCAGCCCGACCTCGCCGAAGGCCACCAGGCCGGCGGGGACCGGACGGTTTTTGAGGCAGGATACAACCGCCAGGACGACGCCCAAATCCGCGGCTGGTTCTTCGATCTCCAGCCCGCCCGCCACGTTGAGGTAGATATCCTCCCCCCCAAAACTATAGCCCAGCTTCTTTTCGATGACGGCCAGCAGCATCGCTGTCCGGAAATGATCCAGCCCGACCGTCATCCGCCGCGGGTTGGAAGCGAACAGCGTCGAGGAGACGAGCGACTGGATCTCGACGAGAAGCGGACGCGATCCTTTGATCGTCGAGACAACCACGCTCCCGGCTTCATGAGCCGGCCGCTCCTTAAGGAAGAAGGCCGAGGGATTGGAGATCGCTTGGAGGCCGCTCCCCGTCATTTCAAAAATGGCCAGCTCCGAGACCGGACCGAACCTGTTCTTGAGCGCCCGAAGAACGCGGTGGCTGTGGTCCCGCTCCCCTTCGAAGAGCAGGACGACGTCGACCATGTGCTCGAGCGATTTGGGCCCGGCGAGCGATCCCTCCTTGGTGATATGGCCGATCAGAAACGAGGAAACCTGGTTCCGCTTGGCAAAGCGGAAGACCCGGTTGGCGACTTCACGGACCTGGCTGATTGTGCCCGGGCTCGAAGAGAGCTTCGCGGAAAAGACGGTCTGGACGGAGTCGAGGACGAATATGTGGGGCATGATTTTTTCAGCCTGGGCCAATATCCGTTCCAGGTTGGTCTCGGCCAGGAGGAAAAGCTTTCCGTCGCGGACGCCGAGCCTGTCGCCGCGCAGTTTGATCTGCTCGAGGGACTCTTCGCCCGAGACATAGAGGACTTTCTCGCCGGCGGCGGCGAAATCCCGAGAAACCTGAAGAAGGAGCGTCGATTTCCCGATCCCGGGCTCGCCGCCGATAAGCGTCAGCGAACCGAGGACGACTCCTCCGCCGACGACTTTATTGAACTCTTCGATCTTGATCTTGGCCCTCTCGTTCTTGATGTCCCTGATGTCCTGGTAGAGGACGGGTTCGGAAGGCGGGAAGGAAAATTCGGCGCTGGCCTCTTCCTCAATCTCCTCGACGAGCGTGTTCCATTCGCCGCATCCCGGACAACGGCCCAACCATTTGAGCGATTGAGAGCCGCAGTTCTGGCAGATGAAAACGGCCTTGCTTTTCATCTCAGCTCCAGCCCCAGGCCGAAGAAGAACTCCCGTCTGGAGGCCTGGGTGAAATCATCGAAGCCCAGGACAAAATAAAAATATTTGACCGGCGAGTACCGGGATCTGATCCGAAAATGCGGGCTGTGGGCGCGGTTGAAGTCGAACCCTTCCAGGCTGAACAGCCACGTGTCTTTGAAAGCGTAGTAATCGAGGCCGAGACCGAACTCGGATTCAATGAAGCCCGCCCGTGGGACGATGCCTCCCCAGCGATAACCTCCCTGGAGGGAAAACGTGAACTTCTGCTCCCACGGATTGCGGACAATCCCCGTTTCTAAAAAGACTCTTGGATTGAACCAAAAGCCGAGCATGAAGCTCGACCGGACGAGATCGCTTGTCCCGTAATAATCGGCCTGAAAATCAAGATAGCTGCGAAACGACGAAACGGGCTTGGCCGTTTTCCTGACCTCGTCCAACGTTTCTTCGGCTTTCGAATAAAGCCCGGTCTCTTGAACGAGCTTCCCCAGAGTGCCCTCGCCGCGATTGATCTTTTCGAGGGACCCGTTCAAAAGCTTGAGAGTTTCTTCCATTTTCCCGATGAGTCCCTTGATCTTTTCCAGATTGAGCTTGACGTTGTCCCTGTTTTCCGCGGCCATGGTGTTCAACAAGTGAAGCGTGTCTTTGAGCCCCGCCGCCACATCTTCGGCTTTTTTGTCCAGATTCCGGAAAGTCTGACCGGCGCTCCGGACCGCCTGCCCGATCTCCCCCTGGTTCCGGCCCATGAAATCCTTGAGCTCGGAGGAGAACGAGGACAGATTCGCCAGGACTTGATTCAGGTTCGCCTTGGTCCCGGGACTAAGCATCTCGCGGAGGGCCTTTCCGGCTTCCCGGACCTCGTCTCCCAAGGATAGGAGGAGCGTCCCAACTTGATCGAGGCCGGCCGCAGGCAGCGCGGTCAAAGTATCTCCCGGTTGGCAATTGGACGCGGATTCCCCGGGAATGATCTCGATATACTTATCTCCCAGAAGACCCAGGGCGGCAGAGGTGACTCTCGAATCCTTGGGAATTTCGACACCGTGATAGATGGCCAGCTCCACTCTGGCTTGGCGGCGGACAAGCCGGATGTTCTTGACGAAACCGATCGGGACCCCGGCCATTCTAACGGCGGCCCGTTTGTCCAGCCCCGCGGCTGTTTCGAAATTGGCCGATAATGAGTAGCCCGGTTTTTTAAAGAGCAGGGACATATCCCCAACGATGAAGATGAACACCGCCAGAGCGAGAATGGTCGCCCCGACGAAAATTCCGATACGAAGCTCGCGCGTCATGGTCTTCTCCTGCTCTCACCAATTCGTGATCGGGCCTTCGGCCCTGCCGTGAATGAATTGCTGAACGAAGCTGTTCGTCGAATTTCTGATTTCCTCCGGTGTGCCGACCTCGATGATCTTTCCTCCGCAAAGCATGGCGATCCTGTCCGCGACTTTGTAGGAACTGACCATGTCGTGGGTGATGACCACCGAGGTCACGTTCATTTCCTGTTTCAAGCGGTTGATCAGTCCGTTGATGGCGTCCGCCCGGATGGGGTCGATGCCGGTCGAAGGCTCATCATATAAAATGATTTCCGGCCGGTAGGCGATCGCCCGGGCCAGGCCGACCCTCTTCTTCATGCCGCCGCTGAGTTGATACGGCATCAGATCCTCAACGCCTTTTAAACCGACTCTCTTTAGGCTCTCGGTCACCCGCCCACTGATTTTTTCGGGGGACAGGTCGGCATACCGTTCCAGGCCGAACCCGACGTTCTGGCCGACAGTCATCGAATCGAAGAGCGCGGCTCCTTGAAAGAGCATCCCGAACTTGCGAGTCACCTTTTGAAGCTCTTCCTCTTTGAGAATAGTGGTGTTCGTCCCGTCGATATGGATCTCACCCCGGTCCGGCTTCAGAATGCCGATGAGGAGCTTGAGCAGCACGCTTTTACCGGAGCCGCTTTGGCCGAGGATGACCATGGTCTCGCCTTTGCGGATTTCAAGGCTCACGCCGCTCAAAACCCTTTTCGGCCCGAACGATTTGTGGACATCGACGATGCGGATCATGGACTTAAGGTTCCAGGGATGAATTTGCTCAGGAAAAAATTGGAGATGAGGATACAGATGCTCGCGATCACGACCGTCCGGGTCGTCGCCCGGCCCACGCCCTCGGCGCCCCCTTCGGCCTTGAGCCCCTGCCAACAGCCGATGACGGCGATGATGAGCCCGAAGATGGCGGCCTTGAAGAGGCCGGTCAGGACATCCCACAACTCTAAATAGAGGAGCGTGTTCCGCAAATAGACGGTGCCGTTGACGCCCATGATCATCACATTATAGATCCAGCCGCAGAGGATGCCGATGATGTCTCCAAAAAGGGTCAGGCAGGGGAGCATCAACAACGCGGCCGCGGTCCGGGGCACGACGAGATACTTGTTGGGATCGGCTCCGAGGGTGAAAAGCGCATCCACTTGCTCCGTGATTTTCATCGTTCCGATTTCCGCGGCCATGGCCGAACCGACCCGGCCGGCGACCATGAGCCCGACAAGAATGGGAATGAGCTCTTTGGCCAAGCCCAGAGAAATGATCGGGCCGCCGTAGGCCTCGGTGCCGGGCCCGATATAGCGATGGAAGCCGAGATAGGTCTGTAGGGCGAAGACCAGTCCGCCGAAGGCCGCCGTCAATGAGACGACGGGCAGCGTCCGGACGCCGATCTCCTCAAGCTGCTGGAGGAATATCTTCTTTTCCCAGGGACCCCTGAAAAAATTCTTGAACGTTTTGACGGAAAGGAGCCAGACCTCGCCGAGTTCGATGAAGAATTCTCTGAGAAAAGAGACTTTATGTTCCCGGACCATGTCTAGACCTCGTCTTGGCCAGAGGTGAATTCGAGATCCGCGAATCGGGCGTATTTGTCCTGAAAAGCCAGCTTGACCGTATCCGTCGGGCCGTTCCTCTGTTTGGCGATGTTGACATCGGCGACGCCCTGGACCTTGACCTCGCGCTGCCGCTCTTCCTTGGAAAGATACATTTCGGGACGGTAGATGAAGATCACCACGTCGGCGTCCTGCTCGATGGCGCCCGACTCCCGCAAGTCGGAAAGCTGCGGCCGCGGCTCGCGGCGACCCTTTTCTGGCGCGCGGCTGAGCTGGGAGATGCCGACAACGGGGATCTTGAGCTCCTTGGCCAGTTCCTTGAGCGACCGCGAGATGAAAGACATTTCCTGATTGCGGTTCTCGAACCGCCCCCCCGTGCGCATGAGCTGAATGTAGTCGATGAAGACGATATCCAGATGTTTTTCCATTTTGAGGCGGCGGGCCTTGGCTTTCATCTCCATGAGCGTCAAGGCGGGCGTTTCGTCGAGATAGATGTTCGCATGGGATAATTTTTCGGCACTCAGACGGATCCGCTCAAGCTCCCGATCGCTGATGAAGCCGGTGCGGACGCTTTTGATATCGATCGTGGCGTCCGCGCAGAGCAAGCGGATGACGATCGATTCTTTCGACATTTCCATGGAGAAAAAGCCGGCGGCGTATTCCGTTTTGATGCCGACATACTGAGAAATGTTCAGGCACAGCGCCGTCTTGCCCATGGACGGGCGGGCGGCGATGATGACCAATTCTTGGGGATGGAAGCCCGCCGTAAGCTTGTCGAGGTCGCGAAAGCCGGAGGGTATGCCCGTCACGGCCTGCCGCTCGTCGGCCAGCCGTTCGATGATCCCCATCGTCGGCCCGGTCAGCTCGGCCAGCGAGTAGAAGCCCTGTTTCGTCCTCTCTTCGGCGACGTCGAGGATGGCTGCTTGAGCGGCGTCGAGAAGCTCATCCGCATCCTCTTTCTGTTCATAGCTGGCGCCGATGATCTTGGCCGAAGAAAGGATCAGCCGCCTCAGGAGGGCTTTTTCTTTGATGATCCGGGCATAGTATTCGACGTTCAGGTTCTTGGGCACACCGTCCATCAAAGAGGCCAGATAAGCCGCGCCGCCGATCTCGTCAAGGGAACCCTCCCGTCGCAGTTCCTCGCTCAGGGCCAAAAGCTCGACCGGGCTCCCTTTATCGACGAGATAGCTGATCCGTTCGATGATCTTGCGGTGAGCGTCCCGGTAAAAGTCCTCCGGCGAAACTATGGACAGGACGACGTTGAGGTTCTTGTTGTTGACCAGGATCGCGCCGAGAACGGTTTTTTCGGCCTCGGGGCTATGGGGAGGGGTCTTTTTGAGAAACATTAAATCAAGTTCCACGAGTCCCCTCCTTTCGGGCTTCGGAAAGGCGTCCTCCGGCGGAGCCCTTCGGGAATGTCCTCAATTTATTTATCGACGGCCTTTTCTTCCTTCTCTTCCTCTTTGACGATGGCGACCTTGATTTCCGCCTTGTCGTCATGATAGATCTTGACGGGGACGGAGTAATTCCCCAGCCTTTTCAATGGCTCGTCCAGGACGATCTTCTTCTTGTCGATGTCAAACCCGAGACTGTCCAGCGCTTCCTTGATATCCGTCGCGCTCACGGACCCAAAGATATGGTCCTTCTCGCCCGCTTTGCGGCTGAAGGTGAGAGTCGCCTGGTTGAGCTTCTGGATGAGCTCCTGATAAGAAAGACGCTCCTGCTCGACTTTTTTCTTCAAGGCCTGCTGCTCGATCCCGATCATCCTCGTGTTCGAGAGCGTGACCTTAATCGCCAGTTTCCTGGGAATGAGAAAATTCCGTCCATAGCCTGCGGCGACGTTGACGATTTCGCCTCGCCGTCCGACGTTTTCGACATCTTGTTTCAGGATAACCTTCATGATTCCTCCCCTGCGATCCCCGCCATTTTAATCTTCGACATAGGGCAGCAGCGCCATCAAGCGCGCTCTTTTGATGGCCGCGGCCAGCTTTCTCTGGTGAAAAGCGCAGGTCCCCGAGACCCGCCGGGGCGAGATCTTGCCCCGATCGGGGATGTATTTCTTCAGGATGTCGACGTTCTTGTAATCAATAAACTTGACGTTCCTCTGGCAGAATCGGCAGAACTTCTTTTTCGGCGGGAAGAACTTCTTGTAAGAACTTCTTTCGGCTCTTTCTTCTCTAGCCATTTTATGCCTCCTCGCGCTTCTTGGCTCCCGGTGTCACGCCTTCCTCCTTGGCCCTGCTGTCTTCCGCCGGCTCTTCAAAGACGGCCTCTTTGGCCCGGCCCCGGCCCGCCGCCTTCTTCTTCTTCCGGACGTTCTGCCGCGTTTCCTTGACCAGCGTCAGGTAGCGGAGGATCGTGTCCATCTGCCGGAAGCGGCGTCCGAGCTCCAGGGGGATATCGGGCCCGCCCTCGTAGTGGAAGAAGACATAATAGGCTTCTCCGTATTTGCCAATCTGGTAGGCCAACCGTCGTTTGCCCCATTTGTCCAGCTTGACCATCTTCCCGTTCTTCTGGGACACAACACCGGCCATCTGCTGGATCAGGACGTCCGTCTCTTCCTCGGTCGCGTTGGGAGAGATAAGAAACCCCGTCTCATAAAGTCGCATACAAACCTCCTTATGGTTTATCAGCTCCCCCTCTCTCGGAGGGGGAGCAAGGAGAAGACGTTATGTTTCCCCTAATTTAAAACTTGCACATTTGTCGCTAATTATAGCGGTTCATCGCTTGGCTCAGCCGGCCGGCGAGAATCAGGTCCAGGGCCTCTCGGGCCTTCGCCAGGCTTTCCTCAAGGCTCCCTTTCTCGCTCCTCCGGAAGGGCGAAAGCACGAACCGGACGATATCGCCGCCGGCCGGAGCCGGCCCGATGCCGACGCGGATGCGCGGAAACCGGGTTGTCGCGATCTCCTGGACGATCGAGATCATCCCTTTGTGCGTCCCCGGCCCCCCGGCGATCCGGACTCGGATCTCGCCGAGCGCGATATCGACATCGTCATAGACGACGAGCAACCGTTCGGGTTCGAGGCGCACGCCCCGCAGAAGCTCCCTCACGGCCTGCCCGCTCGCGTTCATGAGCGTCTGCGGCATCGCCAGGATGACCCGCTCCGTCTCTTTCTTGACTTCGGCCGTCTTCGACAAAAACTTATTCTTTTTCACCCGCACATCCCAAGCCTTCGCGACCCGCTTGATGAACATGAAACCCACGTTGTGGCGGGTCTCCGAATATCTTGTCCCGGGATTGCCCAGGCCCACGACGGCCCACACGGACTATTTCTCCTCCTCCTCTTCCTTTTTTCGTTCTTTCTTGATGACTTCGGGCTCGGCAACTTCGGCCGCGGCTTCGGCGACAACCTCCTCTTCGGGTTTGACTTCGACTTTCTCTTCGTGCGGCACTTGGATGAGGACGATAACCGTGTTCGGCTCGTTGATCATCTTCACCCCCGCGGGCGGCGCCATGTCCGCGACCTTCAACGACTGGTGAAGATGGAGAGCGGAGATATCGATGGTTAGGCGCTCGGGGATGTTCGCCGGCAGACATTCGACCTCGACTTCGCGGGTCATGAAATCCACAAACCCGCCCTCGGTCTTGACGCCGATGGCCTCGCCGACAAGCTCGATCGGAACCGCGACCCGGATCTCTTTGTCCATGGCGATCTGGATCAGGTCGGCGTGCAGCAGTTCGTCCGAAGTCGGATCGATCTGGAGGTCCTTGATCATGACGTCCTTTTCCTCGGAATCGAAGACGATTCTGAAGATCGTGTTCTCTCCGCTTTCGGATTTCAGGATCTTGACGATGTCTTTTTTGTCCAGGACCAAGGGCCTGCTCAGCGCCCCTTCGCCGTAGAGGATGGCGGGGATCAGTCCGTTTTTCCGGATCCGGCGCGAAGCATTTTTCCCGAAACTGTCTCTTTTTTCGCTCTTAATGACCAGGCTCATGATGCCTTCCTCCTTACACAAACAGCGAACTCACGGAGCTCCCCTCGTTGATTCTGCGGATGGCTTCGCCGAAGAGCTCGGCGACCGACAGGGTGACGATCTTCCGGCAGCCTTTGCTTTTATCGCTCAAGGGAATGGTGTCCGATAGAATCAATTTCTCAAGCGCCGAGTTCTCGATCTTCTCAACGGCCTGCCCGGAGAGCACGGGATGCGTGCAGGCCGCAAAGACGCTCTTGGCCCCGCTGGCCATCAGGGCTTCGGCGCTGAGGACGAGCGTCCCGGCCGTGTCCACGATGTCGTCAAACAGGACGCACTGGCGGTCCTTGACATCGCCGATGACGTTGAAGACTTGGGCGACGTTCGGCGCCGGGCGGCGTTTGTCGATGATGGCCAGGTTCGCGCCCAGCCTCTTGGCGAAGAATTTGGCCCGTCCCACGCCGCCGGCGTCCGGAGAAACCACGGTCAGGTCGGGAAGATTCAGGCTCTGGATGTATTTGGCCAGGACCGGCGCGCCGCTGAGGTTATCCACGGGGACCGAGAAAAAGCCCTGAATCTGGGGCGAATGAAGGTCCATCGTCAGGACGCGGTCGGCCCCCGCCGCCTCGAGCAATTCGGCCACGAGCCTGGCGGAAATGGGCACGCGGGGCCTGTCCTTCCAGTCCTGGCGGGCATAGCAGTAGTAGGGGATGACGGCCGTGATCCGCTCCGCCGAAGCCCTTTTGAAAGCATCGATCATCAGGAAGAGTTCCATCAAGTGGAAATTGGCCTCGTACGAGCCGCTCTGGATGATGAAGACGTCCTCAGCGCGGACGTTCTCGTCGATATAAAAATGGATCTCGCCGTCGCTGAATTGTTCCAGAACGGACTTGCCCAGCTCGATCTTGAGACTGCTCGCGATCTCTCGGGCGAGGCCGAGGTTGGATGACCCGGCGAATACTTTCATGGTCGCTTCCTTTATCTCATCTTTTTCGATCCGTCTATGCCAAAACTGGGGCGGGAGGATTCGAACCCCCGAATGGCGGATCCAAAGTCCGCTGCCTTACCGCTTGGCGACACCCCAGCATCGAGTGCCTTCCAGCCCTGCTCCCGGGTGACCGTCTCGACGAGCACGGCCCCGCCGAGCCTTTTCATCTCGGCCAAGCATTGCTCGGCTTTGGCGCGGTCACGAAAAAGTCCGTAAACCGCGGAGCCCGACCCGGTCACAAGAGACAACTCCGCGCCTTGGTTTCGGAAAAGGCTCTTGAACTCTTGTAACTGAGGATAGAAGCTAAATATCGTCTCTTCTAATCTATTTTCCAAGAAACCAAATTCTCGGGTCTCTAAAAACCCGCTAATTTTACTGTCTTTAGCCGCCGAAGTCAAGGTCGAGGGCAGGAGGTTTTTATAGATCATGGCCGTCGAGACCGGGAAAGGCGGGAGAGCGAGGACCAGGGGAAGGTTCGGCAGGTCGGGAAGGCGCGTCAGCTTGTCCCCCCGCTCTTCGCCGAGGCACAGCCCGCCCTCGAGAAAATAGGCGACATCGGCGCCCAAGGCTTTGGCGAATATTGCCAGTTCATCCCTTGCCAGACCGAGCCCCCAGATTTTATTAAGGGCGTAGAGCGTTGCGGCCGCATTGCCGCTGCCTCCGGCCAGCCCCCGTCCCGCGGGAATATTTTTTTCGACGCGGATCTCGATCCCCGCGGAAACGCCGAAACGCTCCGCCAAGAGCGCGGCCGCTCTGTGAATCAGGTTGCTCTCATCCCAAGCCAGCGACGGATCATTGCCCCGGAGCCGGATCCCGGGCAAAGAACGGACCTCGAACTCCAGCGTGTCGCAGAAGCTGATCCATTGGAACAGGGTCTTGATGTCATGGTAGCCGTCGGGCCTTTTCCGGACGACCTCGAGGCCCAGGTTGATTTTAGCGAGCGAACTAATTCTCATGTCTCAGGATCTTTTCGATGTCCTCCCAGCTCTTGGAAGAAAATCTTTCGAGGAAATCCAGGGCAAAGAGATTTTCGGCGACCGGCCTATTGAAGGCCATGGCCAAAAGACTGATCGTCCCCCGGCAGTCGGTGCTCCGGAAATCAAGGCGGCGGGGGACCGAGCTTCCTCGGAAAAACTCCAGGACTTTGAATTCAAAATCTTCCTTCCGGCCCGAGACTTTTCGCTTCCCGGCGTCCTCCTCGAAAGCCCATTCGGAAAAAACAAGTTCCTCCCCGCTCCTCTCGCCCCTCCAGCGCCCGCAGAGAAGGCCGGTCATTTCCGGGAGGCTGAGGCGTGAGCCCAGAAATTTTCCGATGATCTCCTCCGGGGTTGCCTTCCAGTAAGCTTTTTCAAGGGGGAGGATCAAATAGCCATCCTGCCCGTCAACATAGATCTCCGCGACCGTCCGGCTCAACAGATCAAGAACCTCGACTTTCGCCCGGCGGGAAGGCTCAAGGACGAAAGAGAGCTTGGATTTGGCCGTTTCCCCGCTCCTTGTAACCTTAAAAGAAGCATAGCCTTCGATCTCGTCGAGGAGCGCGGGGACAGGGGCGAGCGCCGGAGGCTGCAGATGACAGGCCGCGGCAGCGAAGATGGCTCCCAAGGCCAGGAGGGAGCAAGCCGCGATCCTTTCTTTCGCCATCAACGGCGGACTTCCTCGCTCATCATTACGGATGGGCCGCTTCATCAATCCAGCTTGAAATCGTAATCTTCGGTTTTTTCCGGCGCCGTCGTCTGCTTCGCTTTGTTTGGGCGATCACCGTCGTCCGTCAAATGGAAGCCGTAATCCTCGGTCTTGACCGGCTTGGCCTTCTCGGATTGTCTCATTTTTTTCTTTCGATAAAAGGGATAGAGGGGAGATTTCAGGCGTTTACCGAAGCAGGACAGGTTCGGATTGAAGATCAAAATCAGGATGAAGCCCCCCAAGACGATGAGTATACCGGTCACACCCCAATTCATGGTCGATCCTCTTCAAAAAATTTCGCGGGAGTTCGCAAACCCGGATCCAAGACTATTATAGAGCCCTGAGTTGAAAAAGAAAAGAGGAGAAAAGGAAATGTGCCGGTGCTCCGCCGACCCTCGGGAGCGGATGATCAGTCTTCCTGGAATTCCGGGATTTTGGCTTTTTCCTTCGCTTTCCCGAAATGAAAACCGATGAAAAAAGCGGAGGTCAGAGCCATGATGGCGATCAGCGTCTTAAAAAATTCCTTCATCAAAAAGCCTTTCGCTTTTTATTTTATTCAATCTCTCTAAAAAGTCAACAGGCGAACTCGGGGCAGAGGGTCGTCGGCACGCCAGTTTCCCACTTGCGACTTTGGAGGGGAAGACCCCTTCCAACGGTCGCTCCGCTCCCTGCCTCCCCTTCTCGGGCAAGAGCCCTGCGACCGAAGGGGGCATGCCCCCTTGGTACCCCCGAGGATTTGGGCTCTGGGCCCAAATCCTCAAACTGGCTCTGGCGTCGGCTCGCTCTTCTCAGCCTGCGGCTGAGAATCCCTGCCCGCTCGCCTCCTTATGGCCTCCTCTCCCTCTGCCCCTCGTTCGGTTAAAAAGAAGCGCGGTAGCACGGCCGCTGCCTCGCGGCCTTCGTTATATATCGTACACCCATCTCGCTGAATTATTCATGAATTACGTTATTTCTCCCGGTCGTGAATTTGCAGACGGGCGCCGAATTCGGGGACATGACCCAAATTCTCCGGAATTTGGGATCGTGTCCCCCCCG
>Ga0315282_10000888_pt1 | contig 58518 bp, 54 predicted proteins | sample YL17G07_20_MG_FD_203693 | JGI IMG/M metagenome (GOLD analysis project Ga0315282, IMG submission 203693) | Sediment microbial communities from Yellowstone Lake, YNP, Wyoming, USA - YL17G07_20 | ecosystem: Environmental > Aquatic > Freshwater > Lake > Sediment | place: USA: Wyoming | collected...
AAATAAATTCAACCCTCAACCTTTCCCTCTCCCCCAAGGGGCGAGGGTTAAAGGACTTTTTCAACACCCTGGTAAAGCTCTGACCCCGTTCCCTATCATTTTATTCAATGGCAATTTGACGGCTGGCGAGTCTGGAGATTTTGAGGGTTTGAGATTTCGGGTTATAGCAGAAGCCGGGGGGAGGGGCGGGGAATGAATCGCGGGCAAGCCCGCTCGCACACGGAATTGCTTTAAGCTCGATTCCATCTGCGAGCACGCGAGATGGAGCGAAAGAGAGCTTGAAAATTTCAGTGCCTTGGGGGTCAAAGGCGGAGTAAGAGATTCGTTGAGGCGCGTAGCATATCCGGGTGATGATGGATGATGAATGGAGCAGATGGTCCTGGTTTGCGGGCGCCATTTGGGGAAGGCCGGCCATGCCGTCGATGAAGTGCGGCACATAATCGAAGTATCCGTCCGAGAACCAGACATCCTGGTCAACAATGCTGAAGACCACTATCCCGTTCTCGCGCGCCAGGTAGCTGGCCAGCGCAAAGGCGCGCAGGGCTTCCTCGCGGTATGGCTCGCCGCCGCCTCGCGCGAACCACATGGCGTTAAGCGAGGCGTATCTTGCGGTGTGGCTTCCGGCGACCTGCATGCAGAGCCTTTGCTCGCGGATGGCGGTGGCGCCTTTCCATTTGGGCCTGGTGTCGCCGAGGTTTTTTTTGACCCAGGAGAGGAGGGCCGGCACATGCGTTCTCCACTCCGGGTCCAGTTCGGGATGGAGCATGAGGTATCTTGCGAGTTCTCCGGGAGTGTACTGGTCGCGGTTCAAGTTTGCGGGGTCCCGGATGACATCCTCGAAATATCCTTTCCAGCGGTTATTTTGCATGGGATATTTGAGCAGCCAATCCCAGGCGATTTTTCGCGCCCGGGCATATTTCCCGCTCTGGTCCATGCCCAAGGCGGAAAGCTCGTCAAAGAGCGCGATGGGCCAGAGCGCATCCGAGGTGTATTGTTCGATGATTTTTCCGGTTTGGGCATTCACGCGAAAGGGCCAGGGCGAATGGAGCTTGTCCCCGGGCCTGATTTTGGCCGCGAGCACATCCGCGCAATGAACCGCCTGGTCCAGATATTTTTTCTCGCCGGTGATTTTATAAAAGCGGAGGTATCCCACGCCGGCCTGGCCGATTTTATCCGGCTCTATGCCGTGAATTTTTTCCTTGGAACCGCCCTGGTAATGGCCGGAGTTGTCGGCGCTGGCGTAGGGCACGGAGGCCCAGGCGAATTCAGCCGGGGTGGATTCCGCGATGAGGTGGTCAAGGGGAGGGCGCGTTATCTCGATCCATTTGGCATCGCCGGTGTAGGGATACCAGCGGGTGAGCGTTTCCACCATCATGCCGTAAAGCCCGGCCGGGTTGTGGGGCCAATGGTCAGGGGTCATGGTTTGAAAGCGGAAATCGCAATACTGCTCATACCAGGGCAGGCCCGTGATTTTATCGCGCGGGCAGTTCTCGATGAAGCCCATGGCCAGGTGAAGAATATGGTCGTAAGAGCTCCAGGGCAGGAGCTTGCCCTGGTCATCGAGCACCGGCTGGTGAAACGGGATTTGCTCCTGAAGCTTGGGAGGAGCGATGAGCCGGAAGAAGAGTTCGTCCGCAGCTGAACTATTGGAAAGAGCGAGGGCAAGGCTGAAAGCGAGGAAAAGGATATTTTTGCCTGGCTTCATTTCCGGGAAATTGTAGCAAAAGGCCTGAAGCCTGCAAATCATTTTTCAGGAAGGGGATTGCCGGCCGCAACTTTCTTTCGTATAATTTAAGCAAGGGCGTTGGGGATGAAAATCAAGGGCAATTTTTTGAAGGATTATGTGCAGATTGTGGAAGACAATCCAGAGCTGGACTGGAACAAATACCTGACCAAGTCTGACTGGGAGATTGTGCGGAGCACGATTATCCCGCTTTCCTGGTATCCGGCCGAGACCATGGGCAGGATCGGGAGAGGAATTTTCGAGATGCGGAGCAAAAAGGATTACAGCCTGGTGCGGCTTCACGGCCGGTCGCGAGTGGACCAGCTTTTTGACGAGGCCACGCTGCAGATTTTGCGCAAGGATTCTCCGGTGGAGTCCTGCCGGGCCTACTGCATCGTTGCGAGGAGGTACATAGACGAGGTGGAGATAAAACTCGGCAAGAGCGGGCCGCAAAGCTGCGAGTTGAGTTGGTGGCCGGTGGACAATGCGCCGTCCTGGGACCTGTTCCGAGAGATTCAGGCCGGAACCCTCGAGCGGCTGGTGGAATTGAACGGCGGGAAGAACGCCAAGGCGGAATTTCGCGCCGAGCAGAAGGATGGCCGGGAGGCGTGCGTGGTCTGCCTGACCTGGGAATGACCGGAAATCCGATTTCAGATTTCAAATCTCAAATTTCAGAAAAGATGCGCGCGAAAAGCCGAATGAACCAAATTTGCTTTTAGAAATCTAAAGATAGGCCGGACTTGACAATTTAAGCGATTTACTTTAATATTGATAAAAATTAAGTAAATAACTAAATTGAGGAAAAATTGGCGAACAGGGTCATAGGGGTTGAGGTAGGCAGCCGGAAGCTGAAGGCTGTGGAGCTGGAGTCTCGTTTCGGCGAGTTCACTCTTCAGCGCTACTGGGTTTCCGACCTTTCCGATGATTTCCGGGAAAAGCTTTTCGGGTTGCAGCGCCCTGTGGTGGATGAGGCCAAGTCTCCTGAAGCCGGCGCAGGCGGGAGCGGAGATTCGCAGGAGAAGGCGCAAGCCGGGGAAGAGCGGTCAGGGCCGGAGACCGGCGGGCAGCCCGCTCCGGAGTCGGCTGCGGCTGGGCCCGCGGTTCCGGAAAAGCCGGTGGCTCCGGATAAGCTGCTGGAGCTTGGCGCGGTTCCCGCGGATATGGCTCTGGGCATTCCGAACGAGCTATGTTTTTACCGCGAAATCGAGCTGCCTTTTTTCGACCTGAAGAAAATCAACCAGGTGATTCGGCTGGAGGCCGAGGGCTATTTCCCGTTCGCGCTGGACGATTATCTGGTGGAGTTTTTGCCTCCTTGGGGCAACGGCGCCGGGACCGAGGTCCTGACTTTCGTGGTTGAGCGCAAGGTCTTGACTTCGGTCCTCTCCCAGCTTAAGAGTTTCAATTTTGACCCTGCTTTTATAGGCATTGAGGGCCTGACCTTGCCGCTGCTTTCGATGAAGGACACCGATGCCGCGCGCCTCTGGCTGGATATCGGCGCCAAGCGCACCATCGTGGTTGGAAGCCAGGGCATGCGCCCGTTTTTATACCGCCGGATTCCCGCGGGCGTTAGCGAACTGATCTCCGCGCTGGCTAAGGAGCTGGGGGTCAGCCCGGAGCGCGCGGAGAAATATATGCTGGAGACCGAGCTTGGCAACGGGTCATCGCCGGCAGCGAAGCTCATGCGCGCGTGGGCTGATTCCATAATCAGGCGCGTGCAGGATACCCTGCACTGGTATGAGCGCGGGCGAAAAGGCGGGGCAGTTCCGCCTCGCTTTGAAGCCGCGGTTCTTTGCGGAGGCGGGGCCCTCATCCTCGGAGTCCATCTCTATTTTTCCGAGGCGCTGAATATAGCGACGAGCAAGTTTGCGGTTCCCGCGTGGGTCAGCCGGGGCGAGGGGCTTGAGCTGGACCCGGACAAGGAGCCGCTTCTGGCCGAGGCCTTGAGCCTGTGCTTGGCGCGCTTGAGCAAGGAAGGCAGGCGCAACCTCAATTTCCGCAAGGGCGAGTTTGTTTACCGGCCGCAATACCGGATTGCCTACCGCAAGGCGGCTTTCCCGGCCGGCCTGCTTTTGGCGATGCTGGCCCTGGCCGTGGCCAAATGCGGCGCGCAATACAGCCTGGTGAACTCGCAGTCCCGCCAGATCAAGCAGGAGATGGTCCAGAGGTACACCGCGATTTTTCCGGGCGCCAAACCGGCTGACCCGGCGAGCCAGCTCAAGGCCCAGCTTTTGGTCGGCGAGGCGCGGCTCAAGGCCGAGCGGGAGCTGCTTTATCCCTCCCCGGTGGAATGCCTGGCCGCGGTGGGGGACCTGGTGCCCAAGGAGATAAGTTATTTGGTGAACCGGTTCAGCTACTCGGACAACAAGGTGAGGCTGGAGGGCGAGACCACGGATTTTGCGGCGTCCAAGGCCATTGTTGACCGGTTGAGCAAGGTGGATTTTTTCAAGAAGGTCAATCTCGAGGATTCGCGCTCCACGCCCAACGGCAAGGTCAGCTTTGTCATCTCGATTGAGCTGCGCAACCCCGCGGAGGCGAAGAGTGAATAAGCTGCGCGAGCTTTTGGCCAGGGCCAAGGCCTTTTATTCCGGGCTTAAGCCGCGCGAGAGGTATTTCATCCTCGCCGGCGCGGCCGCGCTGGTGGCTTTTGCGCTCGCGCTTTCCCTTACCGCCGGCAAGAAAAGCGGGCCGAAGCGGAGCAAGGTGTCAACGCTTTACAAGCAGCGGGATGAATTTTTGGCCGCCGCGGATAACTATGCGGAGCTGAAACGATTGCTCGATAAGATTGACGGCCGGCTCAAGCAGCGGCCGGGAAGTTTTGACCTCTTTGCCAAGTTGAACGAGCTTTCGGACCAGACCGGGGTGAGGCCCGCGGTGCTCAAGATGGACCCCGGGCAGTCAACTTCCAACGACTACCTGGACGAGGATTATGTTGACCTCAACCTGCAGAAGATAGACCTGGTCTCGCTGGTGAATTTCCTGGAAAAGATTGAGGCCATTCCGGGCCTGGTGCGCATTGGACAACTTTCCATTAAAACCCGCTTTGACAACTCCAACACCCTGGATGTGGTGATGAGGATTTCGTCTTACAAGGAAAAGCCGGGCGGGCCGAGGAAGAAGGAGACTCGTCTCAAGGAAGAGAAGCTGGTTCCGGAGCCCGGCAGATGAAGAGCAGGTTTTTGGTCATTGGCGGATACGGGGGATTTTTCCTGGCGTCATTTTTGGTGTCGCTCTACCTGACTTTTGACCCGAGCCACCTGGTGATGGGATACCTGCGGCAATTCGCCCAGCAGCGGGGCATCCAGGTTTCCGTCGCCGCAATTGACAAATACCGCTTGAGCGGAATCAACGCCGAGGATGTTGAGCTGCAGTATCCTGGCTTCCAGGCGCCGCTCAAGGTCGATGAGTTCCAGGCCAGGCTCTCGCTCCTGGCCCTGCTCCTCGGCAGGAAAAGCATCGGGTTCCAGGCCAGCCTTTACGGCGGCAAAATTTTCGGAAAGATAACTCGCGGCAGGAACAGCCTGCGGGCGAACATTGAGGTCAAGTCCGTTGACCTGGGCAAAATTGAGCCGGCCAGGGAAAAGTCGCTCTGGGCCATGGCCAAGCTGACCGGCAAGGCTGACCTTGACCTCGCTTCGAAGAACGACCCGAAGAAATGGAAAGGCGGGGTCAAGGCCAGTCTTGGAGCGGGCAAGCTGACTTCTTTTTCCTACCAGGGATTCCAGCTTCCCGAAATACCAATTGACGGCGTGAATCTCGAGCTCAACCTGGCAGGTGGCAAGGCCGGAATCAAAAATTTTGAAATCAAAAGCCCGGATTTCCCCCTCAACGGTTTCGGACAAATTGAGCTAAGAAGTCCCTTCCGGCAAAGCCCGCTCCAAATTCAGGCCAAGATTAACCCCAGCGGCCAGTACCTGGAAAAAGTACCGCCCCTCAAAGCCATGCTGCCCCCGGACCAAACCCTCAAATACACCGGCACGGTCGGCGCCATAATAGGAGCGGGAATTTAGGTTTCACATAACCGGCGGAGCGAAGCTCACTTTATTTTTATGCCGGTTCTGATGATTTCGCCGTAGAAGTTGGTGGGTCTGGCTTGTTCCAGATTTTCCAGGGAATAGAGGTGGAGCTCGAGCGGCTCCGCGAAAAGTTTTTCAATCGCGACCATGAACCTTACCCGCTTGAGCAGGTCCATATCAGAAACCGCAGGGCTGAAAATTGCCAGGTCGATATCGCTGCCCCCTCCGGCTTTGCGCCTGACCTGCAAGCCAGGGCAGGCTGACGGCTTCTTGAGCGAGTTTCTCGATTTTCTTGGATGGTCCAGCCAAGTCATTGCCTCCGGGTTCATGCTTAATATTACACCTTAACAGGTTCGCCTGATGCCAGTTGGCTGGGAACACCTTATTTTTTTGCCGGCCGGGGGCACCCGGAGTCAGGTTCGCGACTTGATGCCTATTTATTTTTTGGCGGGAATAAAGCATTAATAAAATTTTCAGCATCCGCAATATTTTTTCCCATATCTTTAGCGGAGATGCCCTCTTTTGACAAAGGCGGGTATCTTTCCGAGAAATAGTACCCTGAAATTTTCTCGCATAAGGGATAAAACAGACCGAGCTCCGGCCTGAATTTTACAGCATCATCGAGCAGCGCATCCAGTTCATGAATTCTTTTCAATTTCCAATTATGTTGAAGCAGGAAAGCCTTGATATTTTTCAAGCGCCTGTTGCAGAAAATAGCTGGCGGCTTCACTGTCGCCTTCTTTGAGCATAATCTTCATTCGCCGCCAATCCTTTTTTGCGACCTTGGTCCAATCAGGCGGATAAAAGGAATCACCTTTCATAAACTTAGGCCTTTTTCCAGAATTTCCTTGATAAATTGCTCACCAAACTTCAGCCTTTCCTGAATTTCCGCGGAGGTGAGGACCAGCGGCGATACCGGCAGCCCTTTGCGCAAATCCCTGATCAGGGCCCTCACGGTCGCCATCCTCTCAAAAAATCGCTCCTGACAAGGCGCAATAACCAAAAGGTCTATATCGCTTCCCTTGCGCTCTTCGCCAGAGGCATAAGAGCCATAGAGAATTACCCGCTCGGCTTTGTATTCTTTTTTAAGCTTCCTGGCGATCTCGGCCAACCTGTTTTTTATTTGCCTGTTCATGTGCTCACCAATTCTGATTATCGGCTCTGCTCTTTATTATATAGATGGCGGCAAGTTCGCGCAAAGCCGCTCCAGGGAATGGCTATTTTTTGTCAGCCGGCCGGGGGACGAGTCCGGGGAAGAGCTGGGACACCTTGAGGACTTTGAGTCCCTTGGCGGAGAGGGCGTCGAGGGACGGGGCGAGGACTTTTTCCGGGAAATCTTTTTCGCGTCCGGTGGAGAGGTGCATGAGGATGATGGCGCCGTTGGCGGCCTCCGGGCCTGCGGCCTCCAGGCCGGAGAGCAAGGTTCTTATCTCCTCCGGCGTGCGATAGTGCTTGTTGGACTCGTCCGTGAGCCAGTCCAGGGTGTCATAACTGTTCTTCGGGTCTCGGCACCAGTCAACATGGTAAAAGCCGACCTCCTCGGCCCAGCGCCGAATCTCCGGGTTCTGCTCCCCATAAGGCGCTCTCCAGAAATGAGCCATACTTGATGCCGTGGTTTCCTTGAAAAGACGGCTGGTGGTGAGCAGCTCATTCTGGACGAACTCGCGCGTGACTCCCGGTTTGGTCCACTGGCGCATATTGGTCTCAAAGGTGGTGAGGTGCGGATGCGAATAGGTATGATTCCCGAGCTCGTGGCCGTCCTCCACTATCTGCCGGACCAGGTCCGGGTTCTGCTCGATGAACTGGCCGGTGACGAAAATGGTGGCCTTGATGCCGCGCTCGCGCAAAATCTCCAGGAGCTCCGCGGCGTATCCCGCGTCTCCGCCCGCGTCAAAGGTGAGCGCGATGCCGTTCATCTGCCGCGGCCCGCGCTGGTAGTTGAGCCCCGGAGTGTAATGAACTCTCGCCTTTTCCTCGCCCGAATACTCCACCAGCTCGGCGATGGAATAGGCGAGGTTGCCTTTCTCGTCCCTGGCCAAAACCTGGACGATGTTGGCGCCCGGGGCCAGGGGCACCTCCCGGAAGGCGAAGGATGTTGACTTGAGGGGGAAGCTCTGGTTTTCGCGTCCGTTGACGAGAAGCGAGACGCGTCTGGCTGCGGGAGCCGAGCCGTAGAGATTTATTTTTCCACGCTCCACCGGCATCTCGCCGGGAGGCAGCTCCAGGTTGGGCGGCTCAAGATAAATGGCATCCACCAGGCTGGCCGGGTATCCGGGGTCAAAGCCGGAGCTTTTCTGTGAAGAATTTTGCGCGGTTTTTTCCGGTGCGGGCCGGAAGGCTCGGTTCATGCTTCCGACCATGGCGGCCACGGCCGCGGCAAGAATGATGATGACTACAGCCACGAGCGCGACCAGGGTTCCGGTGCGGAGCCGGCCCTGGCCGTGCTCCAGCTTTTGGAGCGAGGCTTCCAGTTTGAACCAGTTGCTAGCAGACTGCTCCATCTTGTCTTCAAGCACGGCCAGCCGGACCTCGTTCCGGGGCCTGGCTTTTTTGGACGCGGATTTTTGTTTGTGCAGTTCTTCTTTCTTGAGCCATTCCTGGTGGCAGTTCTCGGAGCAGAAAATATGGCCCTCAAGCTTGAGCTGGCATTCCGGGCAGATGGGCTGCTTGCACTGGTAGCATTTGCGTTTGGCTTCCCGGTCCGGATGCTTTGAGCATTGCATGTTCTTGAATATATCTTGGCCGCTCCGGTTGTCAACAATTGCCGGCGCCGAGCTTGGAATTTCAAATCTCATAAGCAATCTCGAATAGCCCGGCTTGGCAATTGCCGGCGGTTGTCAAAAATATGATTGCGGCTAGAATTGAGGCGGAGGGCGGAAATGAAGAGCTGCTTGGTTATTTCAGGTTCGGGCGCGGACCGGGTGGGCTTGGTTGACGAGATTTCGGGCTTTCTGGCCGCAAAGGAGCTGAACATTGAGGATTCGCGCATGGCGGTTCTGGGAGGGGAGTTTGCGCTGATCCTTCTGGTCAGCGGCGGGGAGTTGGAAGTCAAATGGCTTTCGGAGAACCTGGCCGAGCTTCGGACGCGCACCGGCTTGAATCTCGCGGCGCGGCCCACAGTGGCTCCGGGCGCGAGGCAGATGGAGCAGACCCTGCTTTACCGGATGGTGGTTTCAGGCATGGACCATCCGGGCATTGTCCGGCAGTTCACGAGCGCGCTGCACAACCGCGGGGTGAACATCGAATCGCTGGAGACGCGCGTGGCCCCGGCGCCCCTTTCCGGCACGCCGGTCTTCACCATGGAATGCAAGCTGGCGGTTCCGGTGAAGGTGAAAATTGCGCAGTTGAAACAGGTACTGAACCAGGCGGCGGAGGAAGGGAATTTGGATTTCGACTTAGAGCCGATTTAAAAGAAGTTCACGGCGAAGAGTCGCGGCTGAAGCCGGGGGCGCATTTTTTATCAGCCCATCCTTTTTTTCTCTGTGCTTTTTGCGTTCCTGGCGGTGAGATGCGAGTGATGGACTTATTCGCTGCGCAGGGATTTTTCAATGGCGCGGAGTTCGCGGGCGATTTTTTTCATCTGGTCCTTGAGCTTGATTTCGGAGAAGCCGAATCCGAGCTGGCGCTCGGATTTGGACCCGGGTTTGGGTGCCGCGGTCTCGGCAAAGGCGCCGGATTTGGCTTGTTTGAGGTGCTGGCGAGCGCCTTCGATGGTGAAGCGTTCTTCATGGAGCAGTTTTTTCAGAAGCAGGACGGTTTCCAGGTCGGCTCTGGTATAGATTCTCTGGCCGGTGCTGGCCTTTTGGGGCGCGAGGTTTTTGAACTCGGTTTCCCAGTAGCGGAGGGTATGGGCCGGGAGCCCGGCGATTTTGCTGACTTCGCCGATGCGGAAGTATCTCTTGTCCGGAATTTCCGGGCCGGCTGATTTCTTTTTCTTCAAGAGGCCGGGGTTTCTCCGCGGTTGACTTGGTCGCGGAGCACATGGCTGGCTTTGAAGGTGACCACGGTGCGAGGGGTGATGGTCAGTTCCTGCCGGGTGTGCGGGTTCCTGCCGGGCCGGGCCTTCTTGCGCCGGACATTGAACTTGCCGAAGCCGCTGATCTTGACATTTTCTCCCGACTCCAGCGCCTGCTTGAGCAGGTCGAAGGTCGCCTCCACATGCCGGGCGCATTGCTGTTTGCTGCCTCCCAGCTTCTCATAAAGCCGCTCAATGATATCCGCCTTGGTCATGACTCCTCCCTTGCTCTCGGTTAGCGAATCTCGGCGCCCAATTTTTCCTTGAGCTTCACCGCCACCCTGGCGTGAAGCGCAGACACCTCGTCATCAGTGAGCGTCCGGTCCGCGGCCTGGTACCAGATGCGATAGGCCATGCTTTTCCTGCCGGCCGGAAGCTTGGCTCCGCGGAAGATGTCAAACAGCTCGATGCCCGCGACCAGCTCGCTCTTCAGCTGGTTGATGGCGGTCTCCACCTGCTGGTTGGTGACTTGCTCGTCCACGATGAAGGATATATCACGGTACGAGGCCGGGAACCGGCTCGGAATCTCGGCCCTGCCCAATGCCCGCTGGTATTTTAGCAGAAGTTCGAAGTCGATTTCAAAGGCAAAGGCCGGGATTTTGACCTCATAGGCCTTGAGCACGCGCGGGTCAAGCTCGCCGACCTGTCCGGCGCGCTCCTTGCCCAGCATCAGCTTCGCGGTTTTGCCGGGAAGCAAATACGGGACATCGGCCGCCGGTTCGATGCGCGCGCCCGGGAAGCAAAGCTCGGCAAGCACGATTTCAGCCACGGCCTTGACCTCGTAGAATCCGCCCTCGGGGCAGGCCAGGCTCCAGAGCGTTTTCATCTCCTCCCGGGCAATGACGCCGGCAAGCATTTCCTTCTCAAGCATCATTTCTCCGGGTTTAGGAGCCGGGAAGAAGATTTTGTTGAATTCGAAAATTTTCACCTGGGACTGCTGGTGAGCGAGGTTGAAGGCCAGGTTGGCGACCAGTCCGGGGATGAGGGAGGTTCTCAAATGGCTCAAGTTTTCCGCGACCGGGTTCAGGATTTTGACCGCTTGGCGTCTGGGGTCTTGCTCATGCAGCAAAATTTTGTCCGGGTCCTGGCTGCTTTGGAAATTGTAGTTAATTACCTCGGAGAAGCCGAGGGACTTGAGGGCCAGGCGCAGGTTCTTGCGGAGCAGTTCCCTGGGTGAGCGCGGCAGGACCTGCATTTTATATTCCGGCAGCTCGGCCGGTATTTTTTCATACCCGTAAAGCCTGGCCACTTCCTCGATGAGGTCAATCTCCCTTGCCAGGTCCGGCCGGTAAGGAGGAGGCGTGACCAAGAGCTCGTCTTTTCCGCGGTCCTCGGTCTTCATATTCAGCCGGTCAAAACAGGAAACGATGGTTTTTTTATCCACCTCAAATCCCAGGTGGCGCTTGACCTGGCTGTTCCGGAACTTGATGGCTCCAGGCTCAAGCAGCTTTTCATAGACATCCAGCCGGCCCTTGAGCGTTTTGGCGCCGGCGAGTTCGGCCATAAGCTGGGCTGCGCGGTCTGCCGCGAACGCGGTGGCCAGGGGGTCGATGTGGTGCTCGAATCTTTTGCTGGCCTCGGTTTGCATGCCGAGCCGAGCCGCGCCCCGGCGGATGACCTTGGGGTTGAAAAACGCGCTCTCAATTAAAATGCTGCGGGTGGTTTCCTTCACCTCGGAGTTGGCTCCGCCCATGATGCCGGCGACCGCGACCGGGCCTGCGCCGTCGCAAATGAGAAGCGCTTCGCTGGAGAGGACCCGCTCGGTTCCGTCCAGGGTGGTGAATTTTTCTCCTTGCTTGGCGCGGCGGACCACGATTTTTTGTTGGCGGAGCAGTTTGAAGTCAAAGGCGTGGAGCGGCTGCCCGAGTTCGAGCATGACATAGTTGGTCACATCCACGACATTGGCGATGGCCCTCACGCCCGAGCTCTCGAGCCGCTTTTTCATCCAGTCCGGGCTGGGACCGATTTTCACCTCTTCCACCAGACGCGCCACATAGCGCGGGCACCCGACATAATCCTCAATTACCACCTCGGCCTTTTCCTCAATCAGGGTCGGCTCTTCCTTCAATTTTATTTCCGGAAGCCGCGCCACCGCGCCGGCGGCCGCGGCGAGTTCGCGCGCCACGCCGAGCACGCAAAGCAGGTCCCCGCGGTTGGGCGTAGGCTCCACCGAGAGAATCACATCCTGGGACGCGAGCCAGTCCTTGAGCGGTTTTCCCATTGGAGCGTCCCTGGGCAAAATCCATATCCCGCTGTGGTCCTCGCCCACACCGAGTTCCTTTTGCGAGCACATCATGCCCTGGCTCAACGCTCCGCGAATCAAGCTCTCCTTGATGACCAGCCCGGCCGGGAGCCTGGCGCCCGGAAGCGCGAGCGGGACCAGGTCTCCCTCCTGGATGTTGGGCGCGCCACAGACGATTTTGAGCGGTGCAGTTCCTTCCGCGGGCCTGACCTGGCAAGAGGTGAGCTTGTCGGCGTTCGGGTGTTTTTCGATTTTTTCGATGCGGCCAATCACGATTTTATCCATCTGTTTGAGCAGCTCTAGTTTAACCGCTCCTCGCACCGAGGCCTCCAGGCCGGTGTTGGTCAAAAGGTCCGCGGCGTCCGCGGCCGAAAGCTTGACCGGAACATATTCCTTGAGCCAGCTGTAAACTATGTCCATGGTCAGAACTGTTTGAGGAAACGGAGGTCGCCCTCGTAGAACAGCCGGATATGCTCGATTTTGTAGCGGAGCATGGCGAGCCGGTCCACGCCGAGGCCGAAGGCGAACCCGGTTAGTTGTTCGGGGTCATAGCCGACATTCTGGAGCACCTGGGGATGAATCATTCCGGAGCCGAGCACTTCCATCCAGCCGCTCTGCTTGCAGGCCGGGCATCCCTTGCCGGAGCAGATTTGGCAGGAGATGTCCACCTCGGCGCTGGGTTCGGTGAAGGGGAAGAAGGACGGCCGGAACCGGACTTTGATGTCTGGTCCGAAGAATTTTTTGAGGAACTCCATAAGCACGCCCTTGAGATGGGCGAAGGTTATGTGCCTGTCCACCTGGAATCCTTCCAGCTGGTGGAACATGGGGGAGTGGCTGACATCAGCGTCGCAGCGGTAGACCCTTCCCGGACAGATGACCCGGAGCGGCGGCTTGAGCTTGCTCATGGCCCGGATTTGCACGGGCGAGGTGTGGGTTCGGAGGAGCAGCTTATTTTCGAGGTAAAAGGTTGCCTGCATATCCCGCGCGGGATGGTCGTCCGGGAAATTGAGCGCGGCAAAATTAAAATAGTCGGTCTCGGCGTCCGGGCCTTCTTCGACCCAGAAGCCCATGCCCTCGAAGATATCCACCATCTCTTCGAGCATGATGCTGATGGGATGGCGGGAGCCTGGTTCCGGCCCGAAGCCCGGGAGCGTGACATCGATTTTTTGTTTGCGTTCCTGGTCCTCGGCCCGGGCGCTCAATTCCGCGGCTGTTTGCTCCAGGATTTTTTCCAGCTCGTTTTTGATTTGGTTGAGGATTTGTCCCGCGCTTTTGCGCTCTTCCACCGGCAGGTTCTTGATGGAAGCAAGCTTGGCGGTGAGCGTTCCCTTCCGGCCCAGGTAAGCGACCCGGACCTGGTTCAGGCTGTCAAGGTTTTGGGCCGAGGCTATTTCGGCGCGAGCCTTTTCCAGAAGTTCGAGGGCGTTTTTGGGCATTACCGGGAACCCTGGTTTTTATGGTCAGGCCGGGAGCGCGGCTTTGGCTTTTTCCACCACCGCGGAGAAGCCTGCGGGGTCGTGAACCGCGAGCTCCGCGAGGGCCTTGCGGTCCAGGCCGACCTGGGCGAGCTTGAGCCCGTGGATGAATTGCGAGTAGGACAGGCCGAAGCTGCGGACCGCAGCGTTGATTCTTATGGTCCAGATTCTGCGAAACACCCGTTTGCGCTCCTTGCGGCCGCGGTAGGAGTAGCGGAGCGACCGGTGCACCTGCTGGCGGGCCTGCTTGACCGCCTTGCTGCGCAGTCCGAAGTATCCCTTGGCGCGCTTCAGTATTTTTTTTCTTCTTCTCCTGCTGGCGGGAATTCCTCTTGCCCTGACCATTTTCGCACTCCTTGCAAAGCTATTTAATTTATTTAATTTTTGGCAAAGGGGACCAGGCGCGCTATGCGCTTGCGGTCCGGCCCGGAGACCATGGCGTTTTTGCTCAAGGCTCTTTTGTGCCGGGCGTTTTTCTTGGCCAGAAGATGGCGCTTGTAGGCTTTGCGGAACTTGAGCTTGCCTGTGCCGGTTCTATGAAAACGCTTGGCAGCCGAGCGGCTGCTTTTCATTTTCGGTCCTTTAGCCAATTTTGTCTCCTTCCTTGGCGGCCGAAGGAGGGGCTGAAGCCGCTGCCGCCGGCTGCGGCGCCTGGGTTGGCTCTGCAGCCTGCCGGGACTTGGCCTCGGCCTCCTTCTGCCTTCTTATTTTTTCCAGGGTCTGCTTGCTGTGGGGCGCCAGGATGGTGACCAGGTTGCGGCCTTCCTGCTTGGCGGCATACTCGGGCGCGCCGTAGTCCGACAACTGCTCAAGCAGCCTTGCCAGAAGCTCCCGTCCCAGTTCCGGGTGGGCCATTTCCCGTCCGCGATACATCACGATCACCTTGGTCTTGTGCCCGGTCTCCATGAACTCTATTATATGACGGATTTTAGTCTGGAGGTCGTGCTGTTCGGTTTTGACCCCGAACTTCATCTCCTTGATCGACTTCTGGCCGGAACTCTTTTTCCTCGATTCCTTCTCCTGCTTGTGCTTCTGGTAGAGGAATTTTCCCAAATCCATTATCTTGGTCACCGGGGGGTCGGCGCTGCCTCCCACCTCCACCAGGTCCAGGCCGCGTTCTTCCGCAAGCCTGACCGCATCCTTGGTGAGCATGATTCCTATTTTGCTTCCCTTTTCGTCTATGACCAGCACTCTCGGCGCTTTGATTTGCCAGTTCGCCCGATAGTCGTCCTTTTGAACTATGGCACTTCCCTCCTTATGGGCTTGGATTTGGTTTGCGGAATCCGGACCAAGTTTTCAATCCGGGACCAGAATTCCTCCCAAGTCATTTTTCCCCAATCTTCCCGGCCCCGGGTCCTGACCGAGACCCGGCCTTCCTTCTCTTCCTGGTCTCCCAGTATAAGCATGTAGGGGATTTTTTCCAACTCGGCCTGGCGGATCTTGTAGTTGAGCTTCTCGTTGCGCTTATCGAGCACGGCGCGGACGGATTTTTCCAGCAGACGGTCAGCGATGGTTTCTGCATAGCGGTGATGCCGGTCCGCGATGGGAATCACCCTCGCCTGGACCGGCGCCAGCCAGGCCGGGAAAGCGCCGCCGAAGTGCTCAATCAACACCCCCAGGAATCGCTCCATGGAACCGAATACGACCCTATGAATCATGGCGGGCCGTTTGCGCTCGCCATCAGGACCAATGTAAGAAAGATCAAACCGTTCCGGCAATGTAAAATCGCATTGTATTGTAGCACACTGCCATTTCCTGTCAAGGGCGTCCTTGAGCTTGATGTCGATCTTCGGCCCGTAAAAAGCGCCTTCGCCGACATTGACCTCGTAGTTGAACCCGCTGGTTTGCAGGGCTTTTTCCAGGGCCATGGTGGCTCGGCTCCAGTCCTGGTCCGTGCCGATGGAGTCCTTGGGCCGGGTGGAAAGCTCCATCTCCACCGGGAACTTGAACAGGTCCATCACTTCGAGCACGAATTTCATCACGCCCAGGATCTCATTCTCAAGCTGCTCGGGCATGCAGATGATGTGGGCGTCATCCTGGGTGAAGGCCCGGACCCGGAACAGCCCGGCGAGCACGCCGCTTTTTTCGTGCCGGTGGACGGTGCCCATTTCAAAATAGCGGAGCGGCAGTTCTCGGTAGGACCGGAGCGCGCTTTTGTAAATGAGCATATGCGAGAGGCAGTTCATGGGCTTGATGCCATAGTCTTCCTCGTCAATCTTGGTGAAATACATGTTCGGCCGGTAATGGTCGTAATGGCCGGAGCGTTTCCAAAGCTCGACCTTGAGCAGGGCCGGGCCGTAGACAATCTGGTAGCCGCGCTTGAGGTGCTCGCGTTTTTCGAACTCTTCGAGGAGCGCGCGCACCAGGCCGAGTTTGGGATGATAGATCGGAAATCCGGGGCCGACCTCGTCATGCACGCTGAACAGGTCGAGTTCTCGGCCGAGCTTGCGGTGGTCGCGCTTTCTCGCCTCTTCCAGCCGCTTGAGGTAATCGTCCAGGGCCTTCGGGCTGGGGAACGCGGTGCCGTAGATGCGCTGGAGCATGGGGTTGCGCTCGCTCCCTTTCCAGTAGGCCCCGGCCACCGAGGTCAGCTTGTAGGCCTTGATGTATCCGGTGCTCGGGAGATGCGGCCCGCGGCAGAGGTCAATGAAATCGCCGTGTTGATAGATGGAGATGACCGCGTCCGGGGGAAGGTCGTTAATCAGCTCCACTTTGAAATTTTCGCCTTTTTGCGCAAAGAGCTTGAGGGCCTGTTCGCGGGAAAGCTCGCGGCGCTCGAAGCTATAGTCCGCGGCAATCAGCTCCTTCATCTTGGCTTCAATCCTGGGGAGGTCATCTTCGGTGAAGCCTTGAGCCCAGTCAAAATCATAGTAGAAGCCGTTTTCTATGGAAGGGCCAATCGTGACCTTCACGCCCGGGAACAGACGCTGCACCGCGTCAGCCATGACATGGGAGGTTGAGTGGCGGAGAATCTGAAGGCCCTCGGGGCTGTCGATTTTCACCAGTTCGAATTCCCCGGATTCCGTGACCGCCGCGGACAGGTCAATGACCCTGTGGTTGAGCCTGGCCGCGATGACGGCTTTGCGCTCGCCGGGCATGGCCAGCTGGTCCGCAACTTCCCTCGCCTTGACCCCGGCCTCAACCGGGAGGCTCTTGCCGCCCTTCAGCTTGAGTTCAATCATGGCAATCCGAATTCCAAATTCAATATAAGTTATGGCGAGTCAGGATAAAAGTCAATCAGGAGGCGAGAAAAGGCATTTCCATGAATCGCGGGCAAGCCCGCACGCACAATTTTAGAATCAGTTTTTTTCGAAGAATAATTAAATAATGAATGATATTTGACAATTTTGCGGAGAAAAAGATATAATTTATTAAGGGGAAATGTATAGCAAGAGATTTAATCTCGGGCTGGTTTTGGTGCTTTTATTCGGGATGAGCTCCCTGGGCCTTTCTTTGGGTGGGGGCAAGAGCAAGAAGGAGCTTTCGTCCGAGCTTGACCAGGTGAAGGAAGAGAACGCCGCTCTCAAGAAGCAGGTTGAGGAATTGAACACCAAGCTTGACCTTTTGCTCGCCCGCATCGACCAGTTGGAGAAGACGATAGAGGTGTTGAAGGCCGGGAACGCGGGGCAGATGTCCAAGAGCGGGGAGCAGATTGAGGAAGAGGAGGTCGTGATTGAGGCTCATGGCGGCCGGGTTGACCGGAAGGGCGCCACTCCCAATCTGCCGGTGGTGAAGATTGCGCCGGAGAGCCAGGCGCCTCCAAGCCAGCCTCAAGCCAAGAAGGTGATTGTTTTCACGGACGACAAGAACAATCCGAACAATCCCAAGATCAAGATTGAAAAGGCTCCGGCCGGCAAGACCGCAGGCAAGCAGGAGCAGAGCAAAAAGGTCATCACTTTTGACGAGAGCAAGAACCCGGAAGGGCCGGTTATTACCCGGGAAAAGTCGTCGCCGGCGGAGAAGAAGGCAAGCCCGGAGGCCAAGGCCCAGGAGGTCAAGTCCGCTTCGCTGGATGATATTAGGAAGATGATTGAGCAGAAGCAGTATGCGGAGGCGGAAAAGGAGGCCAAGGCCCGGCTTTTGAAGAAGCCGAAGGAGAAGGAAGCCTGTTCATTGTATTTTTACTTGGGGCAAGCGCGCGTGGGGGTTGGCAACAGGGTGGAGGCTGCGGCCGCCTTTTTGAAACTGGCGGACTTATATCCTGCGTGCGAGCTGGCGCCCGAGGCCATGTTCAAGGCCGGGGAGCTTTATGAAAAAACGGACAAGAACAAGAGCCGGAAGATCTACGAGGAAATAGTTTCCTTGTATCCTTACAGCAATTATGCTAATCTGGCGGAAGAGAAGCTGAAGAAATGAGCCGAGCCTAGAAAGCAAGGAGGGGAAAATATGTGGAGAAAGTGGACAGGCGTGGCGGCGTTTTTGGCGTTCGCTGGGGTGGCTTACGGCCAGGGGATGGAAACGGCGCCCGGCGGCTCGAGCGGAGCGCAGACGGTGAAAAAGGTGGTCTATGTGGTGCAGCCGACGGACACGCTCTGGGACATCGCCGGTCGCTTCTTGAACAGCCCCTATTACTGGCCCAAAATCTGGGAGCGCAATTCCTTCATCACCGACCCCAACCTGATTTTTCCGGGAGATGTGCTCAATCTCTATCCGGAAAGCGAGAAGCTCACCCCGGAAGCGGTGGAGACCGTTCCCAAGATGGGTGAGGAGAAGCCCCAGGCCGGAGCCACGGTCCCGAGCACCGAGCAGCCCCAGGCAGGAGGGACCGAGACCAAGGTGGTGCGCAACGAGTATGGCCAGGTGGTCAAGGTGATTTACAAGGAGCCTTCGGGCACGGGCTGGATCGAGAGCGCCGAGTTTGAAAAAGCCGGCAAGATCGTGAAGACCACCGAGGACCACATGATGGTCGCGGCCTATGACCATGTCTGGGTCGACCTGGGCGCGGCCAAAGGCGTCAAGGTCGGAGATATTTTCAGCATCTTCAAAATTGAGCAGACCATCTATCATCCGGTGACCAAAAACAAGCTCGGGTACAAGATACTTAACCTGGGCCAGCTCCAGGTGGTTACCCTTAATGAAAACGCCGCAGAGGCCGAAATCATCCAGTCCTATTACGATACCCAGGTGGGAGACTATATCCGGCCCTATGTTCCGCCCTTGAGCGCCGAGGTGCCGGTGGTGGCGAGCGCCGCCAATCTGGAAGGTTATGTCGTTGCCAGCAGGCGCGACACCCCCTCCTTCGGACAGAATGACATTGTCTACATTGACCTGGGCAAGAGCCAGGGAGTTGTTCCCGGCAACGCCTTTGAGGTCTACGAGCCGGGAGTATCCGTGCAGGACAAAGGGAGAAGGCTGCTCCTGCCGGATGTGGTGATCGGCACGCTGGTGGTGCTGGATGCGCGGGACAACACCTCGGTTGCGCTGGTGACCGAAAGCTCGCGCGAATTCGCGGTGGGCAACAAAATAAGAACCGCGCCCTCCAAATAGAAGTTCAAGCGCCAAGTCAAAGAGGGCCGGCAAATGCCGGCCCTCTTTTTCTCCGCCAGCCGCAAATTATGGCAGCAAAAAATTTACAGCAGATAAAGCTGCGCAGTCTCAAGCGCGCCCTTGAGCAAAATCTCTCCCAGCTCCCTGCTCACCACCAGCTTCTTGCGCTTGAGAAAATCGTTGAGCACATATTCCAGGCCCGCAGCCTTGAGCGGGTCCGAAACCTTCTTGTCCCCGAATAACACATACCCGCCCAAGCCGGCGAGCGCAGGCCATTTCTTCAAAACCGCCTCCGGGTCTTCAGCCGCTTCCCGGTTGACCATTTCCAGCTTGGCCTCATCCAGGAATCCGAGCGCAGCCGCCGCGGAATGCTCAAGGATGTAAGCGTGCTCGCCAGCTCCGGCAAGGATGCCCTCAACCGCGTCCCTTGCTTCCAGCTTGGCCGGAAGCTCCACCTGGCCCACGCCCGCGACAAAACCGGTCCTCACCTTCACTCCCAGCCTCCGACCGAGTTCCTCGTTCATGGAAAAAAGCTCCATCAAGCCGCCGTGGCCCACGAAGATAATGATCCGCTCCGGCTTCCACGGGAACCGGGCTATGTGCCACTCGATGAATTCAACGGTTTTCTCCACGAATTCCTTCCATTCCATGAACAGGGGCGACCAGTCTTTGGAGATGGCTCCCACCCGGTCCGAGGTGTAGGGGATGTGCGCCGCATAGTATGCGCCGTAGGCAACCGCGAATTTGAACGCGAACGCGCGCGCCATCAGGCTGTCGGTTTCCGGCGGGAGCGCCGGGCCGTGCGCCTCAAAGTCGTTCCCCACCGAGAAGCAGAACACCTTGCGGCGCGAAGGCTCATACTTGCCATATTTTTCAATGGCGTCCCAGCTTTCCATAATTTTCATTTATGCCTCCTTGTTCGCCATCTCGAATGCCAGGGTGAGAATCTCCGCAGCACGAAGAGTTGTTTTCAGGCTGTTGCCTGATTTTTCAAGACCGGGCCGCGCTACCGCCTGCTCCTTCAAGTCCAGCGCGGAAACCGAGGCGACTTCGGGCGCGAGTGTCAGCTCCAGCTCTTCTTCCTTAAACCCGGGATTGAAAAAGCGGCCGAGCACGCTCCGGCCCGGGCCGCGGTAAAGCGCGCTCAAAATAATTTTGGCGCCGTGGATTTGAAACGGCATCTGGCAGCGCGCTTTTCCCGGGAAGGCGCGCGGAGGGAACACAAAATGGTAAGCCTGCGAGAAAAGCTGCGTTTGGGAGACTGCGCCGGTGAAGGGGATAAGGGAGTAGCTCCAGTTGAATTCGCGCAGGCATTGCGCGTCCGGGGTCGCGGTCGGGGGTCCGGCCAGGTTGGTGCGGAACTTGAGCTCTGGCCGGGAAATGCTCCCCATCGAGCGGCAGAGCGTGAGCGAGAGCCGGGAGCGGCCTGCGGATTCCTGCTTCTCCGAGTCAGCCTCTTTCAGGCCCCGGGCCGCGAGCATGATTCCAGAGCCGCTGCTTTCCAGGCAGGCGAAATTCTGGATCGGCCCGGAGCAATAGGCAGCCTCGCAACCGAGAATCAGCTTGGCCAGGTCCAGGCCTTTAGCAGGCTCCGCTGGTTTTTCCTGCACGATTTTCCGCCTGACCAGGTCAAAGCCGGACTCGGCCCAATAATTGTCCGCCAGTCCCGGGAGCCAGAAGTCAGCCTGGAGCCGGTGGTCCTTTGCCGTGTTTACAAACCGGGTTTCAAAATCCACCCGCCGAGCGCCGGCATAAAGAGAAACGCGCGTTTGAAGCGAGAGCCTGGTTTTTTTGGCGCTGCGCCTGGCGCGGCTTGGGTCCAGTTCTGCGGGAACCTTGAAGATATGCGCCAGCTCAAGCGTGGCGGAATTTTTTCCGCAAGGCCCGGGCTTGACCTTGAACCTTTCCGGTTTTGTCAGAGGCTCATCCTCCGGGACCGGCTCGAAATTATACTCATCGCCCCGGTCTCCCCGGTCGGAAAATTCCATCACTATTTCCTTGCCCGTTGACTTGTCCAGGATGCAAAGCCGGCCGTCAGCTTCAGCCGCAAGCTTGAGCCATTGATTCTCCAGGCTTTGCTCCGCGACGATTATTTCGCTCCGGGAGGCAATTTTCCCCTTTTTAACCTTGAAGCAGGAGAGAGACGCCGGCTTCAGCTCATCCACCACCGCAATCGTCCTGAATTTCGCCTTGCGGAAAATCCTGAACAGGATGGTGCTCACTTTTTCCTTCTCGACCTGCTCCTGGATGGAGGCGATTTTTTCCCGGATCGGGAAATTGAGGAACTGGGAGTTCAGGTAAAAATCCACGATTAACTGGTCGCCCTGCTTTCGGGTTTGGAGGTCATTTATGTAAAGGCCGAAAATCTGGTCAACATCGAACCAGGCGAGCGGGAGGAAACAGAACTGCGCGGGCGCCGCGGCCTGGTATAGCAGCTCTTCTTTCCCGAGCCGCTCAACTCTCTCCAGCGGATATTTCCTTCCCTCGGCGTCCTCCAGGACCAGGTTTGGTTTTCCGAAAAATTCGTCATCGAACTCGATGATGCCGTATCCCGGGGCCGCATACGGGTTAAAGACCGTGAGCCAGTCTGATTTGGGCGCCTGGATGTCAGTGAGCTGGGCCAGGGAGCTGTGGAGCAGGAACTCCGCGAGCGCGAAAAATTTCTGGCAGCGCGTTTCCATTTCCTTGTGGACCGGGTCAATGCTGCAGCCGCAGATGGAGTCGTGCGGATGATTTTGCAAAAGCAGTTTCCAGAGGTAGTCGAGTCTTCCGGAGATGTCCGCGCCGGAATCGAGCCAGGCGAGGGTGGAGATTGGCTCCAGGTATTTGCAGAGCAAGGTCTCCGCATCATGGTTCATTTTTTTGAGGTAGAGCCTGGTGGAGGCGACACCGGGAAGAACCTGGGTCTGGTCATTGGAGCGAAGCTCTCCGGCGAAGACCGGGAGCTCCTGGCCGGCCTTCTTTATCTCCGCGAAATAATCCTCCAGCTTGCCGATTTGCAGGTCCCGGTCCTGGCTTATGGCTCCAGCCTGCTTGAGCATGGCCGCGAGCGCCGGGTCCGGAACCAGGTGGTCGTTTCCGAACATCACCAGGTAAACCCCGCTCGGGTCTTTCATTTTCAGGAGGGCGAGGATGATGTTCAGCCGCCTGACAAACTCCGGGGCGCTTTCCGGCAGGTCGGAAAAAAGCCCGTATCCGGTAGGGAGGAAAGCCGCGAAGACCTCGCTCTGGTCGCGCGATTGCCAGAGGAACTGATTTTTGCCCAGGTCAGGCACGCCCCGCCAGACAATGGCGTTTTCGAGTCCGAAGCCTCGAAAAATCTGCGGCATCTGCGAGATATGCCCGAACATATCCGGGAGGTACCCGACCTGCACGGGCTTGACCCCGAGCTTTTGGCAGATGGCAAACCCGCGCTTAAGGTTCCGGATGATGCTCTCGCCCGAGACCAAAAACTCGTCCGGGAGGTCATACCAGGGGCCGATGCCGATCCGTCCCTGCTTTACCAGCTTTACCAGCTCCGAATAATCGCCTTTGGTCTCCAGGTAATCTTCAAGCACGATGGTCTGGCCGTCGAGCAAAAAATATTTCCAGGCCGGGTCTTTCGTCATTATCGCCACGAGTTTGTCCACAAGCCTTATCAGCTTTTCGCGGAAAACCTCAAAGGGAAAATACCATTCCCGGTCCCAGTGCGTGTGGGGCACGAAAAAAATCCTGGTCAAAGACATCTCCGCCTCCTGCCAGCAGTTGGCAGAAATATATCACAAGCCGGAAAAAATTTCTATTATTGAATTGACAAAGTGGTTAAGCAAGTTCGCCCGCTTACCACGGCGCCAGGCTGGATTGCCAGGCAGGGGAATTTCATCCGTCCTGCCAGCGAGGCCAGCAACCTGCGGGCATGGTCCAGCTATTATCTTTGGGTCAGGTCAGGGGCAGCCCTCGTCAATCTGTCCATAGCCGGCGTCTCCCGGACATTGATTGTCCTGGCCGTCGCAAAGCTCGGGCGCGCCCTGGTAGATTGAGGAATCGTCATCATTGCAGTCCAGGCCTTCATCGCAATTGTCTCCATACCCGTCTCCGTCATCGTCCGTGCATCCGGAGCTGCCTCCGCAGGAAACGAACAAAGATATGCTTAAAGCCAATAATCCGGCCGCCGCCCACATATATATCCGCCTCATAATCCCCTCCCCTGAAAGAGATACCAATATCTTCCACCAGTCGGAACCATCTGTCAAGAAACTTTCCTGCCGCAGAGTTCAGCAGCCGATTCAGGGAAAAAATTTTGCAAAAAAAGATTGACAAGCCCGGAAAAAAGTGCTAACTTAATATGGCCTTTAAACTGGTCCGGTGAGGCCGGAAAGGTGAGCGCAATGAAAATACGGAACGACTATAAAAACCTTCTCCCAGAGGAGAAGGTTTTTTTTTGAGCAAAGGGGATAAAATGGCGCGAAAGAAAAAAATGATGGACAGTGAGGAGATCCGGCGCGCGCTCCTGCGCGTGGCGCACGAGATTGTGGAGCGGAACAAGGGCGTGAAGGACCTGGTGCTGATTGGGATTCGCCGCGGGGGAGAGCAGATAGCGAGCCGTCTCTCGAAAATCATCCAGGAGATTGAAGGCCAGATGGTGCCTTGCGGGTTCATGGATGTCACCATGTATCGGGACGACCTCTACCACATGCGGCACCAGCCCGAGGTTCACCAGACCCAGGTGAACTTTGCGGTGGAGGACAAGGTGGTGGTGCTGGTGGACGATGTCCTGTTCACGGGCCGGACCATTCGCGCGGCCATGGATTCAGTGATTGACTTGGGCCGGCCCCGGGAGATTCAGCTTGCGGTCCTGGTTGACCGCGGCCACCGCGAATTTCCCATCCGCGCGGACTTCGTGGGCAGGAACTTCCCGACCTCTCGAACCGACCTGGTCAATGTGGTTCTGGGCGGGGAGGCAAAAAAGGACAAGGTGGAGCTGGTCGAGAGCGAAAAGTGAAAGGAGCAAGCGTGAAGCTGTCGGTGAACAGCCTGCTCGGGCTTGGGGACCTGTCCCGCGGGGAAATAGAGTTCATCCTTGACCAGGCCGCGAGCTTCAAGGAGATAAACTACCGGCCGGTCAAGAAGGTGCCGACCCTGCGCGGCAAAACCGTAATCAACCTCTTCTTTGAGCCGAGCACGCGCACCAAGACCAGCTTCGAGATTGCGGGCAAGCGCTTGAGCGCGGATGTGGTCAATTTTGCCGCGTCCCAAAGCTCGCTCATCAAGGGCGAGACCCTCTCGGACACGGCCAAAAACCTGGAAGCCATGAAGCCGGACCTGCTTGTGGTTCGCGCCCAGGCCTCGGGCGTGCCCGAGATGCTCTCCAGGCTGGTGGCCACTCCCATCATCAACGCCGGAGACGGCTGCCACGAGCATCCCACCCAGGGACTGCTTGACCTGTTCACCGTGCGCGAGCATAAAAAACAAATCGATGGGCTGAAGATAGCTATCGTGGGCGACATCCGCCACAGCCGGGTGGCCCGGTCAAACATCTACGGCTTTAAGAAGCTCGGGGCCGAGGTCACCGTGGTCGGGCCTGCGACCATGATTCCGCCGGGGATTGAGGACTTGGGCTGCAAAGTCGCCTATCATCTCGAGCCGGTGATTCCGGAAATGGATGTGATTATGATGCTGCGCATCCAGATGGAGCGGGGAAGCGGCAAGTTTTTTCCCAGCTCGCGCGAGTACTCGAAATTTTTCGGCTTGAGCCTGAAGAAGCTGGAGAGCGCCAAGCGGGAGGTCTTAATCATGCATCCGGGCCCGGTCAACCGCGGGGTTGAGCTTTCGCCCGAGGTTGCGGACGGGCCTTTCTCCGTGATCCTGGACCAGGTGGAGAACGGCGTGGCCGTAAGAATGGCCCTGCTTTATCTTTTCTGCGGAGGAACTGATGCGGCAAATTCTTAGAGGCGCGAGGCTGGTTGACCCGGTCCAGGGCATTGACGAGCACAAAGACCTGCTGATTGAAAAGGGCAGGGTGGTGGATATTCTCAAGCCCGGGGAAAAAGTCAGCGACGCCAAACTGGTGGAGCTTGACGGCCTGGTCATTACTCCGGGGCTGGTGGATATTCACACCCATCTGCGCGAGCCGGGATACGAGTGGAAGGAAACGGTTGCCACCGGCGCCGAGGCTGCGGTCTTCGGAGGCTTCACCGCAATCGCCTGCATGGCCAACACCGACCCGGTGAACGACAACCCCGCGGTGACCGAATACATCCTGGAGCGCGCGCGGCTTGCGGACCTGGCCCAGGTTTATCCCATCGGCGCAATCAGCAAGGGACTCAAGGGCGAGGAGCTCTCCGAGATAGCCTCGCTCTGCGAGCACGGCTGCGTCGGCTTCTCGGATGACGGAAGGCCGGTGATGGACGCCGGGCTGATGCGCCGGGCCATGGAATATGCCGGCGCCTTTGACCGCGTGCTCATCTCCCACCCCGAGGATGAAAACCTTTCCGCCGGAGGCGTGATGAACGAAAGCGCCATAGCCACCGAGCTGGGACTGCCCGGAGCGCCTTCCGCGGCTGAAGAGGCCATGGTCGCGCGCGAGAGCATCCTGGCCGGAATGACCCGCGCCAAAGTCCACCTCGCGCATCTTTCAACCAGGGGTTCCATCAAACTCGTGCGCCAGGCCAAGGACCGCGGCATCAATATAACTTGCGAGAGCTGTCCGCATTATTTCACGCTCACCGAGCTGGCGGTGAAGCAAAGCGGATACAACGCCAACACCCGGGTCAATCCTCCGCTCCGGGGCGAGGATGACCGGCAAGCGATTATCGATGCGCTTGCGGACGGAACCATTGACTGCATATCCTCGGACCATGCCCCTCACAACCTGGCGGTGAAAGAGGTTGAGTTCGTGGCCGCGGCTTCGGGCATCTCCGGAATTGAGACCAGCCTGGCGCTCGGACTCAAGCTGGTGCGGGAAAAGAAGCTGAAATTGGCCAGGCTCATCGAGTTGATGAGCAGCAATCCCGCGCGGATAATCGGGATTGAGGCCGGGAGCCTTAAGCCGGGCATGCCCGCGGACATCAGCGTGATCGACCTTGACCGGAAATGGACCGTGGCCTCGAAAAATTTCAAATCCCTGGGCAAGAACACCCCGTTTGAAGGCCTGGAGCTTTGCGGCAGAGCGGTGCGGGTTTTTGTCAAGGGCAAACCCATCAAACTGGATTGAACATGACAAGAAAAAAGACCAAGGCGGTCCTGGTTTTGAGCGACGGCACCATGCTCCAGGGACACGGCTTCGGACAGGAGGGAGAGGGCATCGGCGAGGTCGTGTTCCACACCGGTATGACCGGGTACCAGGAAATCCTGACCGACCCATCCTACCACGGACAGCTTGTGACCATGACCTGCACTCAAATCGGCAACACCGGCATCAACCTCGAAGACATGGAGAGCAGCCGGGTCTGGGTCCAAGGATACATCGTGCGCGAATACCAGGAATTCACCTCCAACTACCGCTCCAAAACCACCCTCCACGAGTTCCTCAAGCAGCATAAGGTGGTCGGCATCGATGGCCTTGACACCCGATTCCTCACCCGAAAGCTCCGCTCCCAAGGCTCCCAGCCCGGAATCATCTCCACCGAGGATTTTGACCGGGAGAGCCTGCTCGAAAAAATCCGCCAGGACCGCGGCATCCTCGGAATCGATATGGCGAGCGAGGTCAGCTGCCCAAAGCCTTATGATTTTTACCAGGGGACCTGGCAGCACGGCGTGGGCCACAAGCAAGACCTGGGCGAGCCGAGGTTCAAGGTGGTCTGCCTGGACTTCGGCATCAAGACCAACATCCTGCGCATGCTTTCCGACCGGAGAATCTTCTGCCGGGTCATGCCGGCCAAGACCGGCGCGGAGCAAATCCTCGCGGAAAAACCAGACGGCATCCTCCTTTCCAACGGCCCGGGCGACCCCTCGGCCTGCACCTATGCCGCGGAGGCGCTCCGTAAAATCATAAGGGAGCGGCCGGAGCTGCCGGTGCTCGGCATCTGTCTCGGACACCAGATTCTCGGCCATACTTTCGGAGGGCACACCATCAAGCTCAAGTTCGGGCATCACGGCGCCAATCACCCGGTGATGGAGCTTTCCACCCGCGAAGTCGAAATTACCAGCCAGAACCACAACTTCGCCGTGCCCATGGACTATTTTGGGAAGCCGGAGTTCCCCATGCGGCTCACCCATGTCAACCTCAACGACAACACCTGCGAGGGAATGATGCACAAAGAGCTGCCCATCTTTTCCATCCAGTACCACCCCGAGGCCTCGCCCGGCCCGCATGACTCGCGCTACCTCTTCAGCCGCTTCGTGGAGTTGATGGAAGAAAAATGATAGCGCAACTGCAAAGGCTGTTGCATAAGATAGAGGAATACGCTGGCGGCCTGGAATTCGCCCCGGAGCTGAAGGCCGCGAAGCAAAAATTTTTCAACCCGGTGGGAGCGCCGGGAAAAAACGGCGTCCGGGAGGACGCGGAAGTGGAGCTGTCCAACTTCATCGAATGGTTCGTCTTTGACTGGAAGCTCCCGGACGGGCAGAACATCTGGGCGAAATTCTTGAGGTTCAAGGCCGCGGAATACGACGCCTCGGACCTGGACCTTCTCAAGCAGATGAACCACCAGAATTACAGCCTGTTCCTGGTGAAAAAAACCGGCAAGGATAAAGCCTGCGTGGCCGACCTGGTCTCGAAAAGGAAATACCGGCCGGTCCAGGGGCTAAGCCCATCGCTCCAGCCCGGAGACCTGCTCCTCGGAAGACTCCTCACCATAAACGGCCGGTATTTTTTCACCGAGGCCCTTTTTTTCATCCCGCGCTCGCTGCAAAAAATTTACCAGGGCCGCGCCAAAATGGTGCGCAAGGGCAAAATGGACCGGGAGCAATTCGCCGAGGAACTTCGGGCCGCAGCCATGAAGACCATCCGCTATCCGAGGATGAAGCTGGAAGAATTATACAAATGAGCGAGATGAGGGAAACCAGGCGCGAGAATTTTTCGCCGGCTTATATGAAGCTCTCCAAGGCCGAGTTCAAGCTGCGCTCGCGCGAGGCCTTCGGCCTGCTCTCTCCCTGCCGGCTCTGCCCGAGGAAATGCGGCAAGGACCGGCTCAAGGGCGAGAGGGGGGTTTGCCAAGCCGGGCCGGTTCCCGAGGTGAGCAGCTTCAACCTCCATTTTGGGGAGGAGCCGGTGCTTTCCGGATGGAAGGGGTCGGGCGCCATATTTTTCGCGCACTGCGCTCTCCGCTGCGTTTTCTGCCAGAACTATCCCATCAGCCATTTCGGGCACGGGAACCAGGCGGATGCTCAAGGCATCGCGGAGATGATGCTCAAGCTGCAGGACGGCGGCGCGCACAACATCAACCTGGTCACGCCCAGCCACATGGTACCCTGGATAATCGATGCCGTGGCCATCGCCAGAGAAAAGGGGCTGCGCCTTCCCCTGGTCTACAACTCCAGCGGATATGATTCGCTCGAGGAGCTGAAGCTCTTGGACGGCATCATTGACATTTACCTCCCGGATATGAAATACAACGACAACTCCGCGGCTAAAATGCTATCCAACGCAGCCGACTATGTGGAGACCAACCGGGCCGCGGTCCGGGAGATGCATCGCCAGGTCCGGGACCTGGTCACGGACGAGACCGGAATCGCCCTGCGCGGGCTTATCATCCGCCACCTCGTGCTTCCCGCAAACCTGGCCGGAAGCCAGGGGATTATGAAATTCATCGCCCAGGAAATTTCAAAAAACACCGCCATCAGCCTGATGAGCCAGTATTTTCCCGCGCACCGGGCGCGCGAGTTCCCCGAGCTTTGCCGCCGGATCAGCGAAAGCGAATACGCGCTCGCCGAAAAGGCCATGGCCGAGCAGGGGTTGGAAGAGGGATGGAAGCAGGGAATGTAGTTGTGCGCAGACAAGAGTGTCCGCGCCCCGAAGATTGTCCGCGCCGCGGAAAAAAGGAGAAGTGGGATGCCCAAGAGAAGTGATATTGACAAAGTCCTGATCATCGGTTCCGGGCCTATCATCATCGGGCAGGCCTGCGAGTTTGACTACTCGGGCACCCAGGCGGTGAAGGCTTTGAAGGAAGAGGGGTACGAGGTGGTGCTGGTGAACTCCAATCCCGCGACCATTATGACCGACCCGGAATTAGCGCACCGGACCTATATTGAGCCTATCACCCCGGAAATGGCGGCCAAGGTAATCGAGGCCGAGCGGCCTGACGCGCTGCTGCCCACGCTCGGGGGCCAGACCGCGCTCAACACCGCGGTGGCGCTCGCGGAAATGGGCGTGCTGGAAAAGTTCAAGGTCAGGCTGATTGGCGCGAGCGTGAATTCAATCAAGAAGGCCGAGAACCGGGACCTGTTCAAGATGGCCATGCAAAAAATCGGGCTGAAGCTGCCGCAGTCCGGGCTGGCGACCAGTATTGACCGCGCCTGGAAAATAGCGGAGGAAATCGGATACCCGCTCATCATCCGGCCCAGCTTCACCCTGGGAGGCACCGGCGGGAACATCGCCGGCAATGACGACGAGTTTGCGGAGTATGCGGCCTGGGGTTTGAAGGAAAGCCCGGTGAGCGAGATTCTGATTGAGCAGAGCGTTGCCGGCTGGAAGGAATACGAGCTGGAGGTCATGCGCGACCTCAAGGACAATGTGGTGATTATCTGCCCGATCGAAAATTTTGACGCCATGGGAATTCACACCGGAGATTCCATCACCGTGGCCCCGGCCCAGACCCTCACCGACAAGGAATACCAGCTCATGCGCGACGCCTCGCTCGCCATCATGCGCGAGATCGGGGTTGACACCGGAGGTTCCAACATCCAGTTCGCGGTCAATCCCGAGGACGGAGAGCTGGTGGTCATTGAGATGAACCCGCGCGTGTCCAGGTCGTCCTCGCTCGCCTCCAAGGCCACCGGATTCCCCATCGCCAAAATCGCGGCCAAGCTCGCGGTGGGATACACCCTGGACGAGCTTCGCAATGACATCACCCGCGAGACCCCGGCCAGCTTCGAGCCGACCATTGACTATGTGGTGGTCAAGGTCCCGCGCTTCACCTTTGAAAAATTCCCGGGAACCGAGGACCGGCTGACCACCCAGATGAAAAGCGTGGGCGAGGTCATGGCCATCGGCAGGACCTTCAAGGAGTCGCTCCAGAAAGCGATTCGCTCGCTCGAGATTGACAGCTACGGGTTCGAGCCGCAGCTGGAGATCAACGGCAAGCCCAGGCGCGAGACGCTCGATTTGATTATGCAGAAGCTGCGCGCGCCCAATTCCAAGAGGCTGTGGTTCATCGCCGACGCCTTCCGCGCCGGAATGAGCATTGACCAGGTTTTCCGGCTCTCTTACATTGACCCCTGGTTCTTGCGGCAGGTGCAGGAGATAGTTGAATTCGAGGAAAAGCTGAAGAAGATGAAGCAAAAGGCCGGCTCGCTCAAGCGCGAGCTTTTGTTCGAGGCCAAGCAGATGGGCTTTTCCGACCGGCGCTTGGCCCAGCTTCTGGGGAAAAAGGAGGACGAGATTCGGAAGCTGCGCGAGCGGCAGGACTTGAAGGTGGTTTTCAAGACGGTTGACACCTGCGCCGCGGAGTTCGAGGCGCACACTCCTTACCTCTACTCGGCCTACGACCTGGAGGACGAGGCGAACCCGACCGAGAAGAAGAAGGTGATTATCCTGGGCGGAGGCCCCAACCGGATCGGACAGGGAATCGAGTTCGACTACTGCTGCGTGCATGCGGTGTTTGCGCTGCGCGAACTCGGCTACGAGACCATCATGGTCAACTGCAACCCGGAAACGGTTTCCACCGACTATGACACCTCGGACCGGCTGTATTTTGAGCCGCTCACTTTCGAGAATGTGCTGGAGATAGTCCGGGAGGAAAAGCCGATGGGAGTGATTGTTCAGTTCGGGGGCCAGACCCCGCTCAAGCTCGCGGTTCCGCTCTCAAAGGCCGGCGTGCCCATCCTCGGCACTTCCCCGGATTCCATCGACCGGGCCGAGGACCGGGAGCGGTTCGCCAGGCTTCTGGATAAGCTCCATCTCAAGCAGGCCGAAAACGGCACCGCCCGGTCCGTGCCCGAGGCGGTCAAAATCGCAAAAAAAATCGGGTACCCGGTGCTGGTGCGGCCGAGCTATGTGCTCGGGGGACGCGCCATGGAGATTGTCTACGATGAGAGCGACCTCAAGCGCTATATGAAGGAGGCGGTCAAGGTCTCGCCTGACCATCCGATTCTTATCGACCGGTTCCTGCAGGACGCGGTGGAGGTTGATGTGGACTGCGTGGCGGACGGAGAGACCGCGGTGATTGGCGGCATTATGGAGCACATTGAGGAAGCCGGGGTTCATTCCGGGGACAGCGCTTGCAGCCTTCCTCCCTATTCTTTGGAGTGGGACATTGTCAAGCGCATAACCCGGCAGACCAGGGACATGGCACTCGAGCTTAAAGTCAAAGGGCTGATGAATGTGCAGTATGCGGTCAAGGACTGGGAGGTCTATGTCCTGGAGGTCAACCCGCGCGCGAGCCGGACCGTGCCGTTTGTGTCCAAGGCCATTGGCCGGCCCCTGGCCAAAATCGCGGCCATGGTCATGGTGGGCAAGAGCCTGAAGGAACTGGGGTTCACCGAGCAGCTCATCCCGGAGCATATCTCGGTCAAGGAGTCGGTGTTCCCGTTCACCAAGTTCCCGAATGTGGATGTGATTCTCGGCCCGGAAATGAAATCCACCGGCGAGGTCATGGGCATTGACTACGAGTTCCCTGCGGCCTATGCCAAGAGCCAGTTCGGGGCCGGCATGAAACTTCCGACCTCGGGCGTGGCCTTCTTGAGCGTGAAGGACCACGACAAGCCCCTGGTGGTCAAGCTCGCCGGGATGCTTCTGCGGGAGGGCTTCGAAGTGCTCTCCACCCGCGGCACCGCCAAATATCTTCGCCAGGCCGGCCTCAAGAGCGTCAAGCCCATCAACAAATATTCCGAAGGGTCGCCCCATGTGGTGGAACTGATCCAGCAGGGCGGGGTCCAGCTGGTCATTAACACCACCCAGGGCAAAAAGGACATCAAGGACAGCTTCTGGATCCGGAGAAGCACTCTGCTCCGCGGAATCCCGTATTACACCACCATCCCCGGAGCATACGCCGGCGCCCGGGCCATCGGCTGGCTCAAGGAACACGAGTTAGGGGTCAAGCCTCTCCAGGATTATTACCAGAAACGCGCAAGCCAGATGAAGCTGCTCTAACAGGTTGTCGAAAAAACCAGGTTTCTTAAATTGGATAACCTTTTAAGTCCTCTCCCTTTAGGGGAGAGGATTCAGGTTAGGGGTGACCTCTGCCATGATTTGCAGGGGTTAGGAGCGTCTCTCAAAAAATAAATTCACCCCTCACCCTTTCCCTCTCCCCCAAGGGGCGCGGATTAAAGTACTTTTTCAACAACCTGCTAGAATTTAAGCAGGCAAACCGGGCCAGTTTATTCCGCAAACTCAAGGTTGTTGACTCTTATGGATACTTTTTTGGTCCATCCGGGAGGAGGGTTTTCCACCCGGAGACCAAATTGCCGGGCCTGACCCGGCAGGAGCGGGGAGTTCTCGCCCTTGGTCACGCCCGGCACCGCCTCGATGGGCCGGAAAACCTGCTCGGCCAGCGGCTGCTTCTTCTTGCCCAAAAAGGTGATGACAAGCTCCACCATTTTCAAGGACCGGCCGCCTTTGTTCTTAATCTCCGCGAAAACCCCCATCCCTCCCACAACCGCCGGCTCTACCCTGACCTCCCCAAAAACTATGTTCGAAGCATACGCCAGGTCCTCCTGCACGCTGCTCATCCGCTCCTCCAGTTCCTTGACCTTGGCCTGCGCCAGCGCGTTGCCATTATCTGCCTGGAGCGCCTCCGCGTATTTGTCCCGCGCCGGCTGAAGGTTCCCGGCCCTTTCCAGTTCCTGCGCCTGCGCGATAAGACCATCCACCCGGCTCTCTTTTTCCCAATTGAGGAAAACCTTCCAGCCGCCATCCTCCTTGAGCAAGGTGAAACTCCGCGTGGCCTTGACCATGGGCAGCTGCTGTTTGCCGTAGGTTTGCGCAATCATCCTCTCGATTTTTTCCTTGCCCGCCTTTTCCGGGGAAGAATAATCAGGCCCGAAAATGGCGTCGGATACGGCAGCGTAATCCGGGTTGACCATTTCCACCACCAACTCGGCCTGGCCCTTGCTTTTCTGCACCGAGATTATCCGGTAGGAGACCTTGTCGGCGAGCGCGAGAATCAGCGCGGCTCTTTGCGAGGATGACTCGGACATGAATTTCTGGAAATCCTTGACTTCCTTGTCCTGGGATGAAATATAGCCGTAAGCCTGGACATAATCCCCCTGGTTGAGCGCGTCCAGGTATTTTTGCAGCGCATCCTTGGGACCGGCGCAGCCCGCAGCCAATGCTGCAATCAAAGTCAACCATATCACCGCGCCTGGAATCCGTCTTGCCATTTTCCCCTCCCTTCTTTACCGCCCCTCTATCATATCAAAAAACGCGGCCGGGAAAACCGCACGCCGAGCCGCGGCTTCAGAGCCTTGCAACCATCTTGAAAGCGGTTATAATTTTTTGCGGTTTCTTGAGGTATTTTCCAAAAGGAGGACGGCTATGAGCAAGCGCAGGAAAAGAATATTTGAATTGACGGCATTAATTGAGCGCGACGAGGACGGATATAAGGAATTCAGATATTTTTTAGCAGGGTGTTGAAAAAGTTGAGGGGTCTGGCCTCAGCATCGAAGTCCGGGCTTCAGCGAAGAGGCCTGACCCCACAAATAATGAGTGGTTGGAGAGGTGATTGAAGATGGCGGTGATGCGGGAGCCGATGACCAAAGAAGGGTATGAAAAAGCCAAAGCCGAGCTGGAACGGCTGAAGAGCGTGGACCGGATCAAAATTTCCCACGAAATCGAGCGGGCGCGCTCGTTCGGGGACCTGACCGAGAACGCCGAATACCAGTATGCCAAGGACAAGCAGGGACAGATTGAGGCGCGCATCCGGGACCTGGAAGACAAGCTCGCGCGAGCGGACATTATCGACATCTCCAGGCTCTCGGGCGAGCGGGTGACTTTCGGCGCCACCGTGGAGCTCGAGAACATCGAGACCAGGGAACGAGTGCGCTACCAGATTGTGGGCAGCCTGGAGTCAGACCCTCCGGCCGGCAAAATATCCTTTGACAGCCCCCTGGCCCGGTTCCTGATTGGCAAGGAGCAGGGGGACGATGTGGTGGTCAAGTCCGGCAAGGGCCAGACCACTTTTGAAATAATCAAGGTGGAGTTTATCGGCTAGGCGCTATGAAAAACGCGGTTTAAAAAATTTACCGTGCCAGGCTTGAACTTTTGCTCGCGGAACAAACTTGACAAATAGGGGGTAGTTGGGGTCATAATAATATAAGCGGAAAATAGCTCGCAAACCGCATCTCCCGAAAGGATGCATAAAGATGTCTCAGGGGCTTAAGAAAAATAGTCTCATAATTGCTTCTCAGCTAAAATTGGCAAGAGAATTTTTGCAATATTCAAGAGAAGAAGTTGCAGAAGAGCTCGAAATCGATTCTAAAAAAATTGAAGATTGGGAAGAAGGAAAGGAAGCCCCTGATATTAAGAACCTGGAAACTCTGGCAAAACTTTATGGCAGGGAGATTGACTATTTTTTAAAAGAAACTCCCCCTCCTCCAAGTCGAATAGAATTCCGGGGAAAGCCGGGCCAAAATTTCAAATCCTTATCTAAAGAAGCAAAAATTTATTTATCGCGATTTGACGAACTCTGTAGAACCGCTCTGGAATTAGAAAAGATTTTAAATAGAAAGCACGAGGTAAAATTACCGAAATTTGACAACCAAGATTCACCGGAAAGCGTGGCAAAAGCCCTAAGAAATGAATTTCGTGTTGACGACAACCCGCTAAAATTAAATGAGTTGAGAGAACTTTTAGAGGCTAAGGGGACAAGAATTTTTATATTGCCTATCCCCAAAGATAAGTTTTCAGGCTTCTCTTTTTGGCATCAAGAATATGGACCTTGTATCTTAATCAATGGAAGTGAAACCGAGGGGAGAAGAAATTTTACTTTAGCTCATGAACTGGCTCATCTGCTTTATGGGGAAGGCTCTATATTATGTTATATTTCAGAACCGTCTACCTCCCGTAATAGACCTGAAAATAAAGCAGATAAATTTGCGGAGCATTTATTGCTCCCCGAGGCTGGAGTAAGGAAAGATTTTGGGGAGAGGAATATTTCAAAAAGGCCATCAGAAAGAGAATTGGCAAAAATGGCGACAAAATGGGGAACCAGCATACAGGCACTAGGCTATCGCTTGGAAAATTTGGGGCTGATTGAAGAAGGGACTACGAATAATATTAAAGAAAGAAAACCTTTCTTTAGGCGCTCGCGAATCCCAAAGTGGGAAAAGCAGCTCGGCAAGCAATTTGTAGAAATGTCGCTGCAAGCATATCAAAATGGCCTAATCTCCACAGGCAAACTCGCCCACAGCTTGGGACTCACGATGAGGGAGACTATTGAGCAAATTGAAAAGCGAATATCGCACTGATTCATAATGAAGAAAAAATTTGCTCCTTCGTTATGGCAATACGTGATGGATTCAAGCGCACTCATCAATATAGAGCGTCAAGATGGAATAATAGAACTTAAAAAGCGCATAGATACTATATTGATACCAGAAAAAGTCGCGGAAGAAGTAGCCTTTGATCACAGGATAAAGAGAAACGACCCTTTAAAAAAATTCGTTGAGAGATATAAAGAAAATATTGTAGTAGCATTTATTGGTAATGAAGAACAGGATTACTTAAAAATTGCATCTATTCCAGGAATTGATCCCGGCGAAGCCGCAGCTATGGCAATTGCGCTTAATAGAAATCTTCCTTTAGTCATTGACGAAAGAAATACCAAGGCCACAGGCAAGGCAAGAGAATTGGGAATTGAAACGCTAAGTTATAGGAAATTTTTAATAGGCAAATATCTAAGAAGTTAAATTTTTTGGCTTAAAATTTTCCGTGCCTGCCTTTGCCCTTGATGAAGTGCGCCACGCCTTTGACAAATTCCGGACTGCGAAGCGAGGTCATGCCATGGCGGAACTCATTTTTCAACGCAGCCTTGAGCTCCAGGCCAAACTGCTGATACGCGCTCAAGCGGTCGTGGCGGAGGCAGGTCTGCGGGAATTCCGCCAGCCTGGCCGCCAGCTCCTCTGCAGCCCGGCGCGAGCAGCCATCCTTCACCACGCAGTTGACCAGACCCATCTCCAGCGCCTCTTCCGCGCCGACCGGACGGCCGGTCAGAATCATATCCATGGCCCGGCTCAAGCCAACCAGCCTGGGCAGACGGACGGTCCCGCCGTCAATCAGCGGCACTCCCCAGCGCCGGCAAAAAACTCCGAACACCGCGCTTTGCTCCGCCACCCGCAAATCGCACCAGAGCGCAAGCTCCAGCCCGCCGGCCACGGCGTATCCGGCAACCGCGGCAATCACCGGTTTGGAGAGGAGCATCCGGCTCGGCCCCATGGGGCCGCGGCCTTTCGGGCTGACGCGGTTGAAATTTTTTCCGGAGAAAATCGCCTTCAGGTCCGCGCCCGCGCAGAAATGCCCGCCCGCGCCCCAGAGCACGGCCACGGAGGACTCGTCGTCTTTTTCAAACCCGCGGAAGGCGTCGGCCAGGGCCCGGGCCGTGGGCCCGTCGACCGCGTTGCGCCGGTCCGGGCGGTCGATGATAATGGTCATTACCTTGCCGGTCTTTTCAGTTCGGACTGTCATGGGTTTCTTGCTTCCTTTCATCAAAGATATTTTTGCGGGAAATCCAGAGCGTGACCACGGCCTCGCGCCCGCTATTTGCGGATCGCATGGATGAGCATGGGCGGCGGCAGCTCCCGGTTCGCAGCGGCCACAAACTCGGTATGGATCAGATACTCAAACCCCTCCTGGTTGAGGAACTTTAAAAATTCCGGCAGGGTCCTGCTGCCGGGCTGGAAATGGAGATGATATTCAATGATCATCTGCTTGATCAGTCCGAGCTTGCCAGCGGCTTTGAGCTCCTTGAGCACCGTCTCTTCCGCGGCCTCGACCTCCAGTTTAAGCAGGTCCACCGGGCCGGTGACGAACGCGGAAAGCCGCGCGCCTTTCACTTTGATTTCCCGGGTCCGGATTCGCTGCTCATCCTGGAATATGCCCATACCTTGAAAACCCGGGCGGCTGGGAGGGACGTAAAAAGTCACTTCCCCATCCTTATCCAGGAGCGCCAGCGGGTGGGCTTGGACGTCCTGCAGGTGGTTCAAGTCCAAATTGCTTTGAAGGATGCTGAAGACCTCCGGTCCCGGCTCAAAGCAGAGGACCGAGGCCTGGGGGTAAAGATATTTGAAGTAGAGCGCGGCCATCCCGATGTTGCTGCCTGCGTCGATGATCATTGGTTTGGGCGTATCGGCGCGGAAGGCATAGACCCGGCCCGCGAAGATTTCAATGAACATCAGGTAGAAGTCGAGATAGTTATCGATGTTGATCGTGAAGCCCATGGCGCGGACCTGCCTGGGCCTCGCGAGCTTGAGACGGTCCAGGATCGCAAGCGCGGAGAGCCGCTTGCAAGTCAGGAACAGGCCGGCCTTGGCCTTGAAGCGCATTTCCGGGTTGGACGCGATGAAGAGCAGGCCTTTCAGGTATTCGTCCAGGATCAGCATCTTCCTCATTCTCACAAAAAAACCGGAGCTTGACAAATGCCTTTGCTTGCAGAAAAATCATGGCATAGGCCGGGCTGGCAGGGAGGAATAAGAATGACCGAGCTTGAAAAACTGATTAAAAAAATGCCCCCGGAAATCCGGGCCGAAGTGACCGCTTACGCCAAGGCCTTGATGAAGAAAACCAAAAAGACCAGGGGCAAACCGGAATTCAAGTGGGCCGGAGCCCTTAAAGACCTGAAAGATCAATATACATCGGTCGAGCTTCAACATTATATTTCCAGGCTGAGGGCCGGGGAAAAGTGAATCTGCTAATCGATGCCAACATTATTTTAGAGATTTCTTTGGATCAGGAAAAGGCTGAGGAATCTCGTCAATTTTTGAATAGCTTCCAGGAACACGAATTTTTCATGACTGATTTCTCCATTCATTCAATTGGAGTGATCCTGTACTTTAGAGATAGAAAAGAAGGATTCCAATATTTTCTTCATGATGTGATAAGCAAAATGGATGTTGGAATTGCAGTCCTATCTCTTGAGGACATGAACGGAGTATTGGAGGTCTCTGAAAAATTTGGGTTGGACTTCGATGATTCCTATCAATATATGGCCGCCAAAAAATACGGACTCACCCTGGTCAGTTTCGACTCCCACTTCGACAAAACAGACCTCAAACGAAAAACGCCGGGGCAAATTATCAAACGCAACAATCTTTAGTGCTTGAAGCACCTCTGGCCGGTGAAGACCATGGCCGCGTTGAATTGGTTGCAGGCTTCAATTGATTCGAAGTCGCGCTCGCTGCCTCCGGGCTGGACCACCGAGCTCACGCCCTCGCGCAGGCCCGCGAGCACGCCGTCCTTGAAAGGAAAGAATGCATCCGAGACCATGGCCGAGCCGGGCAGGCCGCCGCGCTCTTTTTTCGCGCGCTCGTCAAACTCCTTTCTCTTCTCCGGGTCCTGGCAGTCGTTGTAAGGGATTTTCAATTCCTGCCAGCAGTATAAATCCGCGAGTTTCTTGTAAGCCTTGTCCCGGGCGATCTCGGCCGCGCCCACCCGGTCCTGCTCGCCGGTGCTGATGCCGACCGTGCGCTCGTCCTTCACATAAATGACGGAATTGGAGGTCACGCCCATCTCCACGAACCAGCCGAAGAGCAGGTCCCGGTATTCATTTTCCGTGGGCAGGCGGTTGATGCGGTAAATTTTGCCCTTGGATTCGGCCTGCGCCGGCTTGAGTTCGGCCTTGCCCTGGACTTTGGACAGAAAAGACTGCTGCACGATTTGTCCGCCGTCAATCAGGCTTTTGAATTCCACGAACACCTGTCTCTGCCACTCTTGCAGGCGCGAAATATTCTTGATGCGCATCACCCGCAGGTTTTTCTTGCTGGCGAACATCTCGAACACTCCCGGCTCAAACTCCGGCGCCACCACCACCTCGGCGTATTGTTCGAGGATGGCCTCTGCGGTCGCCTTGTCGCAGGGACGGTTCAGCGCAATGGCTCCTCCAAAGGCCGCAATGCGGTCCGCGAAAAAGGCCTTGCGATAAGCCTTTTCCAGCGAGCGGTCCCGCGCCACGCCGCAGGGATTATTGTGCTTGGCGATGACCACCGTGGGCTGGTCCGAAAAGTAGCGCAGGATGTTGAGGGCATTGTCCGCGTCGGTGATGTTGGTCTTGCCCGGGTGTTTTCCGCTCTGGAGCAGCTCCACATCGCTCGCGAGATACCTCCCCGGCTTGATGGTCTCAACCTCTCCGAGCGAGAGGTTGCCGTTGACCAGTTTGTAGAGCGCGGCCGGCTGTCCCGGATTCTCGCCGTAGCGCAGTCCCTTGGAACCCTCGCCCGGAATAAGCCAGCGGGTCTTCTCATAGAAAAGCGTGGAGCGCGAGCCGTTCTCTTCGATGAAGCTGACCTCCATCCTGGGCGGAAACGGGTCCTCAACAATGGTTTTGTACATTTTCTTCAAATCTTCCGGCATCGGTTTTCCTCCTAAACAATCTCCCGGTAAGCCTTCCGGATTTTTTCCAGCCCGGTCTTGCTGAAATATTCAGCAATGGCGCGGTCGTATTGGCCGGTGTGCTCAAAAGCCTTCAGCGCCATATCGCGCCGGAAAGCCAAGCTGGTCCTGCCGCGATTTTTTTCAAGCTCGGCGAGGAGCGCCTGATAATCCGCGGGATTGACCACCGGGCACACCCGGAGGTAATTCTTGGCGCTGGCGCGAATCATGCACGGCCCTCCGATGTCAATATTGGCGCGCGCTTCCTCCGCAGTGGCATCAGGCCTGGCCACGGTTGACTCGAACGGGTAGAGGTTCACCACCACGAGTTCAAAGGGCACGGCCTTGTATTTTTTCAGTTCTTGCTGGTGAGCCGCATTGTAGGTTTCGCTCAAGAGTCCGAGATAAATTTTCCAGTCCAGGGTCTTGACCAGGCCTCCCTGCATCTCGGGCTGGCCGGTGTAGTCCGAGACCTGGACCAGATGCCTCTTCGCCCGGTCCTTGAGAATCTCCTTGAGCGAAGCGTAAGTCCCGCCGGTGGAATAAATTTTCAGCTCCTGGCAAAGCTCGATGAGCGACGGCGCCAGGCTTTCCAGGCCGGCCTTGTTGGAAACGCTCACGATGGCATTTTTCAATTCCACCAGGTCATCGATCTTGCTCACGATATTTATCGCCATTTTGGCCTCCTGAATTTTTTTCAGCCCAGGCGCCGGCCATAACTTTTTTCCAGGGACTTGACCAGCAGGGTCAATGCCCGGTTAACCGGCGCGTCCATCTCCATCTTTTCCGCTTCAGCCGCGATGGCTCCATTGATGGCACCGACCTCGGTCCTTTGTCCGGCCAGAACATCCTGCAGCATGCTCGAGAGGTTGTCCGCGGTTGCAGACGCGACCTCCTGAACCCGGGCCGCCGGATTTTGGCAAAGCAGCTTGATGCCCCCGGCCCGGGCAATCCCAGCGGCTTCCCTCACCGCCTCCGCCATCAGCAGCCGCGTCTCCGGAAAACGCAAAAGCGCGCCGTTTTTCACCCGGAGCAGCGCAGTGAGCGGATTGATGCCCGCGTTGAGCACGGCCTTGGTCCAGAGCGCGCCTTGTAAATTTTTGGTTGCCCGCGCATCGAGTCCGGCCTTGCGGAATAGAGCCGCAACCCCGGCCGCGTTTTTGAGCCTGCCGTCAAGCTGACCGATGACGGTCTCGCCTCTTCCCGCAAACCTGACCTCTCCCGGCCGAATGATGTTCGCGGCCATGGCCGTGGTTCCGGCCAGGACCTGTTCCGGGGCTGCAAATTCCGCGATGGTTTCCAGATTGCCCAGGCCGTTCTGCAAGGTGAGCACGAGCGTGTTTCGGCCGAGCAGGGGCTGCGCATTTTCCATCGCGGACCGCGTGTCATAAGCCTTGACGCAAATCAAAACCAGGTCCACCGGGCCGACCTCGCGCGGATTTACGCTCGCGCGAACCTTGCGCCTTTTGACCCCGGAAGCGCTTCTTACCCTGATGCCTTGCTCGTTCAGGATGCGGCTGCGGTTCTTGAATTGGTCAATTAAAACCAGCTCCGGGAAAACCGGCTCCAGGAAATAGCTGAACAAAAGGCCCATGGCTCCCGGGCCGACTATGGCCAGCCGCTCCATCCGACCTGCCAGATTAGCAAAATCCGCGAAGAGTTCAAGCGCGGAAATTTCCCTTGCCGACCCGCTCAAAACGCTTGAAGCGCGCCGATTTACAAACTATAATAAATATGAACAACTATATCATTCCGGAGGATTTTTTAGAATAGATGACGACTATTTCCGAGTTCGCTAAAAAGATATTCGGGTCCAAAAACGAGCGGACCTTGCGCCGCATCCATCCCCTGGTCCTGGCCATCAACGACCTGGAGCCAAAATTCCAGGGCATGAGCAACGAGGAGCTGGGAGCGCAGACCTTCAGGCTGCGCGGGATTCTTTTCGGCCAGGAATTCAAAGCTGCGGAGGACTGGGAAGCTTTCAAGCCCCAAAGCGACCAGCTCACGGATGAGGAGTGGGCGAAGATTATTCCCAAGCTGGACGAAATTCTGCCGGAAGCGTTCGCGCTCGTGCGCGAGGCGAGTAAGCGCACCCTCGGCCAGCGCCATTTTGATGTCCAGCTCGTCGGCGGCATCGTGCTTCACCAGGGCGCCATCGCGGAGATGAAGACCGGCGAGGGCAAAACCCTGGCCTCAACCTGCCCGCTCTATCTGAACGCGCTCACCGGAAGGGGCGTGCATGTGGTCACGGTCAACGACTATCTGGCCAGGCGCGACTCCGAGTGGATGGGCGCGATTTACAAGCTGCTCAATCTCACGGTGGGCGCGCTCCAGCACGATGACGACGATGTTCAGAGGCGCGAGCTTTACCGGCGCGACATCCTTTACGGCACCAACTCCGAGTTCGGGTTCGACTACCTGCGCGACAACCTCAAGTTCCGGCTGGAGGACATGGCCCAGCGCGACACGCTTTATTACGCGATTGTGGACGAGGTGGACTCGATTCTCATTGACGAGGCTCGGACTCCGCTGATCATTTCCGGCGAGGTGGAGCGGGAGGAAACCGCGTATTCGGATTTGAGGCCGGCCATCGAGCGGCTGACGGCCAAGCAGAAGACGGTGGTCAAGAAGATTTTCCGCGAGGCCCAGCTTTTGCGGGGCAAGCCGGAGAAGGAAGACGATTATCTGTTCAAGCTTTTGCAGGTGGAGCGCGGGGACCCCAAGAACAAGGACCTCTTCAACCTGATTACCGAGGACAAAGAGACCAAGAAGAAGATGGAGAAGCTGGCCAACCTTTACCGCGCCAACAAGGAGGAGCACAAGTTCAAGCAGGGACTGCTTTACGCGCTGAACGAGCGGGACAACGCGCTCGAGCTTACGGACGAGGGCCAGGTGGACCTGGTTGGAATCATCGGCGATATTTTCGTCCTGCCCGAACTGGGCGAGCGCGAGAGCGAAATTGACGCCCGGGAGGACATGAGCCTGGCGGACAAGGTCCGGGCCAAGGAGTCGCTGCATCAGGAATACCAGTACAAGTCGGAGAAGCTGCACGCGATCAACCAGTTGCTCAAGGCTTACACCATGTTTGAAAAGGATGACGAGTACATCGTGGAAGAGGGGAAGGTGGTGATTGTTGACGAGTTCACGGGCCGGAAGATGGAGGGGAGGCGGTACTCGGACGGCCTTCACCAGGCCCTGGAGGCGAAGGAAGGCCTGACCGTGGCCAAGGCCAGCCAGACCATCGCCACCATCACGATTCAGAATTATTTCCGGATGTACAAAAAGCTCGCGGGTATGACTGGCACCGCGGACACCGAGGCTGACGAGTTCAAGAAGATTTACAAAATGGATGTGGTGGTCATCCCCACCCATATGAAAATGATTCGAAAAGACCACCCGGATGTCATCTACAAGACCGAGAAGCAGAAGTTTATGGCCGTGGTGCGCGAGATCGAGGATGCCTACCAGCGGGGCGAGCCGGTGCTGGTGGGAACCACCTCGGTGGAAAAATCCGAGTTCCTCCACCGGCTGCTCAAGAACCGGAAGATTCCCCACCAGATTCTGAACGCCAAGCATCACGAGCGCGAGGCGGAAATTGTTGCCCAGGCCGGGAGCAGAAGCGCGGTGACCATCAGCACCAACATGGCCGGACGCGGCACGGACATCATCCTGGGCGGGAACCCGGAGATGATTGCCAAGACCCTTTCGCGCGGAGAACATGACAAGTATGTCCAGCTTCTCGAGCATCACAAGCAGAACTGGGAGGGGGAGCACGAGGCGGTAGTGAAGCTGGCCGGGCTTTATGTCATCGGCACGGAGCGGCACGAGTCGCGCCGGATTGACAACCAGCTAAGAGGCCGGAGCGGAAGGCAGGGAGACCCGGGCCAGAGCAGGTTTTTCCTCTCGCTGGAGGACGACCTCATGCGCATCTTCGGCTCGGACTCTTTGGCCAAGATTATGGACCGGATTGGCATTGAGGACAACCAGCCGATTGAGGCGCGGATTGTCAGCAACGCCATAGCCCGGGCCCAGGGCAAGGTGGAGGCGCAGAACTTCGAGATTCGCAAACACGTGCTGGATTACGATGATGTGATGAACAAGCAGCGGGAGATCATCTATCTTTTGCGGAAGGAAGCGATCAAGTCGGGCAACATCCGGGAGCGGGTTTTCGAATATATGGATTATCTGGTGGAGTCTGTGGTCTATGAATTCGGGGACGAGAAGACGCCCTATGAGGAGTGGGATTTGAAGGGCCTGGCCGCAAGGCTGATTCAGCAGTTCGGAACCCATGTCGATTTCAGCGGGATGGAGGTCATCACCCCGGACGGCCTGATTGACAAGATAAGCCGGGCGCTCAAGGAGTCATATCTCCGCAAGGTGGAGCTGGCCGGAGATGACGGGTTCAAAAATTTCGAGCGCGATGTTTTTCTCTATACCATTGACACGCTCTGGCAGGACCATCTCCTGGACATGGACCATTTGAAGGAAGGGATTGGTCTGCGCGGATACGGCCAGCGCGACCCGCTGGTGGAATACAAGCGCGAGGCCTTCGAGCTGTTTGAGCAGCTCCAGCACAAAATCGCCGAGGAGTGCACGCACAAGCTCTGCTCGGTCCAGATCGCGGCGCCCAAAGAGGCGGTGAAGCGAAGGCCCATGGTAAGGCCCCTGTCCATGCGGCACGAGGAGGCCAGCGCCATACAGCTGGCCCAGGCCGCAGCTGCCGGCGGAGGCGGGAGGTCGGCCCGCGCGGCCATGGAGGGCAGCCTGCCGGCGCAGCCGGCCGAGGAAAAGGTCAAGCCCATTCACCGGGAGCATCCCAAAGTGGGCCGCAACCAGCCCTGTCCCTGCGGCTCCGGGAAAAAATACAAGCACTGCTGTTATCCCAAATACGGGTGATCATAAATCCGTGTGTAAGGGCGCAGCCGCGTGATCGCGCTGCCGGGAGAAATTATCAATTGTGGGCAGACAAGAGTGTCTGCCCTACAATTCTAAATGGTCAGAGAAATAAATAGAAAGAATTTTGAACTATGGCACAACCAAGCTTTGGCCTACATCAAAGCCAAAGAATACGAGAAGGCGGTCCGGGCCCTGGATTTCGCGCTGGTGCTCGAGCCGCAAAATGCCGGCGCCTGGTATTACAAGGCCTTTGCGCTCGGGGGTCTTTCCCGGCTGGAAGAGGCCCTGGCCTGCTACGACCGGGCTATGGCCTGCGACCCGGAAAACATCGACCTGCTCTGCTACAAGGGCTTTGCGCTTTGTGACCTGGGCAGGTTTGCCGAGGCCCAGACCCTGTTTTTGAGATGTCTCAAGAGGGACCCGAGGCATGTGCTCGCGCTGGTCAACGCCTCGGAGCGGTGGCTTTGCGATGGCGAGTTCGAAAAGGCGGTTCGCGCTGCGAGCAAGGCGCTCCGGCTGACCGCGGAGACCGAGTTCATCCTGATTGCGCGCTGGCTCTTGATTGCGGCATACGCGCTCAAGGGCCGCGGGAAGAAGATGCGCGAGGAGCTGGCCAAGATGACGGCTTATCTCAAGTCGTTCACGCGCGCGCCTGAACTCACGGACTGGAATTTCGATTGCATGATTGAATTGTTCAAAGACCAACTTGACCGCCCAACCCAAAAACTGATGTCAGCCCTCATCTCCCTGCTCCTGGGAAAGACAACCCTGGGCAGGATGCAAAAAATAATCAAGGCCTCCAAAATCCGCGGCGAGATTTAAGATTTTTTTTCTAGGCAAGAATCCCGCGTCATGATTCCCGAGTGCCGATTCCCGGTTTACTCGTACCGCAGCGCGTCGATGGGATTGAGGAGTGAGGCCTTGTAAGCGGGATAGAATCCGAAGAAGATTCCGACCAGGGCGGAGAAGCCGAAGCCGAGGAGAATTGACCAAATCGAGACCAGCACCGGCAGGGCGGAGAACCTGGCGATCAACTCGGAAATAACAATGCCGATGATGATGCCCACGGCGCCGCCGGTGATGGAAAGGGCCATAGCCTCGATGATGAACTGGAGCCGGATGTCCATGATTTTCGCGCCCACGGCCATGCGGATGCCGATCTCGCGCGTGCGCTCCGTGACCGAGACCAGCATGATGTTCATGATGCCGATTCCGCCGACCAGAAGCGAGATGGAAGCGATGGCTCCGAGCAGGATGGTCATGATGCTCACGGCCTTCTGGAAAGTTTCCATAATCTGGGTGAGGTTGCGCACCGTAAAGTCGTCATCCTGTTTCGGGCCGATGTGATGGCGCTGGCGCAGGAGCTTGGTGATCTGGTTCTCGGCCTGGTCCAGCAGCTCCGCACTCTTGGCCTTGACCATGGTGAAGCGGACCAATCCGGGAAAGGGAACGCCGAACAGTTTCTTCTGTGCGGTGTGGAAGGGCACGATGATGGCGTCGTCCTGGTCCTGGCCCATCATGGACTGACCTTTGGACTCAAGCACCCCAATCACCAGGAAGGGCATATCCTTGATTCTGATCATCTGGCCGACCGGGTCCATGTCCCCGAAAAGATTTCCCACCACCGTCTGCCCCAGGAGCGCGACCTTGGCCGCGGTTTTGGCTTCCTGGTCGGTGAAATTCCTGCCCTCCTGCATCTTCCAGTCCCGCACCATGAGCAGGTCCGGGGTTGAGCCGGTGATTTGCGTGGTCCAGTTCTGGTGGCCGAAAACCGCCTGCGCCACCCCGCTGTGCATGGGCGCAACATCCAGGACCGCAGGGCATTCCTTCTGGACCGCCTCGGTGTCCATCAGGGTGAGCGTGGGCGCGGACCCGGAGCCCATGTGCGCGCCTCCCGCGGTGGTCGCCCCGGGGAGGATAATCAGGAGGTTGCTGCCCATGGCGGCAATCGAGTCGCCGATGGCCTTGCGCGCGCCGGACCCGACCGCGAGCATGGCAATCACGGCCATGACCCCGATGATGATGCCGAGCATGGTCAGGGCGGAGCGCATCTTGTTCACGCGCAGGGCCCGGAAGGATATCTTGACCGCGGATTCAATATTGATCATTGGCTTTTGACCTCGTCGCTTATAATGCGGCCGTCGCGGAAATGAATGACGCGCCGGGCGAATTTGGCGATGTCCGGCTCGTGAGTGATGAGCACCACGGTGATCTGCGCCTCGCGGTTGAGCTTCACGAACAGCTCCATAATCTCCACGCTGGTCCTGGTGTCCAGGTTCCCGGTCGGCTCGTCCGCCAGGATGATGGGAGCATTGTTGACGAGCGCGCGCGCAATCGCCACTCTCTGCTGCTGTCCGCCGGAGAGCTGGTTCGGATGATGATGCTCACGGCCCTCAAGCCCCACTGACTTGAGCGCCTCCAAAGCCCGGTCCCGGCGCTGTTTGGCGGACAGGCCGTTGTAGAGCATGGGCAGTTCCACATTCTCGATGGCCGAGGTCCGGGAGAGGAGGTTGAAGCCCTGGAAAACAAACCCGATTTTCTTGTTGCGTATCTCGGCGAGCTGGTCGGGGTTCAAAGTGCCGACATCGATACTGTCCAGGTAATAGCTGCCGCTGGTGGGCTTGTCCAGGCAGCCGACGATGTTCATGAAGGTTGATTTGCCCGAGCCGGAGGGGCCCATGATGGCCAGGAACTCGCCGTTATCAATTTCCAGGGAGATTCCGTCCAGGGCCTTGAGGCTGACCTCGCCCAGAGAATAAATTTTAACCAGGTCTTCAAATTTGATCAGAGACATTGCTAGAACATCCTCGGAGGACCATTGTTCGCCTTTTTATTCTTCTCGGTCGTGTCCGTGATCAATTCCTGGTTTTCCTTCAAATCGCCCGCGACCAGCTCGGTATAGGAATCGTCGCTGATGCCCACTTTCACGGACACGCGCTCGGGTTTGCCATTCTTCAAAATCCATACCCCGTAGCCTTTTTGCAGGCTCTTCTTGATTTCTTCCTCCGGAGGCACGAACCTTAGCGCCGCGTTGGGGATGAGCAGGATGCTGGTTTTATCAGAGGTGATGATGGTGGCGTTGGCGGTCATGCCCGGCTTGAGTTTGAGGTCCGTGTTGTCAACATTGATGACCACATCGTAGGTGACCACATTCGAAATCGTCATGGGCGCGTTGCGCACCTGGAAGACCTTGCCCCTGAAAGTGGTGTCCGGGTAGGCGTCCACCGTGAATTCCACCGGCTGGTCCGTCTTGACCTTGCCGATGTCGGCCTCGTTGACATTGGTGTCAATCTGCATCTTGGTCAGGTCCTGGGCGATGAGGAACAGGGTCGGGCTTTGGAAACTGGCGACCACGGTCTGGCCAATATTGACATTGCGGGAGATGACTATGCCGTCCACCGGGGAGATGATTCGGGTATACACCAGATTGGTTTTGGCCAGGTCCAGGGCAGCGGATGACTGAACCAACTGGGCCTTGCCAGCATTAACCGCGGCCTTGGCGGAAAGGAAATTGGTCTCCGTGGTGTCGCGCTCGCTTTGGGCAATCAGGTTGCGCTGGAAGAGTTCGGCGGCGCGGTTATAAGACCTTTCCGCGTCCACCAGCGCGGCCTCGGCCTTTTGCAAATTGGCCGCGGCCAGAAGTTTGTTGGCGCGCGCCTGGTCAACCTGGGCCTGATAAGAAGCCGGGTCAATTTCCGCAATCAGCTGGCCCTGCTTGACCTCGGAGTTGTAATCCACATAGAGGGCCTTGACCCGGCCCGAGACCTGGCAGCCCACCGAGACCGAGCTGATGGGATTGATAGTCCCCGAGGCAAAAACCGTTTCCTGGATTCTTCCGCGCGAAACCTTCTCGGTCTTGTATTTTTCCTTCTTCTCCTTGGGCCGGAAGGCCAGAAACGCGGTTACGCCCAGCGCGATAACCACCACCACGGAAATCCATATAGCTCGTTTCTTCATTTTACCCCCATGGCTTTTTCCAGACTCGCTTGCGCGATTTTATAATTATACAGCGCTTGACTCTCGGAATACTTGGCGTTGCCGTAGGCCAGCTCCGCGTCGCTCACCTCCACCGGATTGCCGACCCCGGCCGTATATCTTCCGTTGGCCAGCTCCAGATTTTCCTGCGCCTGCTTCACCACCAGTTGCGCTGTGGGAATGCCCTCTTCCGCGGCCTGCATGTTCAGGTAGGCCTGCCTCACTTCCAGGACGATGCCCTGCTTCAAAAGCGCCTGGTTGGCTTTGACCACATTGAGGTTGTATTTGTTCTCGTCCACCTGGTTCTTGGTGAGGAATCCGTTGAAAAGCTGCCAGGTGAAAGCCGCGCCCACATCCCAGCCGTCTGCCAGCGGAAAATCCTGGCCCTGCCACTTGTAGTCCGCGCTGCCGGTGAGATTGGGCAGGTACCCAAGCCCGGCAAGCTCCACGGATTTTTTCGCAGCCTTTTCCTGGCTCAAGAGCGCCTGCAGGTCCGGCCGGTTGTCATAGGCCTTGTTGAGCGCGTCTTCAAAACTCAACTCGTATTTCTGGTAGGACAGGTTGTCTTCCACGGTGTATTCCGGGGCCTCAACCACGCCCATGGCGTTATTGAGGGTTATGATGGCCACGCGGTATGAGTTCTGGGCCTGGATGAGCTTTAGCTTGGCGTTGCTCAAGTCCACTTCGGCCTTGGTCACATCGAACTTGGCGCGAGTGCCGACCTGGTAGAATCCCTGGGCCTGGTCCAGGTGTTTCTGGAAACTATCGACCGATTCCTGGGCCACATCCATATTCCTTTTAGACAGCAGAACTTCGTAATATGCCTGCTTGACGCCGAAGGTTATCTCGATGATGGTGTTGTTGAGCTGATGCTCGGACGCTTGCCGGCTGTAATCCTGGATTTTCACCTGGTCCCAGGTTTTGCCGAAATCGAAAATTAGCTGCTCCAGGTTCAGGCTTATGCCATAAGCATCGTAAGACTTGTCCTGGTCCGAGCTTCCGGTGCTTCCCAGGCCGAGGCTGCTCAAGGATGAACTGCTGGTGGTCACCGGCTTGGTCCGGGTGTAGCTGGCATTGGTGCTGACCTGGGGCCAGAAACTGGAGCTCGCCTCATAAACCCGGCTCTTGGCAGCTTTGGCCGTGTTTTCAGAGGCAATAATGCTCGGATGATTTTTTATCGCAAGCTCGGTGCACTTTTCCAGGGTCAGAACCTCGCCCGGCTCAATCAAATTTTCCGCCTGGGCCGGCCAGACCAGAGCCAGGGGAATAAATAAAATCATATAAACGCTTTTGCGCATGTCTCCCTCCTCCTAGATAATACGACCAAGCCTTTCCTTTGTTTTGCCTAAGTTGGCTCCGCCTCGAACCACCATTCAAATTTTAGAACCACCATTCAGATAATAAGATAAGACATTTTTAGCCGTTGTCAACTAAAATTTTAGCTGGATTCTGCAGCCGGGTTTTCCAGCTTGTTTTTGCCGCGGCTGCCAAGCCATTTCTGGAACGCGTCAAGGTATATGAAGATAACCGGGGTGACATAAAGGGTCAGGGCCTGGGAAAAGACCAAGCCGCCGACCACGGCCAAACCCAAGGCCCGGCGGGATTGGGCGCCGGCTCCGAAGCCAATGGCAATGGGCAGGGTTCCCATCAGGGCGCTCATGGTGGTCATCATGATGGGCCGGAAGCGGATTCGGCAGGCCTGGTAGATGGCATCCGCGGGTTTCATTCTCTGTTTTCTTTGCGCCGCAAGCGCGAAGTCAATCATCATGATGCCGTTCTTTTTGACCAGGCCAAGCAGCATGATGATGCCCACGAACGCGTAGATGTTGAGCTGGGTGCGGAAGAGCAGCAGGGTGAGGAGCGCGCCGAACCCGGCAAAGGGCAGCGCGGACAAGATGACGATGGGGTCAAAGAAGCTTTCGTAAAGTATGCCCAGCACCATGTAAATCACGAGGATGGCCATGACCAAAAGCAGCCACAGGTTCTTGAACGAGGATTGGAACGCCTGGGCCTGGCCCTGGAAGCTGGTGCTGATGGTGGCCGGTAAAACTTCCTTCGCGGCCTTTTGCACCTCGGTGATGGCGTCTCCCAAGGCGGTGTCCGGGGCCAGGTTGAAGGAGATGGTCACGGAGGGCAACTGGCCCACATGGTTGACGGTGAGCGGTCCCACGCTTTGTCCGAGCCGGGCAATGGTATTGACCGGCACGAGCTGTCCGGTTTGGGACCGGAGGTAAAGCAGGTTCAGGGCCGAGGGCTCCATCTGAAAAGAGTCTGCCAGCTCCATCAGGACTTTATATTGGTTGTTCGGGGCATAGATGACGGAAATCTGGTTCGGGCCGTAGGCGGTGTATAAAGCGCTTTCGATCTGCGCCGCGCTAACGCCGAGCGCCGAGGCCTTGTCTCGGTCGATGGCAACATTCACCTGCGGGTTGGAGATTTGCAGGTCCGAGGTCACATCCAGCAGCCCGGGAATAGCGCGTATTTTGGCCTCAAGCATGGGCGCGTATTGGTAAAGTTCCTTGGGGTTCGGGCTTTGCAGGGTGAACTGGTACTGGCTCTTGGTGAGCATGCCGCCGATAGGTATGGCCGGAGGGCTCTGCAAAAAGGCGCGTATGCCCGGGATGCCCATCAGCTTGGGCCGCAGCTCCTGCACCACCTGGTCCGCGTTCAGCTTGCGGTCCCTGGCCGGCTTCAGCCGGATGAAAAAGCGGCCGTTGTTGCCTGCGGAAGAAAGTCCGCCGCCCACGCTGGAATTGAACCCGTCAATATTGGGGTCTTGCGCCATTAGCGCGGCCAGGGCTTTTTGGTGGCGGACCATGTCATCAAAGGAAATGCCCTGGATGGCTTCGGAGAAACCAGTTAGCATGTCCACATCCTCGCTCGGGATAAAGCCCGTGGGAACCACCCGGAAGAGAAAAATGGTCAGTCCCAGGAAGATAAAAGCGGTCAGCATGGTTGAGAACTTGCGCTTGAGCACCCAGGCCAGGGTGGTTTCATAAAAGCGGAGCATGGCGTTGAAGGCTCGTTCGGCGTAATCGTAAAGCTTGTGACGCTCTCCCGCGGAAGGCGCGTGTTTGAGGAACCTGCTGGCAAGCATGGGCGTGAGCGTGAGCGAGACCAGGCCGGAAACCAATATGGCCACGCTGATGGTCACGGAAAATTCGCGGAAGAGCCTTCCCAGGATGCCGCCCATGAAGAGCACGGGCAGGAAGACCGCGACCAGGGAAAGAGTCATGGAGATAATGGTGAAGGTGATTTCCCGGGAGCCCTCCAGGCTGGCGTCCATCGGGTTCTGGCCGGCCTCCATGTGCCGCACGATATTCTCAAGCATCACCACCGCGTCATCCACGATGAAGCCGACCGCCAGAATAAGCGCCATAAGCGAGAGGTTGTCCATGCTGAACTCGGCCAGGTACATCACGGCAAAGGTGGCGATAATCGCGATGGGCAGGGCCAGGCTCGGGATGATGGTGGCGGAGAGGTTGCGCAGGAACAGGAAAATGACGAGCACCACCAGCGCGACCGCGACCACCAGAGTGGTCTGGACATCTCTAACTGATTCCCGGATGGTTTGCGAGCGGTCGTAAAGGATTTCCAGGTTCACCGCGGCCGGGATCTCGGCGCGGAAGGTGGGGAGCAGCTTCTTGATGGAGTCCACCACCTGCACGGTGTTGGTGCCGGGCTGGCGCTGGACCGCCAGCATAATCGAGCGGGTATTATTGTACCAGGCCGCGGTTTTGTCATTCTCCACGCTGTCCAGGACCTGGCCGAGCTGGTCCAGACGCACCGGCGAGCCGTTCTTGTATGCGACAATCAAGGGCCGGTAAGCCGCGGCATTATTGAGTTGGCCGTTGGCCTGGACGGTATAAGCCTTGTAGTTGCCCCATAAGATGCCGACCGGGAGGTTCGCATTCTGGTTTTGCACCGCGTTTGCGACCTCGTCAATGCCGATTCCGCGATAGGCCAGCGCGTTCGGGTCCAGCTGGATGCGCACCGCGTATTTCTGCGCGCCGTGAACCCCGACCTGGGCCACGCCAGACACCATGGAGATGCGCTGGGCGATGTAGGTCTCGGCATACTCGTCCACGGTTGAGAGCGGGAGCGTGGGCGAGTTCAGCGACATATAAAGAATGGGCGAGGCCGCGGGATTGACTTTCTGATAGGACGGCGGGGAAGGCAGGTCCGGGGGCAGCAGCCTGGAGGCCTTGGAGACCATGGACTGCACATCCTGGGCCGCGGCGTCGATGTCGCGGGAGAGATTGAACTGGAGGGTTATCTGGGTGACCCCCTGGCCCGAGCTTGAGCTCATGGAATCCAGGCCGGCGATGGTCGAGAACTGCTGCTCCAGCGGGGTGGCCACCGACGCGGCCATGGTTTCCGGGCTGGCCCCCGGGAGCGACGCGCTCACGGTGATGGTTGGGAAATCCACGGTGGGCAGGTCGCTCACCGGCAGGGACCGGTATGAGAACAGGCCGAACAGCACCATTGCGGACATGACCAGCGCGGTCATGACCGGACGGCTGATGAACAGGGCCGTGATATTCATCCGCGGGTCCTATTTGGCGCCGGTTCCCGCGGAAGAGCCTGGGGCATGCGCGGCGCCGGCCGGCGCCGAACCTGTGGCATTCGCCGCCGCTGCATTTTTGACCTCCACCCTGGCTCCGGGCTTAAGCTGGAGCTGGCCGTCAATAACAATGGTCTCGCCCGCGGATAGGCCTTTGTCCACCACGGTATCGTTCTGATAGCTGATGCTTGTGACCACCGGCCGGGATTCAACCGTTCCCTCCGGCTTGACCACATAAAGATACTGGCCGTTCTGCCCGGTGAGGATGGCCTGGGTGGGCACCACCAGGGCGTTGGGCCGTTCGGTCAGCTCCAGCGTGACATTAACGAACTGGCCGGGCCACAGATTTTTTTCCGGATTTTCAAAAGTGGCCTTGAGTTTGATGGTGCCGGTGGCCGGGTCAATGGCGTTGTCAATGAAAGTGAGGATGCCTTGTTCCGCCGGCCGCGACTGGCTCGGGACCACAGCCAGAACCTTGAGCGGGCCGCTAGCCATATAGTTTTTGATCTCGGATAGATGCTGCTCGGGCACGGCAAATGACACATAAATGGGCTGGAGCTGGTTGATGGTCACCAGGGCCGTGGTGTCATTGGCCCGCACCAGGTCTCCCTTGTGGAAATTCAGGCTGCCGGCCCTTCCGGTGATGGGCGCGCGGATGGTGCAGTAAGAAAGGGTGAGCCTGGCGTTGAAAAGCGCTGCCTGGTCAGCCTTGACCGTGGCGCTTAGCGCCTCGGCCTGGGTGCGCGCCTGGTCATACTGCTCCCGGGAGACCAGCTCGCGCTGGAACAGCTCCTCGTAGCGCTTGTTCTCAACCTCGGCGTTTGCGAGCTGGGCGCGGTCCCGGGCGAGGTTGGCGGAAAGCTGCGCCAGTTCCTGCTGAAAGGGCCGAGGGTCAATCTCAAACAGCAGGTCATCCTTTTTCAGCTCCTGGCCCTCGGCGAAATAAATTCCGGTGAGGTATCCGGAGACCTGGGATTTGACCTCCACCGAAGCCATGGATTCCACATTTCCGATTACGCCGATTTGGACCGGGATGTCCCGGGTCGAAACCTGGGCCACGGTCACCGGCGCTCTCGCTTCCCTTGCCGGCTGGCCGGAATTGGACTTGGAGCAGTTGCTAAAGAGGCACGCTGCCAGCCCAAGCCCGGCGAAGAGCAGTTGCCGGGCCGAATTCTTGGAAATGGAAATTTTATCTTTACCCATCGAGCTCCCCTGCTTTTGTCGAATCAATTAGATTATAATTCTTTTTAAGGAAGATTAAAGAGTGTGATTCAGCGAATGAGTCTTGGCCGCTTCTGCTCTCTGATTATTCAAATCGGACGATAACCGGGTTGGTGAAGAGAATGTTCACCCTCTGGTAAAGAAAGGGGGTGTCCTTGGTTTCCGGCTCATCCCGGCCGCGGACTTCGATGCGGTAAAAGGCCGGAGTTTTGCCCTCAAGCATTTCCCGGTCCGTGTATTCCAGGGAGGAGCCTTGGAATTCCTTGATTACCCGGCCGTTCCGGATCAGGCGGGTCTTCACGCCCGGAATTTCATGGTCCAGCCGGAAGCGGATGACGGGCGGGGAAGACACCTTGATTTCCCTGCCGAACATGATTTCGTTTTCCGGCGCGGCCTGGTCGCTCGCTGAAAATTCCGCGACATAGCTGTTCTGGAACATGGGGCCGGCCAGCGCGACCATCCGGCCTTCCTGCAGACACCGGTAGACCTCGGCCTCGCTCCACTCCTTCATATAAAAAAGCGTGGTGGCGTTGGCCAGGCTGCCTTCATCTCCGTGATAGTCGGCGTCTCCCACGGTCCAGAGCGGCCTGGCTCTCATCCCGGCGAGGTATTCGGAGAGCACCGAGTCCCAGGCGCCTCCGGCCTCGGAAATTTCGGGCCCGAAAGATTCCCGCAGGCTGGCATAGGCGGCGAGATTTTGCAGCCGGATATTGTTCACCGGCGCGTCGCCGTATATAAGGATGTTCAGAATCTGGTAGCTCTCGTCGCTGGCCGGATGGGCCGCGGTCACAAGCGCGCCGTGCTCAACCATATAGTCAATCCATTTTTGATAAGGCGCCAGGCCGGGATAGGTCAAAGGCTTGAAAGAGACCTCCTTCCAGACCGGCATCTTCTTATAAACCTGCGGGTCGCTCACCCGGTAGACCACGAAGTGATAGTTCTGGTTCATGATTACCAGGTTCGGGTATTTGCCGGCGTTGAAAATATAAGGATTGACCTCGGCGCCGATGAGCAAAATCATATCCTGGTTCGCCTCCGCAGACCGCTTGAGCAAAAGCAGCCGCTTGAAATATTCATCATACCCGATTTTCTCAATGCCGTTGACCGGTATTTTCAGGCCGTCAACCTTGATCCCGCCCTCCCGGTGGTCGGTTATGGCCAGCACCGAAATCCCGGTCCGCCTCGCAAGCTCAACCAGGTCTTCGGGCCGGTATTTGCCGTCGCTGATTATGGTATGGTTATGGAGCGAGGCGCGGGCGATGGTCCAATCGCCCTGATGGTAAATGGGCCTATGCGGAGTTCCCGCGTCAGGCGCGAGTTTGAGCGCCTTGCTCCCGGTCAGAAAGCTCGACCACCAGCAGCCGTTGAGCAAAAGCAGAAGCGATGCTGCAAAAACCACGGCCAGCTTTTTGGCAGAACGGCTCATGGCAACCCCCAGCTAAATTTTTCTACAGGCATGGATTTAGGCATCCGGGATAAGCCTGGGCGCAGGAGGAGTTGGGGTCAATGCTTCCCGTGTCGTCCAGGTCCAGCCCGCAGAGTATCTGCTCGCATTTGGCCTGGGCCGGGCAGTCATTGCCTTCATAACAATTCGTTCCTGATGCGGTCTGCACGCAGACCGGAGCGAACATCAGGTTGCATGCCCGGTTATAGTCCGGGGTGCAGCCATGGTCATTGTCCGCGGTCTCCCCGCAGCCCATAAAGGCTGCGATTATGAAAAGCGCTGAAATCGCGCGCCACATCTAGTTTGACGAAATGAAATCCTTGAGCGCCTTCAGGAAATCCTCCGGCTTCCACTGCATGGGCGTGTGCACTCCGCCAGCAATGACCACAACCTGGGAGCCGGAAATTTTCTGGCGGAATTTCTCCGCAGTTTTGGGATTGAGCAGGTCATCATTGCTTCCCCAAATGATGAGCGTGGCCGCGGAGATTTTTCCCAGCTCCTTTTCCGGCAAATCCTTGCCGATGCTCACTGCCGACCATTTCATCAGTTGGGATGAGCATTTGGCCAGCTCGGATTTGTAGCGCAGCTCCGCGAGTTCCACTCTTTTCTGCTCGGATTCCGGCTGGCCGGCTAGTCTTTCGGGATTGACCGGGAAGACCAGATGGAGCATGGGGATGAGCATGGAGGATGGCGTCATCTGGGCCATGCCTTTCATCAAGCCGAGCAATCCGCCCCTGGTGCCCGCGGCGTCTACGAGCACCAGCTTGTCCACCTTTTCCGGGTGGCGGAGCGCCAGCCAGGCCGCAATCGACCCGCCCATGGAGTTGCCCACCACCACCGCTTTTTCCACCCCGAGCCGGTCCAGGAATTCCGCCAGCAGGTCCGCATACCAGGGCATGATATGCTTTTCCAGATGCGCCGGGCATGCGCTCTTGCCGAACCCGGGCAGGTCCGGAGCCAGCACCCGGAAATCCCGGGACAGCGGCTCGAACACATCGCTCCAGTTGTAGGCGTTTCCGCAGTAGCCGTGAATGAGAAGCACCGGCCTGCCCCCGCCCTGGTCCAGGTAAACGATATTTGTATCCTGGACCACAATATTCTTTTCAGGCGCGTAATAGGCCGGAGGGGTGAACGCGGGCCCGGCCGAGAGCAGCAAAATCCCCGCGCCAACCAAAAGCGCAATTCCCACATACCCGCGAAACATCCTCATTTCTTGGCCTTCCCCTTTTCCAGCTCTTTCCTCTCCGCCTCTCCCACCTTGTGGCAAGGCTCCAGCTCCTTGTCAATGATGAAATTTTCCAGCGCGCAGTCAAACTCCCGGGGCAGGAGCATGTTGGGCGTGTGCCCTCCATCCTTCACCCAGTAGAGCGCGCTGCCCGGAATCTTTTCATTGAACACCCGAGCGTTCCTGGCCGGAACCGTGAGGTCATCGCTTCCCCATATCACCAGGGTCTTGGCCTGGATTCGGCCCAGCTCTTGTTCAAAATCGAATTTGGCGATTTGTTTGAGCGCCTTGTCTATGGCCGAGAGGTATGGGTATTCTTCTTTGGTTCCTCGATAGGACGCCGAGAAATCCGCCCTGGCTCTTTGCTTCTGGGAAATCCCCGGATATTGACGGGCGCTGGTCACTCCCGCAAGCCGCACCAGGGGAGGGGAGACCAGGGGTGTTGCGGCCTTGAGCATCGGGCTGATGCCCAGGCCCGCAGAGTCTTCGAGCACCAGCCGGTCAACCCGCTCCGGGTAATGAATGGCGATGTACCCGGCAATGGCTCCCCCCAGCGAGTTGCCCACCACCACCGCCTTGGGAATCTCAAGCTGGTCCATCAGCGCGACCACCACCTTGGCAAAGCTCGGCACCGAGTAGTCAAAATCGCCGGGCTTGGAGCTTTTGCCGTGCCCGGGAAGGTCAGCTATCACCACATGCAAGTCATCGCGGAAATCCTCAAACTGGTCCCACCAGTTTTCCACATTGCCGCTCAAGCCGTGAATGAAAATGATGGTTTGGGAGCTGGGTTCCCCGCATTCAAGGTAGCAGATTTTCAGACCTTCAATCTGGGCATAACGCTCAAGCGCGTAATACGGAGGCGGATCCCAGACCACACTTTGCAGCTTGAGATTCACGCAGCCGGCAAAAAAAATGCCGAGCAAAAGCATCAAGAAAATAGCGCCTGAACTCTTCATCTCCAGTTCCCCGTAAAACGATTTCAAAAGATATTATCACATCGCCTGCAACCGGGCAATGCCGCACCCCTTCCCGAGCTTGGAGCGCACAGGCAGGACTTTAATGTGCGAGGGAATTCAGTCCCGATTCCTTGTCATTGCGAGCGCAGCGAGTCCCGCGTCCGAGCGGGATGCGAGGGGCTTCAGCCCCGACTCTTCACCGTGCACCGTGCACCGCAATTTGTTTTTCACCGCAGAGGCGCAGAGTGCGCAGAGCAAAAGTTCTGATATCGAATGTGCGAGGGGCTTTAGCCCCGACTCTTCACCGTGCACCGTGCACCGCAATTTGTTTTTCACCGCAGAGGCGCAGAGTGCGCAGAGCAAAAGTTCCGATATTGAATGTGCGAGGGGCTTTAGCCCCGATTCTTTGTCATTGCGAGCGCAGCGAGTCCCGCGTCCGAGCGGGATGCGAGCGACTTCAGTCGCGACACATCTGCGCTCGTCAGCCACCGATGACGCGTGCGGCCGGTGCGGAGGAACTGAAATAACCCGCTTCCGCTTGTCCTCGGAACCCGGTTTGTCAGACCAAGGTCGCTTCGGGGTCTGGCCTCAACATCGAAGTCAAGCATCGGCGAAGAGGCCTGACC